>Ga0209121_10001173_pt1 | contig 27384 bp, 16 predicted proteins | sample Cruoilmetagenom3_FD_187292 | JGI IMG/M metagenome (GOLD analysis project Ga0209121, IMG submission 187292) | Oil polluted marine microbial communities from Coal Oil Point, Santa Barbara, California, USA - Sample 3 (SPAdes) (version 2) | ecosystem: Environmental > Aquatic > Marine > Oil seeps ...
AAAAAAACCACGATGACCGAAATCGCCAGGGCAAAGCTTAAACCGGGTGCAAGGCCGAGAGCGCTCGGAATGTATCCGAAGGCTAAGGCAATTGCGGCAACTAACAGGCTATAAGGCAGTTGTGTACGAACGTGCCGCATCAGCTCGCAGGAACTGGCCGTAGAGCTGATGATTGTCGTATCGGAGATCGGCGAGCAATGATCGCCGAATATCGCGCCGTCCAGCACCGCTCCGAGGCTTATCATCGTGGTCAGGCCGTAGCCGTTGTCTAATGCAAAGGCAATCGGTATGGCCGTGGGGATCAGAATCGCCATCGTTCCGTAACTGGTCCCGGTAGCAAACGAGGTCAGCGACGCAACGAGGAAGAGAATCGGCGGGAACAAATAGGGCGGAACCCGGCCGGCAAGAATTGTTGTGAGAAACTCCCCCGTCCTCAGCTCGTCACAGCAGTTCTTAAGCGACCAGGCGGTAATCAATATCATAAATGGAACCATCGCCCGCTTGAAGCCCCGCTTAAAGCAACTGATTATCACAGGCAATTTTAGCGATCCGAATATCTGCGAGAACAGCAAGGCCAGCGTCAGGCCGAACAGTGCGGCACATGCGAGAACCAGAGGGCTGTTCTCAGCGTGGCCGATAACCTCTCGCCAATAGACCCAGCTTCCCGGAGCAAGAGCTTCGATATCAACGGGTTTCGGGGGCATATTCTCGACGACAGTCGTCAGGCTTGCGGCCTGCCATTCGAGCATATCGTTTTTTAGTTTGGACGTTCCGTCGAACCAGAGGCCTGTAAAATGAAATATCAGAAGTCCGGCTAAGGGGATCAGGGCGTTGAGAGCTCGGCCGGACTTATGTTCTGAATTCTGAAAACCGTTTTCTTCCGGCGTATGTTTGGCTTTTGCTCTCTCCTGGGCAGCTTTCATGGGCCCGAAGTCGCGATCCATTAGAATATGCACAAAAACAAAAACAATCATCAACAGACAATAGAAACGGAAACTCAGGGCATCGAAAAACATGGAATATCCGCTCTTGTCAATTTCGAGTTTTTCCGCAATCTGACGAAGAAGGCCGACCTCGTAAGCGATCCATGTGCTGACCACCGCTATCCCCGCGACTGGTGCACTTGTGGCGTCAACAAGAAAGGCAAGTTTTTGCCGGCTGACGCGAAACCGGTCGGTAATCGGCTGCATCATCGAGCCGACGACAATAGCATTAGTATAGTCGTCGATGAAGCACAGCACCCCCATAAGAGCGGTTGCGGCCTGGGCTGATTTCCTGCCTTTAACCCACTTCAGTAGCCATACGATAATCCCCCGGAATCCTCCCGAGGCCATAATTACCTCTATCATCACAAATATGGGCGGTATGAAGGAGAGTATCAAAAGGTTTGTCCTGCTTGTCACAGTACTCGTTACAAAGGTACTTACCGCTCTTAGACCTTCCAGCCAGGCTCCGGCACTTAACGGGGCCTGCGGAACCGAAGTGAGAAAACCGCCGGCGACAATCGCAATCCCCAGGCTTAGCAGGACGTGATGCGTCAGAAAAGCCAGCAAAATGGCCGTCATCGGCGGAATGACGCTGTACCACATTGCCGTGGTTTGATTTTCCCCGCCGCCGGGTGCGAAATAAGCGAGCAGACCACATCCGATAACAAGGACGATGACAACCACTGCATTTTTGATAAGATTCTTTGTCTTCAACAGGCGTTCATTCCGGGCGCTGAAGTTTGCGCCCCGAAACTCCTTTTATCTGCCCAAAATATTTTCCTGCCGTCACGCAGCCATCCTGCGCCCGAAATATACGATTACGAAATACCGGTAAAACCCGCACAAATCAAGGGCAAAACATGTCGGAACGGGAAATTGATTCTTTGCTGAATAATCTTCCGTCTTCGGTTATAATGATTCCGCTGAAATGAACGCCGCCGTTTAAGAGCCCTTAGAGAGATGAGGTGAAAACGATGCCGGATGCTGTATCGGTAAGAACCGGACAAGAAAAAGATATAGATACGCTTGTGAAATTCAACACCGCATTGGCCCGGGAGAGCGAGCAGAAACAGCTCTCGCCGCTCATAGTCACTCAGGGCGTACAAATGCTTTTTAAAAATCCGCAACATGGCTTTTATGTTGTCGCCGAAATAGCCGATGAAATTGTGGGCTGCTGCATGGTGACATACGAGTGGAGCGACTGGCGCTGCGACCTGTTCTGGTGGATTCAGAGCGTTTATGTCAGGCCGGAGTTTCGCCGGCGGGGAGTTTTCAGAAAGCTCTACGAATTCCTGAAGGAAATGGCTCGACAAGAGCGAAACGTGTGCGGATTTCGCCTCTACGTCGAGAAATCCAATCATGCCGGACAGAATACTTATTCTGGAGTAGGCATGAAATCGAGTCCGTACAAGTTTTATGAGGAGTCGTTTCAAGATTAAAAAAATGTTTATCCCGGATTTCCTACCGGAATATCATTGACATTGAGACGAAATCTTTGTATTATTGGACTTGTGATAAGCAGGAGCGCTTCAGTGAAGTACATACGGGAAATTCCTGCTCAATAAAGAATCCTAAGTTTGAGGAGTTTTCCTTGACGGTAAGATTGTTTGTCTGGGATAAAAGGATTTTATTAGGGTTGATGGCCTTTGGAAAAAAGGAGTTTGTCTCAAGTCATTCGCAAATTTCTCCGGGTGGGTGAACACCGAGTTAAATCGAAGCGTGAATTGTCATCGTTCGTTTTGTAATTCTTATTCTTTTAGAAGGAGGAACCAAAATGTCTCACAAGTCAGCAAAACACATCACATTGGGCGTCCTGGTAACATTGCTGCTGCTGGCAACACCGGTCCGTGCCGTGAAGAACTTCAAGATTTCCAGCTATGGAGGAGGCCATCAGATCTGGTTCGAAGCCGAGGAGTTCGACGAACGCAATCCCGGTAGTGATCAGTATTTCCCGGTCGTTGACGAGGACGGTGCGTTTGGTCAGGCGGTCAGCCGGGCCGGCGGCGTCGGCGGCATGATTCGCTGGACGTTCGATATCAGCATGGCCGGGGGCACGGGCGGCACCTGGTATTTCTGGGGACGAGTAATAAATCCGAAAAATCAGTCGGATTGGATGATTGTCGAGGGAGACCCGGATGACCCGGAGGTTCCTTCCGGCCCGCCTTTCCCCGGAACCATGACGGCAGCAGAATTTACTAACGGCGACGACCGGCTTTTCGACAAAAACGCCGGGCCTCCCTGGGCATGGGACACATCCAGCCACGCAGATGGTCATACCAAAGAACTTAAAAACGGCGAGAACACGATGTACATCTTTCACAGGCAAGGCGATAATACTGTGTTCTGGGACGTTTTCATGTGGACAGATAATCCCAACTATGTTCCCACTGATGGCGATTATCGAAATGCTATAATAGTCGCCCCCAGCACGGCCAATACTCCAATCCCTGCTAACGGGGCTACTGATGTACCGAGAGATGCGGTCCTTAGCTGGACGGCGGGAAACAGTGTCTCCCCAATCAACGGGCACAAACTCTACTTCAGTGAGAACATCGACGACGTCAGCAATGGAGTCGACGCAATCACCCTGACACCCAGCAGCTACGCGGTGCCTCAGCGACTCGAATTCGCCACGACTTACTATTGGCGCGTCGATGAGATCGCGCCGGACGGCACTGTATTCGAGGGTGATATCTGGAACTTCACGACCGAGCTGCTTGCCTATCAGATTCAGAATGTCACCGCAACGGCATCGAGCAGTGCGCTGGATAAGAAACCCGGAAATGTCGTAAACGGCTCGGGGCTCGACAGCACCGGCCTGCTCCATGGAAACAATTGTATAGACAGTATGTGGATGAGCAGTATTGACGGGCCGCAGCCAACGTGGATTATGTTCGAGTTCGACAACCTTTACAAACTCCATGAGATGTTAGTGTGGAATTCTAACGAGAGTCTGGAGCCGGAGTTCGGGCTGGGATTTAAAGATGTTATGATCGAATACTCTTACGATGGCTTCGATTTCATGACATTGGGTACTACACACGAGTTCGGCCGGGGAACCGGTGCGTCCGGTTACTCTCATAACACTACTATCGACATGGGTGGTATTGGTGCAAAGTTCGTTCGGCTCACGGCCAACAGCAACTGGGGAGACATCCTTCCTATGTTTGGCCTTAGCGAGGTTCGTTTCATGTCGATTCCTGTCCAGGCGAGAGAACCCAATCCACCTTCGGGAGCATTTGACGTAACTCTGGATCCGGATCTGACCTGGAGAGCGGGAAGAGGAGCGGACAGGCACGATGTGTACTTCAGCGAGGACCGACAGGTCGTAGTGGACGGCACCTCACCTGTCACTGCAGTGACCGAAGCCAGCCACGGGCCGCTGTCACTCGACCTCGGCAAGACTTACTTCTGGCGAATTGATGAGGTAAATGACGCCGAGACACCATCGATGTGGCCGGGCGAGGTGTGGAGCTTTACAACCACCAAGTCTCTCGTTGTGGATGATTTTGAGTCATACAATGACATTAATGAAGGTGAACCCGGCAGCAACAGGATATATCTGGCCTGGGTGGACGGGTACGACACTCCGGCAATAAACGGTTCTGTCGTTGGTCATGCCAATCCTCCCCTTGCCGAGCAGACTATTGTTCACGGCGGTTTCCAGTCAATGCCAATGGACTACGATAACACCGTTGGCAAATCCGAAGCGACTCTGACATTGACTACCAATCGCGACTGGACCGTAAAAGGTGCCAATAGACTGGCTATTTGGTACATCGGCGATACTTCAAATGCCGCCGAACCGATGTATGTTGTTCTAAATAACAGTGCTGTGGTGACTAACCATAATCCGATCGCGGCACAAGCAAGCGAGTGGACCGAATGGATTATCGACCTTCAGGAATTTGCAGATCAGGGCGTGAACCTTACCAATGTCAATTCGATTACTTTAGGTCTTGGTAACAGGAGCAATCCTCAGGCCGGTGGTACAGGGACCATCTACCTCGACGACATCGGATTGATACCTGCAGCGGCACCACCAACAGAAGTATGGATAGAAGCAGAAACAGCCGACAACCTTGGAGCAAGCTGGCGGACCTACGACGACCCAACAGCATCCGGCGGGAAAAACATCGGCTCGGATTTGGGTGACGGCGATGACTTCGACACCGCGCCCGGACCTGAGTGGATTGCCGCTTACAACTTCACCGCCGGCACAGGAGATTACAAGGTAGTTGTCCGGATCATAACCCCAACTGTCGATGACGACTCCTTATGGATCAGGATAGTAGGAGCGATAAATCAGACGCATGAGGATCCCGACCAACCCGGCACAGGCTGGGTAAGGTTCAACGAGGCAGAGCCGGGGAGCCAGTGGGTCTGGGACGAAGTTCACAGCAGCGACCATCTTAGCGAGGTTGTGAACTGGACGCTTGCCGACGGCGATTATACTCTGGAAATCGCCAAGCGTGAGGACGGCATGTTGATTGACACTATCTTGATAACCAACATCCTGTCTCTCGATCCGTCGACACTACCGTAGACAATTGCTCAGACATCGTTCGCAGGGTACGTGTATAGTCAGGGGAAAGACATCACCATCCCCGCCTTGGACGTGTTTTAGGCAGATAATGACAATCGGGATGAGGCTGCCACTCAATAGAATTGATTGAAACCGGTTGGCAGCCTCAAAACCGCAGGTTTTGGGGATGGTCGCAAATCGATCAGTTTGAATAAATTAAGAATCATCCCTTTATCTAAACGAACTCTATCGCGGCGAGGGATTCTTTATCTCGTTACATATAGACTCGACCAGCCTGGATTCGCCCTGTTCGAATTCGCCTTTTATCTCTTCGGTACTCTTTCCCTGGGCGATTAGCGATCTGATTTTTTCCTGCCGCTTTTTCATCCGGCCAATATGATTCTTAATCCCGGCGCGATTTGTCATTTCGCTGTGACCACTGCAGAATTTCTCGGCTTCTATCGTCTCAAGCATTTTAGTCAGTGTTTTTACATGCTCGAACGAATTTCCCCCCTTATAAGAATGGATAAGCTGGGCCCTGCCCAGAAATATTTGGTCGCCTATAAAGGCGGTCTTCTCTTCGGGAAAATAGACGACGAGGTCTCCCGTCGTATGGCCCACACCGAAATACCACAGCTCGACGGTTTTCGAGCCAAGATGTATGCTCATCCTGTCGCTGAATGTCACCGATGGTACGAAAGGCGCCAGGTCCGGCTTGACCCATTGAGAAGCAGCACCGTTTCTGCCGGGCAGGAAAAAATCCTTCCGGCAGTTATCGTGTGCTACGATGGTTACCGTTTCGGGGAAAAAGCGATTGCCCGCCACATGATCGCCGTCACTATGGGTATTCACGAGGTAGTTGATTGGCTTGTCGGTTATTCCCTTAATTGCTCCGATGACCTGGTCGACCGATGACTTGTCCATCTTCGCATCGATCACGAGCACACCGTCATCGCCGATGTAAGCTCCGCCCTGCGCGCCCCTTCCACCGACAATTTCAAACAGCCTGTCGGATATTTTCCTCAATTCCACAGGCTGTTGTGCTCTTTGCCGGCCAATCGAATTCGATGCCAGCAAAAGCACCAGCATTAAAACAAGCTCAATCTTCTTTTTCATCTCGAAATCTCCTTTTAATTTATCGAACGTGCTTTGGCGTCAATTTCTTCCATTTTGAAGCGAACACTCATGATAAACGGTGACTGGCCTTCTATCCAGTGGCCGTATGTTGTCGTGACAAATGTCCCGTCCCGCAGCAACTCCAGGCCGGGATATGCGCAATCCGCTGCTTTGTGGTTGTCCATGAGCCGGACACGGTACTGACCTTCCCTGCCATTGACGATATCATCGTATTTACCGACCCATCCGACCCAGTCGCCTTTCGTCGGGCTTTGGTGAGTGGTGTCACGGAAAGTAACAAACAGCCTCCCATCGGGCGCGTACCGGCCCGTATGACGGTCACCGGTTAATGCGCCAGGTAACTCAATAGGTTTTGTCCAGGTACGCCCCTCATCGTTGCTGAAAATGACAAAAGAATTGTATTTCCTGCTGTTCTCGCGCAGCAGCAGTGCGATTTGTCCGCCGCCCGGCGACCTTATCGCTCCCGGCTCGCACAGATGCGCCACCGGATGTTCCGTTATTACCTCCGGCTGGCCCCATATAAGACCCCCGTCTTTGGAAATCGTCTTGAAAACCTGGAATTTTGTCCTCTTGCCGGCGCCGCGAAGAAAACGGCCGTCATCGTGAAAGAGGGCCATGTAATCCCCATTTTTCAGCCGTACAAGAGAGCCCATCGCAACGACGCCGCCGAAATCCCCAATCGGTCGAAGCGGCGTCCACGCCCTGCCGTCATCCTCCGAGACTGCCATCCGGATGGGATACAATCCCGAGAACATGATGAGCCGTTTCTTGCCCGCCGGGTCGATTACCCGGTAGAGCGTAGGCGCTTCCTGCGACGTCGCCCAGTTATCCGGCACAGCCAGCCTCTGCGACCAGGTCAAACCGCCGTCGGCGCTCTTTTTCATCACAATAGCCCCACGCCCGTGCCCTTTCGGGTAAACCGTAATAATGGTCTTATTATCCTCCAGCAGGACCGTCGTCGGATGGCCGAGATACTGGCCCGGCTCTTTATCGACGATTACCTGGCGGGAAGTCTCGCCGGCCAGGTCAATCAGCGGAATGGAGTAGCCCTTCGGCTTGCCGGCCCGCTCACCGGCCAATACCAGGTTCACGTTTACAAGACAAAAAGCAAAAGCCACAAAAAGAAATTTTAGTCTCAACATACCGACTCCTAATAACATATTCATCACTATAATCTTTTCTGTTCCGGATAACGAAAACCAGTCTCCCTTTTCAACTGCTCAAGCTCCTTTTTCATTTTCTCTATGATATTGATGCAATCGGGATTTCCAATAAGATTATTGAGTTCATCCGGATCCTTGAGCATGTCGTATAATTCGCCGGTCAGGCTGTCGTCGAGAGGATACGTGACATATTTCCATCGTTTTGTCCGGACGGCAAGTATTGTGGGTCTTTTGTACTTACGGTCGGCTTCCTGAAAGTATTCGTACAGGAAACTGCTGCGTCCCGGCCGGCCCTTGAGCACGTCAAGCCAGCTTTGACCCTGTATCGTACCGAGGCTTCGAACTCCCGCCAGTTCGAGGATAGTCGGCGCCAGATCGATATTCAGCACCATCTCGTCACAGATCGTCGCAGGCTCAACGAGGCAGGGATATCTCATCAGAAGCGGTATTCGCATCGAAGGCTCGTATGCGGCCCGCTTGTCCCACATCCCGCCGTGCTCGCCGTGGAAATAACCGTTATCGCCGGCAAAAATCACAACGGTATTATCGAGAGCATTTATCTGTTCGAGCGTTTGCAAAACACGGCCCACGCTCTCATCGACCGCCGCCAGGCAGCGATAGTAAGCAAGAATCTGATTTTTCCACTTCGGATCCATTTTCCTGCCCCACGGGGGCTTCGTGTCCAGGTTATCTTTAGGATTGTGCCGGGATTCGATCTCGACATCGGAATAGAGATTCGCATGCCGCTTGGCCGGCGCGAACGGCCCGTGCACAGCTTTATGGCTAAGATATAGCATGAAAGGTTTTTCGTGTCGCTTCTTCAGGAATCGAACCGCGTAATCGGTCAGGTCATCGGTCACATAGGTGTCGGACTGGACGTTCTGCCCATCGACATTGAGCTTATTCTTGTCGTACCTGCCCTGCCCGGTAAAGCTCACCCAATGCTCGAATCCCGCACGGGGAGAATTCTTCCTGGCCATGTGCCATTTTCCAACGAACGCAGTTTCGTAGCCGGCTTTCTGCAGGAGTTCAGGGAAAGTCGCAACTGATTGCTTTGGATCCATCCCGTTGTTCCGAAAGACTTCGTGCCTGTGCGCATAACAGCCCGTCAGAAAACTCCCCCTTGAAGGGCTGCACAGCGACGTCGTCACAAATGCGTTTTTGAACAAAACGCCTTCTGCGGCCAGGCGATCCATATTCGGCGTCTTGAGCCAGGGATGGCCCACACAGCCCATAGCGTCGAAACGCTGGTCATCCGTCAGGATAAAAACAATATTAGGCTGCTCTGCAAGTGTAGAGATCCCGCTCCTTCCGAACACCGGTGAATGTTTCTGCAGGCTGATCGCAGCACCCAAGCCTACATTTTTCAAAAAATCACGTCTGTTTAAAATATCGTTCATTCTAAATCTTCCTTTCAGTTTATACAGATATTATGGCATCATTTGACGATTTCGTCACGTCTTTCCCATACATCCGGATTAAAAACCAATATTAATCACTATTCCAATTGCCGGGAGAATACTATATAATCTTCAAACGTCGTACGATATGACAGAAGAATTCCCATATATGAACAGTACTTATTTCGGGGAATGAATTGAAATGTTGCAGGGGAAGAACCATGTCAAATTATAGTCGCAGAGATTTTATCAGAGCATCGGGGAGTATTCTAAGCGCCGCCGCACTGAGTGGATTGACACTGAACTGCCATAAGAACGAGGCGGCTTCCGGCGAATGGGCCGGCTTCAAATACGCGATGTGCAACGAGAGCATGGCGGAATTAAGCTGGGCTCAGCAATGCCGGATTATTAGTGAAGCCGGCTACGAGGGAGTCGAAATTGCGGCGTTTACTCTCGTCAAAGAAGGCGTGCAGGAAATAACTCCGTCGGGACGCAAAAAAATGGTCTCGATAATGCGAAATGCCGGCCTCGAATGCGCCGGCCTGCACTGGCTGCTTGCGCCGCCGCCGAAAGGACTGCATTTTACGACGCCGGACGCCGAAGTTCGCCGCAAAACCGTCGCATATCTTGATAAACTCATCGATTTCTGCGGCGACCTCGGTGGCTCTTATATGATTTTCGGCTCGCCGAAGCAGAGAAATACGAGGGGTATTTCCGTCGAGCAGGCGAAAAAATATTTCGCCGAAGGCCTCGCATCCGTCGCCGACCACGCTCAGAAGCGAGGTATCGAAATACTTATCGAGCCTCTGGGAAACAGAACGACCGATGTTGTTAATACGCTTGCCGAGGCGCTTCAGTTGGCCGAGCAAGTTAGCCACCCGGCGATAGGGATGATGTTCGATTTCAATAACACCGTTGATGAAACCGAGCCTTTCGACGTGTTGGTGAGAAAGTACTACAAGAATATTCACCACGTTCACGTACAGGAAATGGGCGGCAAGCACCTCGGCACGGGGACCGCCGTAAACGACTACGTCAAGGCGTTTCAGGTGCTGAAAGATAAAGGATACAACCGCTGGATTTCTCTGGAAGTATTCGATTTCTCTCCCGGCGGCAAAACAATCGCTAACGAGTCGATGAGAACATTGAAACAAATTGAAGGGAAATTAACTTAGCTGTCATGAAAAAATTCATTTTATCAGGGGCCAAGACAATGAAAACTAATCTCCTCTTATCACTCTTTGTGATTACATGCGTTCTCGGTTCGGCCGGGATTCCGTATGCGTCGGAGGCTCAAAAGGATTTCTCCCCCCCGCCGGATGAGCAGCAATTGCCCGCCGCGATGCACTCGGAAATGAAAAAGCTGCCGAGCATTACTGTCGGGATGAAGAACGCTGATATCACAGGCGGCGACAACCGCGCGCTTCAGGCGGCGGTCTATTATATCGCCGGCCTGGGAGGCGGAACCGTCGAGATCGGCGAAGGCCGGTACGTTATGTACGATTCGCTGCATCTGCGAGCCAACGTGACAATCAAAGGCATAAAAGGCAAGACGATTCTCCGAAAGGCCGACGGGGTTATCTGCCCGCTGGCCCTCGACGGCGACTTCGGCGAGCAGCAGTTCACTGTGCAGGACCCGGCAGGTTTCGAGGTCGGCTACGGCGTCGCCATCTGGGACGACCGCGCGGGGGGATTTCACACCACCGTCGCCCGGATCACAGGTCAAAACGGCAATACGTTCTCATTCGACAAGCCGCTGATGGCCGACTGCATGGTCGCCAACAAGGCCAGGGCGGCGACGGTTTTCCCGGTTGTCAGCGGCTATAACATCGAAGGAGCACGGATCGAAAGTCTCACGATTGACGGCAATAAAGATTCCAACGTATATCTGAACGGCTGCCGGGGCGCCGGGATATTTCTGTATCGTGCATTCGGTACGGTCATCGAAGACTGCTCGGTGCGAAACTACAACGGCGACGGCATAAGTTTCCAGCAGTCTAATGATGTTACCGTAGTCCGCTGCATCAGCGAAAATAACAACTATCTCGGCATCCATCCGGGAAGCGGTTCCCAGCGGCCGCAGGTGCGGAATTGTCTCGCCAGCCATAATGGAACAGACGGCCTGTTTTTGTGCTGGCGAGTCCGGCACGGCACGTTCACGAACAACGTCCTTCAAGGCAATCATCGATTCGGCATCTCAATCGGGCACAAGGATTCCGACAACATTTTGAGCCGGAACGTTGTCCGCTTGAACCACCGGGACGGCGTGTTCTTCCGCAACGAAACACTGGGTATGGCCGCTCACCGAAACCGCCTTGAGGACAATGTCATCGAGAATAACGGCATCGGTCAGGAAGCGGCGGGAATACGAATCCGGGGATATACCAACGATTTGGTCTTCAAGAATAATACCATCTGCGACACGCGCAGTGGCGAGGAGCAAAAGCAAACCGTCGGAATTCGTATCGAAGAGCACGTCGGCCGGGTTACCCTCGACAGCAATAAAATCGTCGCCAAAACAGCCGTCGACGACCGGCGTTCTGAAAAATAGCAGATCGTTTAGGAGAACGGAATATGAGAAATTTGAAATCAAATCCAATGATTTTAGGCCGGTTATTTTTTCTGATAATTTTTTTATGCCTTATTCCGGAATTCGACAATGCCGTCCGTGCAGAAAACAGCAGCAAGAAAAAAGGCTATGTCACAATCGCCACGCTCGGCTCGTCGCCGGCATCCGTCGCCGGCAACACTGAGCCGCAACAGGTCGTCGAAAGAATAATTGCCCACTGGAAACGGCAATTCACACAGGTTCTGCCGGACAGGCCCGATTTGATAGTCGTGCCGGAGGCTTGCGACCGGCCGGGCGGATTCGGCGCCGAGAAGCTGTTGGAATACTACAAGGTTCGCAATGACCAGGTGCAGGAGTTCTTCGCGCGCACCGCGCGAGAGAATAAATGCTACATCGTCTATTCTGCTTACCGAATCATGCCGGACGGCAGCCGGCGGAATTCGAGTTTTCTGATCGACCGAAAGGGAAACATCGCCGGCATTTACAATAAAAATCATCCGACAATCGGCGAGATCGAAAAGGGGACTCTCTGCGGCAGAGATGCCCCGGTCTTCGAGTGCGATTTCGGCCGGGTCGCAATGGCAATCTGCTTCGATCTGAATTTCGACGAATTGAGATTGAAATACGTAAAGGCTAAACCGGACCTCATCATTTTTTCATCGATGTACCACGGCGGGCTGATGCAGAGCTATTGGGCCTATTCCTGCCGGTGCCATTTCGTCGGGGCGATTGCCGGCAGAGCGACGCCTTCTGAAATTCGCAATCCTTTGGGACAAATTATCGCGTCCAACACGAATTACTTTAATTTCGCCGTCGCTAAGGTGAATCTGGATTGCGAGCTGGCCCACCTGGACTATAACTGGGAGCGGCTGCGAAAGCTGAAGGCCAAATACGGGCCGAAGGTCACGATATCCGACCCGGGTTGCTTAGGTTCGGTCCTGATCTCCAGCGAGCACGAAACGGTCGGAGTTGACGAGATGATTGAGGAATTCGAAATCGAGCTTCTGGACGATTACTTCACCAGAGCACTGGAATATCGGCACAAACCGGGAAACATGGAATAATAGGAGAAAAGCACAATGAGAATCCCCAAGACAATAATCACATTGTTGACAGTTCTTACTCTGGTATTGGCGACGACTGCAACCGCAGCGGAAGACTGGCTCCAGTTCAAATACGACTGCCGGCATTCGGGAAACGTGCCGGAAAGACGTGTAACGACACCTCTCGGTCTTCTGGGAGCCGTTGAGCTGACCGACGCGGTCTTTACCTCGCCGGTCGTCGCCGACGGACGCGTGTATGTCGTTGACGGCTCGGGAATTGTTTTCTGTATCGATGCGTCAACGCTCGATGTATTGTGGAAGTTCGACACCGGTGCCGGCAAAGCCAACTGCAACAACATATCATCGCCGGCCGTCGCCGGGCGATACCTGCACTTAGGAACGATGGCAGGCTCGTACTTCGTGCTGGATAGAGTTAGTGGAAACGTAGTCAAGAAGATCGCGTGCGGCGAGCCAATCTTCACTACACCCGTACCGGCTAACGACCGTGTGTATTTCGCCACGCTCGGCTCGCAAATCTACGCCCTCGAACCCGATGGGACCGTCTGCTGGAAGTGGGATTTCGTCAGGGAGTCTCTCGGATTCAAAGGCGACCGCTGGAGCGGTGAAGAATGGTGCAGGTACAAAGCCGGAAGAGCGACGTGGCGAGACCAGTTTTGCTGCTCGACCGATATCGCCGTCCACGGCAGGATGCTCGTCGTGTCGGCGGGACCGGGAATCTGCCTGGAAGATAAGGGCGACCGCGCCGAGCTTCGCGAGATTGCTGACATACCGTCCTATGCAGGCTCTGAGAAGCCGGCGACGTTCGGGCTGAGCATAAGCGAAGACGGCCTGCTATACCGGCAGTGGCACCGTCGCGACAACACGGGCAGAGTCGAAATAATACCGCTACCCGGCAGCCGGGGCAAGCTCGACTATGTCCGCGGAACTCTCACCGAGATAAATCGGCCGGGTTCGCTGAGCTTCTGCTCGGTCAGTATTCGCGGCCGGGATGTGTACCGCTGTCGGCCGGAAGAAGGCTACGGATTCTGCAAACATTCTCCCGGAGTTGAGCAGGCTCAATATCTCGGGGGCTATCCTTCGATCACCCCGCCGATTCTTCTTCGCGATACGGCGGTTTATGGCGGCCTTGACGGCAGCCTTTACGTAGTTCCACTGACCGGAACCGGTAACGTATGGTCGTTTAAGACCGCATTCGGAAAAGCTATTTCCGCGCCAGTAGCGGTCTGTGACGGCCGGGTATATTTCGGCTGCGAGGATGGGTATTTGTATATCCTCGGGCCGGGCGGCCGGGCGGCCCTGCCATCTAAAGACCTTCAACTTCAAAAAATCCGGAGTCCGCTGACAAGCAGGCTGGCCGGCGCAAAATACAACTGGTTCACGAATTTCGGCGACCAGGCGAGTACGAATGCGAACGATCAGGGCCTGGCACTACCTCTTAAAGTCAAATGGATACGGCGATACGAAGGCACATTCAAACATATACCCGTCTGCGGCGGCGGCCGGATGTACACCCACACCGCCGAGGGACAGATTTTCGCCGTCGAGCAGGAAACGGGCAGGATGCTGTGGCGGCGGTACTGGCCCGGCGTGCATATCTCCTTTACCGGCCCGGTTTATCATAACGAACGCCTGCTCGTCCCCCAGGCGGGAATGAAACAATCGCGGTTGCGCTGCCTGGACGCAGCCACCGGACAGATGCTCTGGGATGCGCCGTTTACAGGTTCGCCGAGCTGGAGCCGGCAGCAACCGCCGGTTATCTACAAGAACCTCGCGATTTATGTGTACGGTTCCGGAAAATACGCGGCGCAGGGAACAGATAAGGCTTATCTCCAGAAAGGCGAGCCGGTCGAGGCACCCGACGGTGCCGAGATCATGAGCTGGATTTACGGCCATAACAATCCGTACTATCCCAAGGATAATTTACCCTTTATCCGGGCGTGGGACATCGAGACCGGCAAGGAAGTCTGGACCATCGATCTTTCGCAGTTCGGCACCGGCGGCAACGATTCCGGTCTGGCACTGATGGACAATACGCTCTATTATTCGACCTTCTTCGGTTATGCGCCGAAGAGAAGGGGCGGCCAGCCCAAAACCAGAGGTCTGACGGCCGCAATCGAACCACTTACCGGGCAGGTGATATGGTTGACGACAAAATACTATGTCACCGCCGGCTGTACCATCTCCGCCGACGGTGGCCGGCTATACCTGGGCGGATACAACCCGCCGACAGAGAAAACTCAGAACCGTTATGTGATGTGCCTGGATGCCGTCAGCGGCGCACTGATATGGCGGTCCGAACCGGTCGGAAAAGCGGTGAACGTCGTGACAATCGGAAAAAATTTCCTGTTCACTCACGGCTCCACCGGCCAACCGAGCTATCTGATCGACAAACAGATGGGAAAGATTCTTTCCTCCTTCGACAAGAAATATGCGTGCACCCGGTTCACTTTGTCCGAGCCTTATATAATGGGTTCCAACATGGACCTTATTGACACTACGGACGGCAACAGGATAGTATCCTCCGGGCCATCCGTGGATGCACGCGAATGTGTGGGCGGTATTGTATCGAACGGCAGGCTCTTCTACATATCTCAGGCAAACGGACTGCAGGTCTCGCAGGTATTCGGGGCCGAGGCCCGTTCTTGGAAGATTCCCTGGAAAGACTGAGCCGGTTGATTTAAAATTTACGCTGCAATCAATGTTTCGATTGCAGCTCACGGGCGATTTTCTCGACCTGCGCCCAGACGCGGAGAAAGTTGCCGGAGCAGATTTTTTCGATATCTTCTTCGGTGCGACCTTTTTTCAAAAGCTCGTAGATAAGGTTCGGGTAGCAGGATACATCTTCCAGATCAACGGGCAGATTGTCACCGACGCCGTCGTAATCGGAGCCAAGTCCGACGTAATCGATTCCGACCAGCTCTATCACATGTTCGATATGCGAAGCAACATTTGAGACATGGACCTTTTGCAGTGGGTGCTCACGCTTGAACTTTTCGATGTAATCGTCTTTCTCCTTACCTTCCAGATTGTGGGCCTCGATATATTCGTTCAAGCTTTTTTTGAGTTCCGCCGATTGTTCATTGACCTTTCTGCCGATGAACATCGAGCCGAAATTTATCTGAATCACGCCGCCCTTTTTAGCCAACAGCTTTATCATCTCATCGCTCATATTCCGTTCATAGCCGGGGACAAAATGGCGGCAGGATGAGTGCGTCGCGACCACAGGGGCCTTTGAAAACTCGATGATCTGATAGAACGTATCATCCGAGACGTGCGAAACATCGACAATCATCCCGAGACGGTTCATTTCCGAAACGACTTTCTTGCCGAAAGGGCTCAGGCCGTTCCATTTGCGCTCGGGATCGAAAGACGAATCGCAAATATGATTGGCCTTCGAGTGCGCAAGCGTTATGTAGCTGATGCCGCGGTCATGGAAGTATTTTAGATTCTCGAGGTTGCCTTCGAGACACGTTCCGTTTTCTATTCCCATAGTGAGAGACATACCGCCCCAACCGAACTGCTTCTTCACGTCCGCAACCGACCGGGCCATCATGAACTTGTCGGGCCAGGTCCGGGCGAAACCTTCGACCATGTCAATCGTCTCATCGGCAAACTTGTAAGCGTTTCCCGTCCCCTCATATTCAGCGGGCACGTATACGGCCATAAATGCCACGTCGAGCCCGCCTTCTTTGGCCCGCGGATAGTCGAAGTCCCCCCCTGCCGTTCTTTCTGAGATATCCTCCATCTTCTTCTTAAGACGATAAGGCACATCCAGGTGGGTATCGATAATCATATATTTCCGAGCCAGCTCTTCCGCTTTTTCTTTCAGCTTCAATTCAATATCTCCCATCTTTTCCGTTTGTCCCGGACAACCAGCAGCCAGCCCGGTTAGCAATATAATTACAACTCGCAACGATAGTTTCTTATTATGATTCATAGTACCCAGCATTGTACTACTTTTATGAAATATGTCTATCGGCAGCCTAATTGCCACTCACCTTGAGAATAGTCGATTTGAAAGACTGATTTTCAAATAGCAGCTTTGCAAGCATGGCATATCCCCGCCCCAGCGGATGGCTGGCATCACGATACAACTCGCTTGGCAGCACCGGAGCAATACAATAGGCTATATTGTTTTGCTTGAGCCACGTCTCAATCTCACTTTTCATCTTCTGGTAGGTCTTGTAGCTGTCCGGCTTCAACATGTGCTCGTTAAACGGCCCGACTACAACAAATACGGTGTTTTTTCTTGCCCTGAGCAACTCAATTGTCTGCTGGAAGAAACGCCATTGCAGCGACTGTCCCGGCTCGACCCATTGGAAATCTTCCTGTGCGATGCCCTTCTCCGTCCAGGAAATATTCTCCTGCAGATTATCCTGCGAAGCGGGAAGTTCGAGCGTGACGGCGGCCAAAAGATTCTTATAGGGATGTTCCAGCGTCCAGTTCGGCAGGTCCATATTATCGTAATAGACGATCCGCAAATGGGACGCCCAGCCGAAAAACGGCACATATCGCTCCACCGCGGCGGAGAACCGTTTGGAAAAGGAATCCTTGTAGCATGGAATCTTCAGGAAAAACTGCGGCACAAGCTTAGGATGGTTGAAATGAAATTCCTTTTCTGTTTGCAGGTCGTGCTTTGCCGAGCTCATCCACAAGGGATTAAATTGTATAATCACATTCTTGCCGGAGATATCCCGTCCATAGTATCTCAGCAACCCTCCCAGCGCCGCGGGATGAAAACCATCCACTCCCAGGTTGGCGAAGCGTTTTTTGCCGGTGTTTTGATTGAGATAGTGCGACAGCGTATCATCTGCGGATACGTAATGTCCCCAGATGACAGAATCGCCAACCACAAGCGTATCGTACTTCGAGCAGGCCCATCGGCAATTACGGCCGTAGAGCCAGTAATCGTTGCCCAACGTGTACGGCAGCCGGTAGTCGTCTCCGGGATCGAACTTTTCGAGCCGTCCCCAGAACTGCGGGCCGAGGCAAAGTAACGTCGAGCAGATAATTGCAGTAATTATCCATTCCAGGCCGGATAATCGTATGTTATTGGAGCTAAACGTAACCTGTGTCTTGTCCGCCTCTTTCATTATCTTATCTTTTTTTGTGCCGTTGAGTTTCATATTCGATTAATTAGAACTGCAAATAGATAAATCCCTGCTCGCTCGAAGGAGCAAAAACAGCCAGGTAAATAATCATCCCTACAACGATCCCGATGCGAACCGGCGCCAAATCAAAAATCCATCGGAGCCGGGATTCATGCGCGAACTGGTAAAGCCAGACAATGAAAATCAGAACCAAAGCCCACACGGGGCAATTGGGATTCGCCCATCCGAAGCTGAATATTCTTGTTATAATTACTCCAGCGTCACCGATGCTTTCGGCCCGGAAGAAAATCCACGCGAACGTTACGAAGGCGAACACGAGAAGCTGCTTGACCAATTTCGGCACCTTATCCCTGTAGAACGTCGTCCTTTCCAGCTCCCGCGTCACAAAGCGCCCGAGAGCGTGCACCGCACCCCAGATAATGAACGTCCAGGCCGCCCCGTGCCACAAGCCGGAAATCACCATTGTAATAAACATATTTCTGTACGTACCGAAAGTGCCTTTGCGGTTGCCGCCCAGCGGAATATAAACGTAATCCTTGAACCACGAGGAAAGGCTGATATGCCACCTCGCCCAGAAATCGCCCAGACCGGTCGCCAGGTATGGATTGTTGAAATTCAGCATCAGGTTGAAGCCCATCATCCGCGCCACGCCCCGCGCCATGTCCGTATAGCCGCTGAAGTCGAAGTATATCTGCCAGCAGAAAAAAAACGTCGCCAGGATCAGCGTGGGCGACTCATACTGCCCGGGAGCGGCGTAGATATTGTCAACATAAATTGACAAGTAATCGGCCAGGGCGACCTTTTTGAACAATCCCACAACGAACAGCGACAGGCCGTCAGCTATATCCTGCACTGAGACTATAGGTGCCCTGTGCATCTGGGGCAGCAGGTTCTTTGCCCGTTCGATCGGCCCTGCCAGAAGCCGGGGAAACAGCGAGACAAAAGCCGCATAAGCGATGAGGCTCTTTTCCCTTTCCATGTTGCCGCGATAATAATCGATGGTATAGCTCATCGACTGAAAGACGTAGAACGATATACCAATCGGCAGGAGAAAACCGGGCTCGGGGATGGCGTACGAGATGTTAAATGACGACAACAGAGCGTTCAGGTTCTCGGTGACAAAGCCAGCGTATTTGAAGAAACCAAGCAGGCCGATGTTGTTGATAATGCTGACCGAAAGCCACATCTTTCTGCGCGGGCTTTTGGCCATCCTCGTAACCACGGTATAGTCGAGCAGCGTCGCATAGGCGATTAGAATCAGATACAGAGGATTGAAGCACGCGTAGAAGAAATAAGAGGCGGCCAAGAGCCACGGGAGTCTGAATCTGGTGCCTTTGAGGGCGAGATATACCGGGTAGACAACCAGGAAAAAAAGTGCGAAGGGCCAAGTGTGAAATAGCATCTCGTGACTTTCTATTGCATCAATACGCGAATGTGTGCTTCGACCGAAGCGGCCAGACCGTCCAGGCCGTAGCCGCCTTCAAGAACGGAAACCAGCCGGCCCGCACAACACTTCTCGGCGATACCCTTGACGATCTGCGTCAGTTTCGCAAATCCCCGGTCGGTGACTCTCATGCCGCCGAGCAGATCGCCCTCGTGCGCGTCGAATCCGGCAGAGACGAGAATAAAGTCCGGTGCAAACGAAAAGGCCGCAGGTGTCAGTTTCTCTTCGAACTCTTTTACGTAGCGGTCATCTCCGGAACCGGCCGGCAGCGGGACGTTAATGTTGGTTTTCAGGCCTTTTCCGCTGCCCTGTTCGGCCTGGCTCCCACTGCCCGGATAGAACGGATACTGGTGGACGCTGAAGTACAGCACGTTCGGATCATCGTAAAACTCCGCCTGCGTTCCGTTGCCGTGGTGCACGTCCCAGTCCACGATTAGGACCTTCGGCAGGTTGTGTTTCTTTTGAATATACCGCGTGCCGATGGCTACGTTATTAAATATACAGAATCCCATCGCCCGATTTTCCATCGCATGGTGGCCGGGAGGGCGAACGGCACAGAAAGCATTAGTAACTTTCCGCTCCATGACAGCGTCGATTGCATTTAGCACCCCCCCCGCCGCCATTACAGCAGCTTCATAAGACTTTCGCGATATCGGAACATCGCCTGTATCCAGATAACCGACGCCGTTCTCGGAGCTGCTTTTGGCCCGGTCGACGTACTCGGGTGCGTGAACCGTCTCGATCCAGTGCCGGTCGGCCGGCGAGGCTTTTATTTGGGCTAATTGAGAATAGAGTCCCTCATCTTTAAGCCGCTTGATTATCCGGACAAGTCTCTCGGAGCATTCCGGATGGCCGGGAGTGGTTTCGTGCTCGATGTATATATCATCATAAAGAAGTCCCGTTTTGGCCGTGTTTTGCGTTTGTTTCTCACTATTCATTTTTTGCTCGCTTGATACATTGTCAGGTGCGTTTCTGACACACCTAAATCCGATGGCGTCACTTGCCAGGCACGTATCGTCGATGGATGGATCGCTCGAGCGATACGCCGACCGGCACGTCTCGGCGCTCGATTTCCAGGAACCGCCCCGCAGAACTCTTTCCTTTCCTTCTTTCGGGCCCCTTGGGTCTTTTTCGGGGCTTTGGCTGTAATAATTATCGGCATATAAATCATTACACCATTCCGCGACGTTTCCGTGCATGTCGAAAAGTCCCCAGGGATTGGGGGCCTTTTGCCCGCCTTTATGGGTCTTTCCGGATGAGTTGTCAACGCACCAGCCGAAGGTCCTCAGCTTCGCTTTATTGTTGCCAAAGCTGTACTCCGCGCTTGTTCCCGCCCGGCAGGCGTACTCCCATTCGGCCTCAGTGGGCAGCCTGTATCCGTTTGCGGCAAAGTTGCAATCCCAAGTTTCTTCATCATAGCACGGCTCAAGCCCTTCGGCAAGCGATCGCTCATTGCAGTATATCGCGGCGTCCGTCCAGTTGATCTGCTCCAACGGATTATTCGGGTCTTTGAAGTGAGAAGGATCGGGCAGTTGATATTTTTTGAACTGATCCTGCGTCACTTCATAAACGTCCATCAAAAACGGGCTTATCCATACTTTGTGCACGGGCTTTTCGTCGGAACCTCCCTTCTCGCTTCCCATCTCGAACCACCCGCCGGGAATAGCAACCATTTCGATTCCGGTTTTGGTCTTGACCACCGGAGGCTTGCCGCCGGCCTGCTCGCTGCGTCGGCAGCTAATGTTTACAGACGACATCAGCAACAGGCAAAAGAATCCTGTTGTCACTTGAGTCAATCGCATTCGCATCGGCTCGATTCCTGAATAACTGCTTTTCAATTTTTAACGATTCGTCATCCGAACCGGGACCCAATCGGGCTCCTTGTTGTGGTTTCCGTCGGCGGTAATTACTACCCACTTACCGGACAGATCGGTGACGCAGATATTCCAGCCCGGCGCTTTGCCGCCGACCATTTCAACGGCTTTGGGACCAGAACTGAATGCAAGATATTTCCCATCAGGTGAGAAATCTGTGTGATAAACTTCATATTCTTTTTGACATTTAACAACCCGGCGAACATTAGTCACCTGGGGCTCTCCTGATGCAAGGTCGATATCGGCCGTACATAAATCCCAGTCGGTCAATCCCCATGTAATCCTTTTGCCATCCGGGCCAAACTCCGCCCTGCAGCCTGTGACGCCAAACTTAGTCAAATCATAAATATTTGTTCCATCGGCCTTGAACGCCAGTATGGCATGTTTGAAATTCATTCCTCCGTGTACAGTGGCAAGAAACCACCGGCCGTCCGGCGACCAGGAAATATTATAAAGATGATACAAATTCTTATTTCGATGTTCTCTGTGTTTCCGGGTCTGAAGGTCATAAAGGAAAAGTCCCTTCGTGGCATAGTCTTTGATATTGTATCGTTCAAATTCGCCCGGCAGGTATGCGATTGTTTTTCCGTCAGGACTCCAACAGGGTTGGCGGGCATTGTCGGCTACTTTGGTCCGCCCGGTTCCGTCGATGTTCATGTAATAGACATTCCTGACCTTCTTGTCTTCTACAATCTCATCGGCAACACAGCAGACCTTCGTGCCATCAGGCGATGCGTGAGGATACATCTCGTCCGCGTCGGGAGTATTGGTTAGATTCACCGGATCGGAGCCGTCGGCATTTATCAGGTACAGCTCCCAGTTTTCCTTGCCGTTGGTTTTACGAAAGGTTTCATACACGATCTTGCAGCCGATTTCCTTCAACTTCAGTTCGGCTTTAGGCGAAGGAGTTATTGCGACTTTCAGCTCACCTTCAGATTGCGACCGGCAGAAAGCTTTGTCTGCCGGAAAGAGACCCGGCAGTAGAGAAAGCAGAACACATATACTCAGTACAGACAACCCACGTTTTGTAGCGCAAAATCTATTTGTCATTGTATCTCCTTTACTTTGAGGCCGTTGGTGGAATCGGAATCCAATCGGGTTCTTTGTTGTGGTAGCCGTCCGTGGTAATTTTGACCCATTTCCCTGACAGGTCGGTTACGCAGATATTCCAGCCCCTCGCCCGGCCGCCCACCTGCTGTCCGCCGCTGGAAGGACCGAAGCTGAACGTGATATACCTGCTGTCCGGCGAGAAATCGACGTAATAGACTTTCGCCGCACGCAGGCATTTGACAATTTTCGTTACATTAGAAATCCTGGGCTCGCTGCCTGTCAGGTCGATATCGGCAACACACAAATCCCAGTCAGTTTCACCCCATGTCATTTTTTTGCCGTCGAGACTGATCTCCGGTCTACATCCCCTTACCCCCCACTTCTCCAGGTCAAATACCCGTATCCCTTTGGCGTCAAAAGCCAGAATCGTGTCGCTGTAGCCCATACCGCCATGTACGACACCGAAAAACCACTTGCCGTCGGGCGACCAGCAAATCGCGTAAATGTGGTGCAAAGATGTGTTTGGATGAGGTTTATGCTGCCGGCTCTCAAGGTCGTAAATGATAAGTTCCGATGTCGCATACTCTCTCGTACTATATCGCTCGTACTCTCCCCTCAGATACGCAATCTTTTTACCATCGGGACTCCAGCACGGCTGGCGGGCATTGGTGGCGATTTTGACCCTGTCTGTCCCGTCGATATTCATGTAATAGACACTGCGAACCCTTCTTCTTCCTCTTCCTTCATCAACAACGAAACTGATTTTCGTGCCGTCGGGAGAGGCGTGCGGATACATCTCATTCAAGTCGGGCGTTTGGGTAAGGTTGACCGGGCTGGAGCCGTCCGCATTCATTTGGTACAGCTCCCAGTTCTCTTTGCCATCGGTTTTACGATAGGTTTCGAACAATATCTTAAAAGGGATTTCCTCAAGATTCAAAGTCCCTTTCGGATAGGGCATTTTTTTCAACCTTCGCTCATTTGGGATTTGCGGCCCGCAAAGTGCATCATTTATTACACCCAAAGGCAGCAACAAATACAAAATAAAGACGATGCCTGCTCCAAATAACGTTCTTCTTGTGATGCCGTGTTGCCTGCCCATATAACCTCATTCCAACGAACTATATATACCTACCTCTCGCAAACAAGTATATTGAATTCGATACAAAAAGCAAGAAAACAATCGCATTAGAAGTGCAAACAGCCGGACCGAATGAACCGGAACATTAAAAATACGTTTTCGGCACAAGAAAATCCTAATCAGAGAGCAGCATCGCTGTAAATCTGCGTCTTCGCATTCCTTTGGTGTCCTGCTTCTGCAAAAGCCAAGTGCTAAATAAGATACCAATGCCGGCCAGCAAACTCGCACCAGGAACGGGAACAACACTGGTAATCACCACGTCGTTGCCTGTATGACCCACGTAGCTTATGCTGAATTGATAATACGAGCCAAGATACCCCGTAGAAAACAGGGAACCCTCGGGAAGTCCTGCAAAGGTTCCGCTAATCAGGTCCCAGTCGATTACGTCATTATTTTCCAGGATAATAAACTCATCGCCAATCTGAGGGGCGAATCCAAGCTCCACATCCAGAATTCCTCCGATGCCGAGATCGGCGTTGAGGTTGACTGTACCGTTTACGAACAACTGGTCGTACTCAGAACCGGCTATAAGCCCAAATAGCTCGATTTCCAGCGTGCCTTTTGACGCGAGACGATAGTCACCGTTGATCGTCGCGATCCCCGCTAAAGAGGTATCGAAAGGCGAAAAGCCCGGCGCCAGCGTTCCACCCTGCTGGTCCAGAGAACCGCTTTCTAAATATGTGTTAAATGTCCCAATGCCCAATCGTCCTTCAGTGAAATTGAACGTCCCCCCGGCTCCCATGTTGATAGTCTCTACTGTTAACAAACCTCCGGCCATATCCACCGTCCCGGTGGCATCGGGTCCCACGCCAATGTTGGCAGTTGTCGCAGTTATTGTGCTGCCCGGGCCCGTGTTGAGAGTGCCCGTTACCGTGCTGCCTGTCCAACCAGGTGCTCGTCGCCCGACATTCAACTCGCTCAGATGAAATTCGGCAGTACCCTCCGTGGCATCCAACAGCCCCGTAGCGCTGCCGTCATGCTTGTAATATACATTCGTATATCCTTCCCTTCCGACATTGACGACCGCCAGGTCATCGACAGTGCCAACACGCAGGGTGGAATTACTGCCCAACTTCAGCTTGCCGTTAGCCGAGTTTGAGAGGCTGCTGCTGGCCTTGATACCTATCGAAAGTTCGTCGGCAATGTGGGCCTCGAAAGTCGGATTCTCCTTCGTGAAATCAAGATCAGCGCTCGACGCTCCGGGGGCCCCGTTGTCATGATAGCTGATGCCTAAGAAAGAGATCGGATCGTCCTGCGTGCCCAGTCTAAATGTCCCGCCCTCTGACACATTCAACTTGCCCGTGCTCCCGCCGCGGCCAAAATAGACCTTGTCGGCGTCAATCGCCTCGGTCTGGTTCCATTCCAACGTTCCGGTGGCCGTGCTCTTGTTGTCAATTCCCCCGTAGCCGATATCCCACCCGACATTCAACTCACTCAAGTGCAGATCAACAGTGGCGGCATCATCGATTGCGGTAAATTTCCCCGTCGCGTCGCCGAGATGGCCTTCGTTCATTCCAATGTTCACCACCGCAGGGGTATCTGTCGTACCTACGTGGAGAGTGGAATTACTGCTCAACGTCAGGCTCCCGTTCGCCGAATCTTTTCCGCTTTGGTTCGTCTTGCGTCCGATCGAAAGATCGCTACCTATGTGGGCCTCGAAGACCGGATCGGTCACCGTAAAATCGAGATGAGCATTCGAGGTGCCTTCTCCGCCCGTATCATTGTAGCTGATGGCCAGCATGGAAACCGGATCGGCCGCCGAGCCCAGCTTCAATGTTCCATATTTGGGGACTTCCAGAATTCCCTCAGTCGAACCGCCGCGACCGAAATAGACATTTGTCGCATCCAGCACCTGGTCCTCCTGGTCCCACTTTAATGTGCCCGTTACCGTGCTGTCGCCCCACATCCCCATTCCGTACCCGACATTCAACTCGCTCAGATGAAAATCGGCAGTACCCTGCGTGGCATCCAACACTCCAGTAGCGCCACCGACAAGATCAGCATACTTGTATATGGTATGTCCCTGCATTCCAATATTGATAACCGCCGGATCATTGGCAGTGCCAACATGCAGGATGGAATTACTGCCCAACTTCAGACTGCCGTTAGCCGTGGTGGAGGTATTTAGGTTGGTCTTGCGACCTATGGAAAGATCGTCACCGATGTACGCCTCGAAGAAGGGATCGTTCACGCTCAGGTCAAGATGAGCAGTCGAGGTTCCCCGGTTTATGGTGTCATGATAGCTGATGCCCAGGAAAGAGACCGACTTATACTTATCGCCCAGTTTGAACGTCTCTCCTGCTTGCACGTCCAGAATCCCCTTACTACTGCCGCCGCGGCCGAAATAGACCTTTTTGGCGTGAATCGCCTCGGTCTGGTTCCACTCCAACGTCCCTGTGGCGAGGCCTCCGCTAGACGTGCCCCCGCCGGTATGACGTCCGACATTAAGCTCGCTTAGATTCAGGCGAACATCCGAAGTATCGTCGGTGGCACTAAACAGTCCCAGCGCTTCGCCGGCAGCGGATGAATTCAATCCAATGTTCATCGTCGCCGGCGCGTCGGTCGTGCCTACGTAGAGGCTGGAACTGCCTCTCACGGTCACGGTTCCGTTCGCCGGGCCCGAGCCGTTGCCCGCCTGGTGTCCGATCCAAAGGTCATCCTTTATAGTCAACAGCCCTCCGTCCATGTCCACGGTACCCGTGGCATGCGTTCCCACGCCTACTTTGGCAGTTGCTGTGGTTATGTTGGTGCCCAGCCCTGTCCGCAGAGTGCCCGTTGCTCTGCTCTTGTCGTGGCCCGCCGTTCCCAGCCCGATATTCAGCTCACTCAGGTTAAAATTAGCAGTACCAAGTGTGGCATCCAACAGCCCGGCAGCTCTGCCGTCAGTAGGATAAATGTACGTGGCGAATCCTTCTCTTCCAATATTGACGACCGCCAGATCATCTGCGGTGCCGACATTCAGAGTCGAACCCTCGCCCAACGTCAGAGTACCGTCGGCTATAGCTGAGAAACTATCGCTGGTCTTGCGACCTATGGAAAGATCACTGACGTACGCATCCACGGTCACGTCATGTAGGAATAGCGAGGCAATGTTCGCTACGTCGCCGGGCGAAGTATTGACGCCCAGGTGGAAGGTTCCCAGGGCTCCCGGATTGCCGATGCCAAGGGTGCCGCCCGTGCCGCTGCTGGTCCAATCTACAATTGCCCCAGTCCCACCCTTGCTCTTGTCGCTGCCGACCTGGACAAAATCGTCAACCTGCAGATAAGAGCCGAGAAGATCCAGCTCGTGAGTGCTGTTGCCAACGTACTTCAGTCCGGCGATACTGAAGTCAATATCAACAGCGCTCCTGCCGGGTGAGTAGGTTGCGTCGAACTTGGCGACGTCGGCCGGGCCGGGAAGTATAGGAGGGAATTCCCAGTTGTACTCATTGGACCAGTTGTCGTCTCCACCGGCGCCGGTCCATCTGACGGCTTGGCCATACGCACGGGTGCCCGACAAACCAGCCAGCGAAGCCACCAACAGCAGGGCGACGCACCTGATAGCTGAATACCGAAGATTTGCTCGCGAGTTCTCTTTCATCTTTCCATCCTCCTTTTCCCTTTATGGCAGCTCCGGCGCGCTCAGCGACAGTCAACCCGCAGCCGAGGACCGAGAGCAGCCTGATTCTGTTCCTTGTGGAGCAACCCATCTCCTCCTGATGAAGACCTCCAACACCAAATCCTGTGCGGCAGCGTTTAATTCAAGTCGCGCACAGTCACTAATAGGCGGAAATTCACTATGCCTCTGCAAATATGACAAGACAATTATAGCTGCACGATGATCCCTGTGAACTTATCCCGGCTTCGCCGGGGACTTTTTAATCTTTCAGCGTAAGACATTCTAATTCTTTCATCGCCTATTTTGCCAATTCGGTTATGGTTGT
>Ga0209121_10001174_pt1 | contig 27383 bp, 18 predicted proteins | sample Cruoilmetagenom3_FD_187292 | JGI IMG/M metagenome (GOLD analysis project Ga0209121, IMG submission 187292) | Oil polluted marine microbial communities from Coal Oil Point, Santa Barbara, California, USA - Sample 3 (SPAdes) (version 2) | ecosystem: Environmental > Aquatic > Marine > Oil seeps ...
ATCTTGATGGATGGGATCCACATATCGCAAATGTTTTTCGTGGTATAGTAAATGCACTTTCTGATTTTGAACCAGCAACTCCAGTTCTTGAACCTGAATGGACAAGAGACTTACTGCAAAGACTATATGAGTTACTCGTTCCTCGGAAACTGCGGCATGATTTAGGTGAGTATTATACTCCAGATTGGTTGGCAGGATATTTGGTAGACAAAAGTGGATATAAAGGAGTTATCGGTTCACGTTTCCTTGACCCTGCCTGTGGGTCAGGCACCTTTTTGGTTCAGGCTATTAAAGAAGCGATTAAACATACTAATGGTAATGAAGAGAGCGTAGCACGCCATATACTTGAAAACATCGTGGGTTTTGATTTGAATCCAATTGCAGTATTATCGGCCAGGACAAACTATTTAATCGCATTTTCAAGATTCATTCCATACATACGGCCAATTTCTATCCCGGTTTACCTGTGTGATTCCATACTTGCACCAAGCCATTATGTAGAAAAAGGAGAACTGCCATTTGATGAAAACACAATCATATTTACAACAACAAAAGGCGATTATACTTTTCCCCTTTCAATGAAGGAGAGAAGCCATATTGATAAGTTTACTTCAATGATGGATGTCGCTTTAAGGGGAAAAGTTAAGCCAGAAAACTTTAAAAATAAAGTTAAAACAGAGTTTGAACTGCCTGAAAAAGAGACCTCTCTTCTTACCAATGTATACAGACACATAAAAGATTTGGATGATAATGGAGAAAATGGAATCTGGGCACGATACATAAAGAATGCATTTGCCCCTGTCTATTTGGGCAAATTTGATTTTGTGATTGGCAATCCGCCATGGGTAAGATGGGGTTACCTTTCAGATGATTACCGAAAGAGAACCCTTAAACTATGGCAGAGATATGGTCTATTCTCCCTGAAGGGGTATGAGGCAAGATTGGGAGGAGGTGAAAAGGATTTCTCTATGCTATTTACCTATGTATGTGCGGATAATTATCTAAAAGACAAGGGCACTTTGGGATTCCTGATTACTATGGAGGTTTTTAAGTCAAAAGGTGCGGGTGAGGGATTCAGGCAGTTTAACTTAAAAGACAAAAAACTTCCACTTAGAATTTTGAGTATGGAAGATATGGTAAATTTAAAACCATTCCAATCTGCCAACAAGACATCTATATTCTTTATGAAAAAAGGAGAGAAGACGATTTATCCTGTGCCAGTTATTGAGTGGAAACGAAAGCCTAAAATCGGTCACATTCCACCGGATTGGTCTCTGGATAAAGTTAAGGCAAATTGTGAAGTAAAAAAGATACAGGCAATACCTGTTAATCCAGATAAATTATCTTCATCCTGGCAGACTGCAGAGACCAGCAAGTTAAGGATTTATTCCAAAATAAAGGGACAAAACCCATATAGGGCATACCGGGGTGCAAGCACAGAACCTTATGGTGTTTTTTGGTTGAGAGTAAAGGAAGTAAGACCAGACGACATTCTTGTGATTGAAAATATGCACGAGAGGGGGAAACGAGAGATAAAACCTGTTCATACAGCAATTGAACCGGATTTAGTATTCCCAGCAGTATGTGGCGGTGATATAATAAAGTTTGGTATAAAATCCCATTTCTATTTGTTAATATCACAAGATCCAAAAAAAAGGGCTCCTTATGGTGAAAACTGGATGCTTCAAAATGCACCTTTGACTTATGCTTATTTAAGACAATTTAAAGAAATTTTACGCTCTAGAGGTTCTCGTGTTATAAAACAACTTATGGAAAGTACAGAATTTTATGCAATGTATGGAATAGGAGAATATACTTTTGCAAAATACCGGGTAACATGGAAACGAATGGCATCAAAAATGTCGGCAGTTGTGCTATCAAGTATTAAAACTGACTTTGGGACAAAGACTTTGGTTTCTACAGATACAACTGCATTTTTTGCAGTGGATAATAAGGATGAGGCTTATTATCTCTGTGCCATATTAAATTCAGAATTAATCAATAATTTCATAAAAAGCTTCTCATCTGCAGGAAGGGGATTTGGGGCACCGTCTATCATGAATAATTTTGCTATCCCATATTTTGATAACTGCAATAAAATTCATAAGAAACTCACAGAACTTTCTGAGAAAGGACATGATTTGGTCAAAAGAGGCAAGGGCATTGAGAACATTGAAAAAGAAATAAATACTCTGGTAAAAAAGTTATGGAATATAAAGTAATAACTATAGATGATTCTAAATATCCACAAAATCTCATTAAAAGATTGGGAGATAAATCTCCCGATAGGATTTATTATAACGGTTCTCTAAAATTCCTTGACCGCTTCACTATGGCGGTGATTTCTGCAGATTCGATAACTGGTCAGGCAATGAATGAGACAAATCAGGTTCTATTTACTATAAGAGAATACGAGATGAATTATATCGGCGGATGGCATTCGGTAATGGAAACCGAGATTTTCCGGCTCGGATTATTCAGAAAAAATACTACGGTCACACTCTCCACTGCAAAAGGATTGCAAGTTGAGACATTTGAATCCTTTCTAAAAGACAGATTTTATCCCCCTTTACATGAATTTCCTGAAAGAGATGAGTATTTTAGGCGGGCTAAAAATGGTGAATTATTGATACTTTCAATTAGTGACCCAGATGAAAAGAGACAGTTGCGAAAGAATATAATTGAAAGGAATTGGATATCCTGTGTCCTTGCCGATATTATTTTTATCCCTTTCGGACCCAAAGGCTCAAAAACTTACACAATGGCAAAAAGAATCTCTAAAGCAAATATGTCTGTATTTACAAATGATAGTAATGAGTGCAGAGACCTTCATAAACTTGGCATTCCTGGATTTACTCGTAAATCTGTTAAGGCTTTTCTCGAAAACAAGGGTGTAAAACTGGCAATTCCTCAAAGTGAGAAAAGAAAACCGCTTGATTTATATAAGAATCCAACGAGTCAAAAACTGTCCGTTATAAATGGTCCCACACAGATTGGATTAAAGTTTAAAACGGATGATAAGGATAGTGATTCGTAAGGAAGGAAGAAACAGTCATATAATGGGGTCAGGTCTTGATTTTTGAATTTAATTTTATATAATAGTTATAATAATGAGTAGACCGTTAAGGATAGAGTTTGCTAATGCCGTTTATCATATTACCTCTCGTGGAAATGCGAGAGAAAATATTTTTAATGGAGATAGGGATAGGCATATATTTTTATCCATACTTGAAGAAGCTGTAGAGATGTACAGTTGGATATGTTATGCCTATTGTCTCATGAACAACCATTATCATTTATTGATAGAGACCCCAAAGCCTAATCTTTCCAGGGGTATGCGACAACTCAATGGGGTCTATGCTCAGAGATTTAATTATAGGAATGGAAGTGTTGGTCATGTTTTTCAAGGTAGATTCAAGGCAATTCTTGTCGATAAGGATAGATACCTTTTTGAATTATGTCGGTATGTAGTATTAAATCCTGTAAGAGCAGGTATGGTTTCCAGTCCGGAAGAATGGAAGTGGAGTAGTTATAGAGCTACTTTGGGGATGGAAAAGAGACCAAAATTTCTTAATACGGATTGGATTCTGTCTCTTTTTAGTGAGGACATAGAAAAAGCAAGAGAGAGATACATAAACTTTGTGTTAGATGGAGTTGTTGAAGAATCACCATGGAAAGATCTAAAGGGAAAGATATTTTTAGGAAGCAAAAATTTTGTAAACAAACAGAAGCAAAGATTCAGTAGTAAGGAGATAACAAAAGAGATATCCAAAGCTGAGCGGTTTGCAGGTCGTCCTGAGATAAGTGTGATATTTGATAAGATAAAAACAAGGACTTTTCGAAATGAGAGGATACTTCAAGCATATAATATTCACGGGTATTCATTGAAGGAAATTGGGGATCATTTGGATATTCATTACTCTACGGTAAGCAAGGTAATAAAGAAAACAAAAGAAGAAAAGAAAAGTAAAAATTCAAAAATCAAGACCTGACCCCTTTGGGGGTGGTGGGGTGGAGGATTTCTCCGAAATGGAGGATTTTAAGGGTTAAGAATCCTCCAATTATCACCACCAGATGATAGGTAATGAATCGCCAGAGAATTGTAAATACACCTATTAAATGCTTTGGAACAGAAGAATAGAAAAGCACTGTAAACCCGCCTTCGATTATCCCTTCTGCTCCAGGAGTTGGAAAGAAAAAGGCTGTGAATAAGAGGAATATCTGGCGTAATAAAGTATCAAAGTATGGGACTTTAATAGATAGCCCATTAAGAATTAAAGGAGCGATAGAATAGTTTGGTATATAGACGATGATAGTAAGCGTAAGGATTATTAGTGCATAAAGTTTTTTGTTTTTTACAAAGCTAAAAAAACTCATTCTCATTCTATGTATCTCGCGGAAAATTTTGTATAAAAGCTTTGTCCACTTAGTTCTTCTTCTATTGTGTAAAGAAATAGAGTAGAAGAATCTTTTTAATGGCCTGGGATAGAAGAGAACGAGAAATAGTAATCCAAAAAGAAAGATGTATGTAAAGATTACATACTTTGATAGAAACTGCATTGACCTTCCTTCATAGGTCGCCTGAAGGTAGGGAAGAAGAAAAGGAGAAAGTAAAATAAGTCCCGAAAGATAAAAGAGACCCCTAAGGAGTAAGACAAGTGAGGCATTCCCCACCTTTATCCCAGCTTTATTTAAGATATATATTTGCAGGGGGAATCCTCCCGCCTGAAATGGTGTAACAGCGGACAGGAAAGCGCCACAGAATATAACCTGCAGGGAATAGCCTAAAGGAATCCACTTTCCGGTTATTGCGTGAGCAATTAAACGTATACGGGTTGATTCAAAAAGTATATATAGGGTCAGTAATCCAAGTATACCTGGTATATAGATTGGATTTACCTGGAGCAGTGCTTCCCATGTTTCCCTACTGGCAGTTAATATGAGGAGGGTAATAATGGTAAGTACAGCAAGAGAGGTAAAGACTCTAAGGCCAATAATTATTGATCTACGGGAAGGCTTTTTAATCTCTGAGGAGGAATTCAGGGTCATCTTCTAAAGCGCTTCCTATAACGATAATATCTGCACCAGCCAGGTGTTTCTCTTTTATTTCTCCTATATCCCTTATTCCTCCGCCAACGATAAGAGGGACGTTTATATAATCCTTTACTGATTTTATTAGTGCATTACTAACGGGTATTTTTGCACCACTCCCACAATCCAGATAGATTAATTTCATCCCGAGAAGTTCGGAAGCATATGCAATACTCCTTGCAATTTCCACTTTATCTTGAGGTATAGGCCTCGTTCCGCTTATAAATTCGACTGTGGTCGTATTCCCTCCGTCAATCAATAAATATCCGGTTGGAATAACCTCTATCTTCATTCCTTTAAGTGCCGGAGCGGCTTTTATATGTTCTCCTATAAGAAACTGAGGGTTCTGACCACTGACAAGAGAAAGGAATAGAAGAGCATCTGCATCCTTTGAAATCTGATTTGCCGAGCCAGGGAAGATAATAATTGGCAAGGAAGAGTATTTTTTTACCTCGCTTGCAAATTCAGTAAAATCATTTTTCCATGTGGTGCTTCCTCCAACGAATATATAATCTATACTGCTTTTCTTAAGGATACTAACTTTCTTCTCAAGTAACTTTATATCCTCTGAATCAGGGTCAAGGAGTGCCGCAATTATGAGTTTGTTTTTCCTTCTTTTTTCAAGAATATCTTGATATATACTCATAATTTATCTGCCACAGATAACCCTTGAATCCTCGACCCTCTATCTAGTGTAAACATTGTTATTAGAGTCAGAGGATTTACCATAGAGGAAAACGTCTCGGAGGGTGAGCGGCAATTCACACGCTGGGTGAATTGACCGCGTTTTTCCGTATGGTAAGTCCGATGAATCCATTATTTCATTTATTAATATACGATTTTTATCCAATTTGTTCCTTTAAAATCATAGGGAATTTATTGACCATTTCTTCTATTTTATCTACCTTATTCCCTCCTCCTTCTCCAACGGTAGCCCTGCCACCCCCACTGCCTCCTACAATCTTACATGCAGCTCGAGCAAGCTCTCCCGCATTGAGGCGTTCCCTTAACTTACTCCCCACAAATGTTACCACGAATACAGAATCCCCATGTTTTGTAGCCAGGAGCCCTGAGCAGTCTGACAATTTATTGATTAGTCGTTCTGCTAATTTTCGGAGAGTGTCCTTTGAACCTTCTACTATCCTTGCTATATATCTATGGCCATTCACGGTTGAGATATCGTTCGTTAAATCCTTTAATGCCATCTCAACCAACTGGCTTTCCATTCTTTCTATTTCCTTTCTCTGTGCTTTTGTTACCTTCAGGGTTTTTTCAAGTCTCTTAGGAAGGCTCTCGCGGTCGCTCTTCATGAGGAATTCCAGTTTTTCCATTAGTTGATCTAATTTCTTCGTCCATTCATAGGCATACCAGCCTGTTACGCCTTCAATTCTCCTTACTCCAGAGGCTATACCTGTTTCTGAAGTAATCTTGAATAGTCCTGCTTCGATTGTGTTATCAAGATGGGTTCCTCCACATAGTTCGCGAGAGAAATCATCTATCGAGACCATTCGGACATCTTCTCCGTATTTTTCATCAAAAAGTGCAATTGCACCTCTCTGAATAGCTTCCTTATATGACAGTATCTCTTTTTTAACGGGAAGACCCTTACTTATTATTCTATTCACATCCTCTTCTACCCGTTCAATTTCTTCTTGCAGAAGGGGTTTTGGGTGCGTGAAGTCGAATCGGAAGTGGTCCGCCGTTACAAGAGAACCTTCCTGTCTTACCCACTCACCAAGTGTTTCCCGTAGCACCCTCTGTAGAATATGTGTGGTTGTGTGATTCTTTCTTATGGCAAACCTTCTATCCTTGTCTATACTAACATGAACGCTCGATGTCTGATTCAAAATGTCATTAAATTTCCCCACTATTTTTCCCTTATGAACATTTCCCAGGGGTGAAAGCACAGTATCTTCAACAGCCATTTCCCAGTCGACTCCAATTATTTTTCCCGTGTCTCCTACCTGGCCACCCTGCTCGGCGTAGAATGGGGTCTCTTTTAGTATAATCTCAAAGTGACCATTTGCTTCTCTTACGGCTGTTACTTCAGTATCTATTTCTTCTTCAGTATAGCCCACAAACTTTGAGGTTTCATCCTTTAGAATATTCCATTCGAACTTCTCTTCTGCTTCGAATTCATGCTTTTGCCTTGCCCGCTCTTTCTGTTTTTCCATTGCTTTTTGAAATCCCTCTTTGTCAACCCTGATTCCTTTTTCTCTCGCCAATTCTTCAGTAAGGGAGATAGGAAATCCATAAGTGTCATATAATTTAAAGGCTTCTTCTCCTTTAATTATATTCTCTTTTCTTTTTCGTGTTTTTCGGATTATCTCCTCGAATATGATAATTCCAGTGCTCAATGTGTTAAGGAAATGTTCCTCTTCTGCTTTAACAATGAGCGATACGTGTTCTATCTTTTCCTTAAGATACGGATATCTTTCTTTCATTATCGATATAACCACGGGCACAAGCCGGTAAATAAAGGGTTCCTCCATACCGATTTCTCTTGAGGTTATCAGTGCTCTACGGAGTAATCTTCGGAGGACATATCCTCTTCCTATGTTGCCAGGATAAACTCCATCAACTATTGCAAATACGAGAGCCCTTGTGTGGTCTGCAATTATGTTGAAAATTTGACTGTATGATGAATATTTCTTACCTGATATTCTTTCTATTTCCTGGATTATAGGATAGAACAAGTCTGTTTCGAATATGGAGGGTTTTTCCTGCATTATCATTGCAAGTCGCTCCAGTCCCATACCTGTATCCACTCCACTGTTCTTTAAAGGTATGCGTTTCCCTTCCCTCTGGTTGAACTGAGGAAATACTAAATTCCAAAACTCGGTATATCTATCACATTCACCATCGAATTTGCAATCCCCAAATTTCTCACCAAGGTCATAAAATATCTCCGTGTCAGGGCCACAGGCTCCCCTTCCACCTGCTGGTTCCCAGAAGTTGTCAGGATGTTTGATTATCCTCTCGGGGCTGACACCAATTTTATTCTTCCATATATTATAGCTTTCCTCATCTTCCGGATAGACAGAGATATAGAGTTTTTCCTGGTCAATCTTAAGAATATCAATTAGGAATTCCCACGCCCACTGGATTGCCTCTTCTTTAAAATAATCTCCAAAGGAGAAATTCCCGAGCATTTCAAAGAATGTGTCATGCCAAAAGGTTTTACCAACCTCACCTAAGTCAGATAAACGGAGGCATTTCTGGAGGGAGGCAGCTCTTTTATACTCAAGTGGGATTTCTCCTGCCCATAGAGGTTTAAACTGAACCATACCTGCGGATGTAAATAGTAAAGTTTTATCATCTCCCGGTATAAGTGAGGACGAGTCTACTAATTTATGCCCTTTTTTCTCGAAAAAATCAAGAAAAGTCTTTGCTAACCTATTCGAACTCCACATAGAGAGATAATAATCAAGACTATTCTATTGTCAAGCACGGAATCGCAGCCCCAAGAAAGAGGTCCGGTACTTTACAGTATAGAGCTTTAGATTATAATATCTATTTAAGGAGAGAGAATTACAAATAAAAAGAACAATAATCATTAAAAGATAGGGGGTATTTAAATGAGTGGATTAAGAAAATCTGTACACAGAGGACTTTATATAGATGGCTCCTGGGTAGATAAAAGAGAGAAGATTCCTGTGATAAATCCGTACAATCAAGAAGAGGTTGGAAGTGTTGCAAAGGCGGGAAGGCAGGATGTGGAAAGGGCTATAGATGCTTCAAAGAAAGCCTTTAAATCTTTTAGAGACACTGCTCTTCATAAAAGAGCAGCATATCTAAGAGAGATAGCAGGAAAGTTGGAGGAGAAAAAAGAGGTTATAGCCAGAACAATAACCCTTGAGTCCGGAAAGGCTATTAGATTCTCTCTGGGGGAGGTTTCCCGGGCTGTGGAGACCTTTAATTTTGCCGCAGATGAGGCCAAGAAACTCTCTGGAGAAACAGTTCCTATGGATGCTGCAAAAGGTGGTGAAGGAAGGATGGGTTTCTATATTCGCGTCCCTCTTGGCCCGGTAGGGGCTATTACACCATTTAACTTTCCTTTGAACCTTGCTGCCCATAAGATTGCTCCAGCAATAGCTGCAGGAGATACCATTATCTGGAAACCGTCCACGGAAACCCCTTTGACAGCTGTTCTTTTAGTTGAGATAATGGAGGAAGTTGGAATACCTCCTGGTGTAATTAATCTTGTCTGTGGGCATGGTGGAAATGTTGGAGAGGTGATCTGCACACATCCAGATGTAAAACTTATAAGTTTTACGGGAAGCCTACCTATTGGAGAAAGGATTAGGAAGATATCAGGAATGAGGAGAACGCTCTTAGAATTAGGATCTAACTCTGCTCTCGTTGTAGATGAGGGGGTAGGAGATTTAGAGGGTCTGGTTGATAGAGCAATAGTCGGTGCCTATGCTAATTCGGGTCAGGTCTGCATATCAATCCAGAGGATTTATATCCATGAATCCCTCTTTGATGAATTCACTAATCTTTTTATAAAGGCATCAAAGAGTGTGAAGATAGGGGATCCAATGGATCCAGAGGTTCTCTATGGACCCATGATAACAGAGAAAGAGGCAGAGAGAGCAGAATTATGGGTTCAGAGTGCAATAGACATGGGTGCAAAACCACTGCTTTTAGGGAAGAGAAAGGGTTCACAGCTTACTCCCACGGTTCTAAGTAGTGTAAAACCTGAGATGGACGTCGTGTCAAAAGAAGTCTTCGCACCAGTGGTATCCTTAATGCCTTTTAAGGTGTTTGGTGAGGCAATAGAACAGGTGAATAATTCAATCTATGGATTAAATGCTGGCATCTATACACCAAAGATAGCAAATGCATTAAAGGCTATAAGGGAATGTGAGGTGGGGAGCGTTATCATAAATGATTACCCTACCTATAGGGTTGATCAAATGCCCTATGGAGGGGTTAAATCAAGTGGGATAGGAAGAGAGGGGCCTCCCTTTGCGATAGAGGAATATACCGAGATTCGTTTTGTTTCTATGAGGTGATACAGCCACCTTTCTTTTTAATCTCTCGCCAAGACCGCAAAGACCGACAGCTGCATGTTGGATGTGGAATGTGATAAGTGGTAAGTGATATGTGATATGTGTGGATTAGTCGAGCGTCCAGAGTCCAGTGTCAAGAGTCAAGTGGACAGGATTCCAAATCAACGACTCAACTACTCAACTATTTAACTTTTTTTACTCTGTGTAAATCTGTGGTTAGATTTTGGTGTAGGTTTGATGAACTATAGTTCATCAAACCTACATCTTGACTTCAAAGGGAAATCTCCTATAATCATTATATGAATCGAAGGATTATCCTCTCAGTATTTTTAACAGCCTTAATTGTGGGAGGTGGATTTTACATCTATCATAAATTATCTAAAGAAAGAATCAAGGTGGAGAAAGAAGTCGAATACTTTCCTGTTTATGGTCCAGACAAAGATGGTATGAATATTGAAGTGAATTTTTATGTAGAAATCCCGGATAATCCCTCAGTTATCGAAAAATTAAGGATTTTAGCAGATAAATTATCAAGGTTTGAATTCAACCTTCCGATTGAGGTTTTAAGTATAGGAGAAGAGAACTATAAAAAGATTGCAATAATAAATCTACTGGAATATAAGTGGAACAGTGAGTCCAGTGAGTTGAAAGATTCAAGCGATAGTGCTGGTATAAGTTGGCATTTCGATTATTTTCAGGGGTCAACAGGTGGATTCTTTACAACAAAAACTCTTATTGAGACCTTTCTTCAAGAAGATTATTCCGGGGAATGGATAGATGGTGTAGAATTTTACTATGAGGGAAAACCCATATCGAATGACTGGGACCATATCTCACTCTCCGGGACAATATACAGAAAGGAAAAGGGACCCAAGAATTAATGAAATTAAAGAGAGAACTTAATTTACTTGAGGTCTTCTGTATTGCCTCAGGAGCAATGATAAGCTCAGGAATTTTCATCCTCCCGGGGCTTGCTCATGCAAGGGCTGGTCCTGCAGTTGTTGTTTCCTATCTTTTAGCGGGTCTTTTAGCAATGATGGGGGTTTTATCTCAGGCAGAACTCGTATCTGCAATGCCAAAAGCAGGTGGAACTTACTTCTACGCTACTCGGAGTATGGGTCCAGCTATTGGTACAGTAGATGGTTTGCTAACCTGGTTTTCCCTATCCCTGAAAAGTGCTTTTGCTCTGGTAGGAATGGCTGCCTTTACACGACTCATTATTAATATGGATATACATATCATTGCTGTATTATTTTGTCTATTTTTTGTAATTATTAATATTATTGGTATTAAAGAGGCAGGCAAAACTCAGGTTATGTTAGTGATTGGGTTACTGACACTTATGCTTTTTTATATAGTTCGAGGACTTCCAGCAGTGAATATTAAAAATTTCGAACCCTTTGCCCCAAATGGGTTCGGTGCAATTTTCTCCACTGCGGGTTTTGTCTTTGTTTCATATGGGGGATTACTCAAGGTTGCTGCCATTGCTGAAGAGGTAAAAGATCCAGAGAGGACCGTACCCTTAGGGATGATTTTATCCCTTCTTACAATAAGTGTCTTTTACATTTTGGTTGTGTTTGTGACATCAGGTGTACTTGGAGCCGTAAACCTTGACCATTCCCTTACCCCTATTTCCGATGGAGCGGCTGTATTTGCTGGTCAGTGGGGCAGAATTTTATTGAGTATTGCTGCTATCCTGGCATTTGTTTCCACGGCAAACGCAGGGATTATGGCTGCCTCCAGATACCCTCTGGCTCTGAGTAGGGACCGGCTTTTACCTAATTTTCTGGGGAGGGTAAACAAAAGGTTCAAAACTCCGCATGTTGCTATCTTGATTACCGGTGTATTTATGATTTTAGCCTTATTCCTGAGATTGGATATTCTCATAAAAGCAGCTTCCAGTGTCATCATCCTCACCTATTTATTTTCGTGTTTTTCTATAATAATTCTCCGAGAGAGTCACCTCCAGAATTATCAACCATCTTTCCGCGCACCTCTATATCCCTGGATACAGATTATTGGGATTATATGCTTTGGATTTTTATTGTTTGAGATAGGTAAGGAAGCTCTGCTTATAGTTTCAATCCTTATTGCGGGGGGGGTCTTTTTATACTGGTTTTATGGACGAGTGAGAGCAGATAAGGAGTATGCATTATTGTATTTAATCGAAAGGATTACCGCAAAAGAACTTACTACCCGTTCTCTTGAAGATGAGTTAAAAGAGATTATCAGAGAAAGGGACGAGATTCTAAAAGACAGGTTTGATGAGGTAATTGAAAAATGTACTATTTTAGATATAGACCATACTATTAAAATGGAGGAATTCTTTAAATTAGTAGCCACTAAAATGGCTGTTAACTTAGGGGTAACAGCCAATAGTTTATTTGACTTACTTATGGAGCGAGAAAAAGAAACAACTACTGCGATAACTCCACATATTGCAATACCCCATATAATTATTAAGGGAGAGAACAAATTTGACATACTTATTGCAAGATGTCAAGAAGGTATTCGATTTTCAGAGAGTACACCGAATGTTAAGTCTGTTTTTGTCCTTGTCGGGACAAGAGATGAGAGAAACTTCCATCTTCGCTCTCTTGCTGCAATTGCACAGATTGTCCAGGACCCTGATTTTAAAGAGAGATGGATAAAGGCTAAAAATAAAGAGGCTTTACGCGATACAGTGCTTCTCGGAAAGAGAAATCGGTAACAGGAAAGTACTCAATAAAGGAGAGAAGAATGAAAGATTTGTGTATGGAAGCTGTTAATACAGCAGAGAGCCTGAGTGTGGACTATGCAGATATAAGGATTGTCCAAAAAAGAGACCAGAATATTTTGATGATGGATATGAGTCCCAAGCAGATTAACGATGAGGAAACAGCTGGATTTGGCGTCCGTGTCTTAAAAAACGGAGCATGGGGATTTGCTTCCCGGAGTGTAGTAAACAAAGAAAACATCAATTCAGTTGTAAGAGAGGCCCTCCAGGTTGCAAATGCATCTATGCGTGTATTGGAAGGAAAGGGTGTAAAACTGGCAAATGAGCCGGTACACAAGGATTACTTTAAGACTCCAACTGAGATTGACCCCTTTGATATTGACATAAATGATAAAATTCAGTTACTCCTCCTGGTGAATAAAAAAATGCTTAATGTTAAGCATATAGTTAAGGCTATCTCGGGAATCAGCGTTACAAGAAGGGATCAGTTCTTTGCCTCAACAGAAGGTTCTTTTATTGAAACCGATATATATACAGTTAATGCTGGTTTTACAGCAGTATCGGTAAAAGGAGGAGATTCGCAGGACAGGTCTTTTGGGGATTATCCACTTAATAAAGGATGGGAACATATCCTATCACTGGATTTAGTCGAAAACGCCGAAAGGATTGCAGAAGAGGCTGTTATGAAGGTTGATGCAGACTTTCCCGAAGTTGGCAAGAAGGACCTTGTGCTGGATCCTTCGCATCTTTCTTTAACCATACATGAATCTGTTGGTCATGCAACAGAACTGGATCGCGTTCTTGGTTATGAAGCGAATTTTGCAGGCAGGAGTTTTGCTACACCTGAAAAGAGAGGCAAATTTCGCTATGGTTCAGAAAAGGTAAACTTCGTGGCAGACAATACCTTGCCTTCTGGTCTTGCTACTACCGGGTATGATGATGAAGGAGTTGAATGTCAGAGGTGGGATATAATAAAGAACGGAATACTCACTGATTACAGTTCAACGAGAGAGGTTGCTCATCTTATAGGAGAAAAAAGGAGCAGGGGTTCGGCAAGGGCGGATGGCTATTCTAATATGCCAATAAACAGGATTCCAAATCTTTCCCTTATGCCTTCAGATGAAGATATAACACCAGAAGATTTGATTGCAGGAGTAGAAGATGGTATCCTTATACAAGGAACCGGGAGTTTCTCGATTGACCAGATGAGATTGAATTTTCAGTTTGGTGGAGACCTCTTCTTTAAGATCAAGAACGGAAAAAAGGGTAAAATGCTAAGAGATGTTATCTATCAGTCCATAACTCCGGAATTCTGGGGCAGTCTGTATGCTGTTTCAGGAGAGAAATACTGGGACCCAAGAGGTTTTAGGACCTGTGGTAAAGGTGAGCCTATGCAGCTTGCTCAAATGACGAACGGAGCTCCTTACGCAGCTTTCAGGAATATTAATGTAATAAGGGGGAAAGAATGAATGAAGGTTGGATAAAAGAGAAGATAGGACTACTGAAAGATAACAGAAGGGTGGATGATGTAGCATTGAGGCTTACAACAGAGGATCAGAATCTGACAAGATTTGCGGAGAATCATATTATTCAGAATGTTTCAAAGAAAATAAATGATGTGTATATAACTGCCTTTAATGAGAAGTCTAAGGGTGTTGCAAGAACCCAGGATACCAAGGATGAGTCTTTGCTTCGTACCTTAAAAAGGGCAGAAGAGATTGCGCTCAGTTCTCCTGCTGACCCTGAGTTCATAGAGCCTTTAGATGAAAGGGAGGTGAAGGGTATCCAAAGATATTTTGGAAGGACAAAGAATATAACACCCGGGGAGAAGGCAGAGGAGATAAACAGGATAAAAAAAGAAGCAAAATCCAGGAAGATAGAGATTGCCGGACAATACTTAAATGGTGAATATTTTGTTGGGTATGCTAATTCTCGAGGGCATATAGCTTTTCATTGTTATACAAATGCAAATTTTTCCTTAACAGCGATGCTTGATGACTCATCGGGATATGCAAGTGAGACAGATGAAAATATAGATAAGGTTGACCCTGGGAGGGTTGCAGATGTTGCTTTCAGTAAAGCGATTCTCGGGAAGAATCCAGTTGGACTTAAAGCAGGTGAATATGTGGTCATCTTAGAACCCCAGGCCGTTGCAGATTTCATTCCCTTTCTTGCCTGGTCAATGGACAGAAGAGCATCTGATGAAGGATATGTTTATTTCTCAGAACGACTTAACAAGAGGATAGCATCTCCAAAAATTAATCTTTATTCTGACCCATCTTGTATTGATAACCCTTCAGAACCCTTTGTTTCAGAGAATGGTTTACCACTTGAAAAGGTCTACTGGATAGAAAATGGTATACTTAAGAATCTCCATACCTCAAGATACTGGGCAAAAAAGAAGGACCTTAAACCAATAGGCTTTCCCACCAATGTAATCCTCGGAGGAGGCAAGAAAAGCACAGCCGAGATTATAAAAGAATCTGATGATGTCCTGCTTGTAACAAGGCTATGGTATATTCGTTTTGTAAATAGAAAGGATTTAATACTAACGGGTATGACAAGGGATGGGTTATATCGGGTTAAAAACGGGAAGATTGTGACATCGTTTAAGAATATGCGGTTTAATGATAGTCCCATAAGATTGCTTGATTCTGTGCTTGAACTTGGTCTACCGAAGAGAATAGAAGGTTATGCGCTTATTCCTCCAATTGTTGCACAGGGGTTTAAACTGGCGAGTGAGACGCTGTTCTAAAGAGCTTTAGTTTCTATAACTTAGTTTTAGAAAATTTTAATTTATTTATTCACCTGTTATTTTATAGATATTAAGTCCATCATAGCCTGAGGCAATATAGAGGAGATTGCCACTCACATAGATACCACAGGCTTCAAATGATATAATAGTATGATTTACTTGTTCTGGGCTATAGGGAATGAGCACATCCAGAATGCTTATACCGAAATCCCCCTGAGCAAGGTATAGGTGGAAACCCGAAAGGAATATGTCCTTAATCTCTTTATATCCACCGGGTATTTTCTGTGTTATTGGGTACTGAGGTACAGCAATATTACTTACTATAAAGTCTTTTTCTCCTCCAGATGCAAATAACCACCTTCCATCGCTCTGGATAGTGCTAATGGAATCGATTGCGTCTATCTGAATTGGGTCGGGAATTGAGTCAGGATTTCTGATGTCAAGGATAAGAACTCCTTTCTTATCTGCGAGATATGCATATCCATCAGCAATATCCAGAGCTTTGATGTTAACAGATTTGCTGTATCTTGTAATTTCTTTTGGAAAATCTGGATTTAGACAATCGATTATTCTAAGTCCGCCTTTTCCTTCTGCAACATATCCATATTGCCCGGAGATTTTGATGCTCTGACTCGAATATAATGTGGGGATAAAACCCTTCTGTTCTGGATTTTTGATATCTCTAATATCAAAAATCCTGACCCCTGCTTTTCCATCTGCCATGAATAAAATAAACCCCTGTACATCAAGCGAATATGTATAATCCATTGATTCAATTTCGTTTAATTCTTTTGGAGAAGCTGGGTCTGTAACATCAACAATAATTACTCCTCTCTTGCCGGCTGCAACAAAGGCATATCTTCCTTCTACCTTAATATCCTGATAGTATCCATCACCCTTCAGATGCCCAATCTGAAAAATAGTTAATTCTTCAGAAAAGAGAATAATGGAAATAGAAATGATGAAAAGATACATCTTTCGCATAATAGATAATATATGTCAGCATTTACTCTGTCAAGAGTTTAGAGTAAAGTGTCGAGGGTCCATCTTTTAGGTCTTAGGTTCAGAGTGTTTATTGCGTCTATAGCGTCTATAGCGTCTATAGCGTGGATAGGGTTCGTAGGGTGATATGTGATATGTGAGCATCAGTCCAATGTCCAACGTCCAATGTCCAATGTCATTTCTTCAGATAGCGGATAAATCCGTTTGCTAGGTTTATTGCGTTTGTTGCGTTTTTTGCGAGAAAACAAATGGACGGAGTAACAGGACATTTTTTGCCCCGTTAAATATGAAATTATTAAACGGGGTGAACAATTTTCAATTTACACTTTTCAATCTTCATTGGAGCGAAGCGACTATCTTTGGGAGAAAGAGGAGGTATAAAGGTATACCAGCAAAACCTTGACATTTATATGTCAAATACTTATATTTCAGTAATGTTAGACATTCTTATAAAGAGAGGACAGGTAATAACCCTTTCTAAAGGATTAAAAAGGGGCTATAATCTTGACCTCTATATTATTAATAATTGTGATGTTGCAATCAAGGGTGGAGTAATAGTAGGGGTTTCAAAGGGTATTAAAGAGAATTGCAAACGAGTAATTGATGCGAATGGTCATGTTGTAATGCCAGGTTTTATTGATGCACACACCCATGCACTATTTGGGGGAACGCGGGTGGATGAATTCGAGATGAAAATAAGAGGTATGAGTTACGAAGATATTATGCAAAAAGGTGGGGGTATAATCAATACAGTAGAGAAAACCAGGTCCCTTACTGAGGAGGGAATGATTGAAATACTAAGGAAAAATCTTCGTAAGATGTTCCTGACCGGTACAACAACAGCCGAGGTAAAAAGCGGCTATGGACTAAATGAGCATACAGAGTTTTCAATGTTGAAAGTGATGAATGATTTTTCCTCTGAGTGTATTGATATCGTTCCAACATATATGGGAGCACATGAATTCCCTCCGGATAAATCAAGGGATGAGTATATAGATGAAATTATTGGTGACCATCTTCCAAAAGTAGCAGAAAATCATTTAGCGGAGTTTTGCGATATTTTCTGTGAGAATGGTGTATATGAAAAGGAAGAAGCGAGGCGTATTTTACTTAAAGCAAAGGAATTGAATTTTGGATTAAAGGTGCACGCAGATGAATTAAAACAGAGTGGAGGTGCTGAGCTGGCAGGGGAGTTGGGTGCAATCTCTGCAGAGCATCTAATATATCCATCTAAAGAAGGGCTCCGACTTATGAAAGAATCGGGAGTCATTGCAGTTATGCTACCTGCTACATCTTTTGTTCTATCATCAGATAAACCTCCTATAGAAGACTTTAGAGAGAATGAAATACCCATGGCGCTGGGGACTGATTTTAATCCAGGATCCTCGCCGGTTTCCTCAATGCCACTTATTATAGGATTTGCCTGTTATCATTATGGTATGAGAGTAGAAGAGGCAATAGCAGGTGCCACCATTAATGCAGCTTATGCTTTGAATAGAGGGGATGAGATTGGCTCAATAGAAAAAGGGAAAAAAGCTGATTTATTGATTCTTGACTACAAAGATGTCCGCGAATTGCCATATTGGTTGGGTTACAATCCAGTTGAAATCTGTATAAAAGCTGGGAGGGTTTGTTTTGAAAGAGAAAATAGTTAATTCTATAGTTAAAGCGGTTAAGAATTACAAGGAAACCCAGAGTAAAGGCGAACTTCTTGTTATAATCAAAGAATATTCGAAATTAGGGTTATATGAAGAGATGGCCAGATACATAGGGGAGTTTCTTAAAGAAGGAGGAGATATTTCTGCTCTTATAGTGATAGCCGATAATTTCCCTCTGGAAATAAGGGATTTTTTTAAAGGGACGGAAGGTGAGGAGAAAATTGATGAGGAATTTGATGCCGATTCTTTCCTTGAGATGGGGGAACTTCTTTGGGAGATAGGTTCGCCTGAAGAAGCAAGAGACAATTATATAAAGGCATTTAAATATTACAATATTCAGGGAAAGAGCGATTCTGCAGAAGAGGTTTTGAGTACGCTAAGGGAACGATATCCTGGTGACCCAGAGATACCAGACTTCAAATTAAAGGATATAAAATCAGAACTCCTTTCTAAGATAAAGGTTCTGGGAGGGATGCCATCCCGGGATGAGATTGATTTGCGTTATGCTCTGGGTAAAAAAATGCATGAGGCGGATTTACTCTTAGAAGCTGAAGAAAACTATAGGAAGATTCTGGAGCTTAAGGAGAATCATAAGGTAAGAAGATATCTTGTTGCCTTGCTTAAGGATAAAAATGACTTTGAAGAGGCCCTGGATTGCGCAAGGGGACTTGAGGAAGCTGATAGAGTAGAAGAATATTATTCTTTGGCCGAGTCCTTCAAGGACAGAGGGGATGAAGGGAAAGCTAATTACCTTTATAGGGAAATATATGAAATCAATCCAGAATATAAAGATGTTAGAGAACTTCTTGGTATACCGGTTAGAGAAGAAAAAGGAGAGAGAATAAAAGAGGGGATTTCCGAATTTAAAGAGGAAGCACGGGTTGGACCCGTTTCGAAATCTGGCGTAGAGAAGGATTTCGATGAGAAAGAAGAAAAAAAGATTGTGTTTCTGTAAGGAGGATTAATGAATTACGAAACTTTTTATGGGTTCGAGCGTGAACCGTTTGCAGACATTCCTGATCCCGAGCTATTTTACAGTGGACCTGAACACACAAGAGCCCTTGTTAAATTACTTCATGTAGTAAAGAAAGGTAGAGCACTCGGAGTATTGACGGGGGATGTAGGTTGTGGGAAGACCACAATTGCAAGAAGAATTTTAGCTGAATTAGGTAAAGAAGATAATTATCGTTCAGGTTTAATAATACTTACTCATCCAGATTTTGGCCCCGAATGGTTTACCAGAAAGCTGGGAGAACTACTGGGTCTGAATTTTAATTCATCGGGAAGGACGGAAATGGTTACAAGGATAACTAAAAAGCTCTACAGTAGATATGAGAATGGAAAACAGACCGTAATCTTGATTGATGAAGCGAATAATATTACTAACCCGGAAGTGTATGAGGAAATAAGGGGATTTCTTAATCTTGAGCTGGAGTATAGGAGATTGATCACTGTCATCTTAAGCGGTATGCAGGAGATGCTTGACCGGATAGAGAATAATACGTCCCTCCGTCAAAGGATTTCTACGGTTGTTGATTTGTCACCACTTAATATTAATTCAACCAAAGAGTATGTAAAGTATAGGGTAGAACAGGCAGGAGGTAGGGAAGAACTCTTTGACGAGGAGGCATATAGACTGATATTTGAATTCAGCCGCGGTATTCCCAGGACAATAAATGTGATCTGTGATAATGCCTTACTTGAGGGGGTTCTGTTAAAAAAGAAGGTTGTGGGAGGCCTGATTCTGAACAGAGTGGGAGAGGAATTATTGCTTAAAGAGTAACAAAGATGGTGTAACATATGGCGAGAGAAAGTAAGATAATATCATTAAAGAACAAAGCAAATAGCGCAAAAGCGAAAGGAGATTTACAAGACGCTATTGGGTGTTATGAAGAAATACTGAGACTCACACCAGAAGATCCAAATATTGCCAGGGAGATAGGGACTTTATATGGTAAAATGGGCAAAGAGGAGAAGGCTATTGAGTACTACTGGAAAGCAATGGAACAATATGTGGAATCAGAATACTATCAAAACGCTACAGCAATAGCCCAGATACTCTTGCGGGCAGGGGAAGATAAATTTGCGCTTAAGCAGGAACTTGCAGTATTATATGAAAAGCAGGGTTTAATTGGGGATTCTGTGGCTGCATATGAAGAGGTTGCGGAACTGTACAAAAGGGATGGAGATATTGAAGGAGTCCTCGAGAGTTTTAAGAAAATAGTTGAGTTAACCCCTAAAAAAGTTGGCATACGATTAAAACTGGTAGAGATTTATGAGAATCAGGGTAAGACTGATGAAGCGGTATTAGAGTTAGAAGAAATTAAAGATATTTATAAAGAACAGGGTCGGGTTGATAAAGTAGATGAGATCAAAAGGAAAGCCGAATCTCTATCTGGTAGGGGGATAAAAGGAAAAGAGTCTTTAATCTTTGAGCAGGAAGGGGTGGATTTTGGCAAGAAGGAAGCCCCAACAGAAGTTGCCCCAACTGAAATTGTGGTTGAGAACATAGGTGAAACGCTTTTTGATGGGATAGGGGAACAAGGGACATTATTAAAAGAAGAGGCTCCAAAAGAAACTTATGAGGGTCTTAGTGAACCTGGGGTCGAGGAGGTAGAAGAAAGTATAACCAGGTGGGATGACTGGCTCAATCTCGCTGAGCTCTACTTATCCGTAGGGTCTACTGATGATGCAATGGAGTATTATAATAAGGCCGCCGAGGCACAATTTAATAAGAGAAATTATGAAGAGGCGTATAAAATATACAAGACTATTTCCGAACTTAATCCTGATGCTCTCCTACCTCGTCAGAAAATGGTTCAGGCTGCCCTTAAGTTAAACAGTCGTGATAAGGCTGTAGAGTCATATACATACCTATATAAATGTTTAAGTGGAAAAGGAGCAACTGAAGAAGCAAATAAGGTTTTAGAGAAAGCTATGCGAATTTCTCCTAACTCTCCTCTCATTCGTGAGATAACTGGTAGGAAGAGGGTGAAGGTAAGAAAGGCTCAAAAGGAAGAGGCACAAAAAGTATTAGATTTTGATGAATTATTCGAAGAGGAGATAGCTTCTGAGGAAAAAATAGAAATGGAGAGAGAAAAAGCTCCGGACCTTGATACATTGCTGGAACAGTTTAAGAAGAAAGCAGCTGAAGAAATTACTGTTTCTGATTATTCAACCCATTTTGATCTGGGAATAACTTATAAAGAAATGGATCTTATCGAAGAAGCGATGGAAGAATTTAAAAAGGCAATGAAAGGTGAGCATTGGGTTCTAAAATCCCTTGAGATGTTAGGGAATTGCTATGAGAAGCTTTCGGATTTTGAAAAAGCAGAAAAGGTATATAGACATGCACTACTCTCTAAAAAGTATGACGAAAACGAAACAGTTGCTTTTGCCTATTACCTTGGCAATCTCTATGCCAACCAGGGATTATTCGCAAAGGCTCTAAATGAGTACAAGAACGTAGTCCGTATAGATTCAGATTTCATAGACGTGAAAGAAAGGATTGAATTGATGAGTAAAAGGTTACGAGGAGCTTCTGTAGAGGAGGAAAGAACATCTACCCTTGTGGAAGACATTTCAGTAGAAGGTAGTAATCTCTGGGACTCGATACTAAAGAAGGGGGAGGATAAGGGGGAAGAGGAAGAAAAAGGAAAATCTAAGGAAAAGAGAGAAAAAGATAGAATATCTTATATATAGTCTTTTCCCTTCACTTGTCGTTTACCTATTCAAGATAACTGAGTGCTAAGATAATATCCTTGAATCTTCGAAAACTTCTTTCTATTAATTTAATGTTCTGCTATTAGTGTTTTGTTCTTTCCCTGTTCCTTTGCCATATATAAAGCTCTATCGGCAGCAGCCACTAAATCATTTTTGTTATCCCCGTGTGAAGGATGTTCGGATATTCCAATAGATGTTGTGACAGATAGGCTCTCCCCATCTCCGATTACGAATTTCTTGTTTTCTATTGATTCTCGAAGAACTTCAGCAAGTCTTAAGGCCTTTTCAGCGGAGGTTTTTGGTAGTATAATGGCAAATTCCTCTCCACCATATCTTGCCAGGATGTCAGAATTTCTTATCCTTTCTTTCATAAGAGAAGCAATTCCCGAAAGCACTATATCTCCTATTTGATGCCCGTGTTTATCGTTAACCATCTTGAAGTTGTCTATATCCAGCATAAGAAGAGAGACAGGTTCTTTGTTTCTGATTCCTTCAGCGAGTTTATTATCCAGCATTTCCTGGAAGAAACGGTGATTATAAGCCATTGTGAGTCCATCCACTATTGCTTTCTCCCTCTCGTGGTCATATAGAATGGCCTTTTCAACAGCTGAAGCCGCAATATCAGCAACAAGGTTCAAAACCATGAGGTCTTTTCTGTTGAATTTGCCTGCTTTTTCAGATAGAAGAAGAATACCACCTTTAATGCTGCCCTTAAATGGAGAGAATAAAAGTGATTTGGTTTTAAAATCCCTTTCCTCGGGTAGTAGAATGGGCCTCTTTGTCTCAGAGGCTAAATTTTCTTTACAAAGTGACATAGTTTTTTGAAGAGCAAGTGATATGAGGCTATTTCTAAGGGGTCGCCTGTATCTTCTACCGTCCTGTTCTGTAATATGATATTCGTTACCTTCTTTTAGTAAGAAGATAGTCCATACATCCTGGAAACTGTTTTTTATGTTTTCAAATATACTTCTGCGAACCTCTTCCAATTTTATCTCTCCAGCAATCCTTCCTGTGAGATTGAGCAAAGATTGGAATCGAAACGCTTCGAGCATAGACGCATTCATGTATCGATAAAGGGAAAATAAGGTTGAAATACTTTTAGAGATGCTTTTGAGCATTTCACTGTCACGCTCATCAAAGGGAATCCTTTCTCGCCTATCTACAACTACGACTCCTCCATTTGTGTCGTTTATTTCAATTGAATATGCCATGAAACACTTTATGGATTCGTCCTCCTTATAGTATCCTAAATTTACGGATGTGTCATTATATTCATTGTTCATAAGGATTCCGGAATTCTTGTAAAACCAACATAGTGGTCCCTTTGTAATGAAGGTATCCCGCTTTAGGCTTCCCTTGCTCTTCCCGATATTGGCCACATAGTTACCTGTTTCATTGTCCTTTAGTAGGATTACTGCACTCCAGGGGCCAAAGAGTTTGAACATCAGATCTACAGTAGAAGTGAGGGTCTCAATGAATCTATCAGACAGGCTTCTCGGAACCCCTTTGGTTCCTAATATGCTCTCCCTTATTCTTTTTTGTTCGAAATCAGTTGAAATAATTGACGTAGGCATTTGCCCTGATTTTTCTTTCCCTTTTGGTAAGAGGTATATCAAAAGAACAGAGCCGTAGAATATTAAAAAGGGCAGAAGATCAAGGTCGCCAAATAGGGAAAAGAGAGGCAGCAAGAGCCACCATATCTTTATTTTGAGTTTTCTCTCTTTAAGAATAAAGATTAGTGGTATATAGGAAAAGAAGAGGGGAGAGGATTGTCCTCCTGCCATTTGCGATAAAAGAGCTACACTGCAAAATGATAGATAAAAGGGGATTCCCTCAAATCTGAAAATTACTACGAAAAGAAGTATCATTCCAATCCACGGAACCCATATGTTGATACTTAGTGGATGGAAAATTAAAGCAATATAACCAAGAAATATTATACCTGATGTATATTTAGGCCACTGCATATATAAGTATAAGTCCTATTTGCTGGATTGTCAAGAACCAGGAATAAAGTAAGAGGATGCGGGTTTTCCCCTACCAGGCTCCGCCACCACCTCCTCCGCCTCCTCCACCAGAGAACCCACCTCCTCCAGAAAATCCACTGGAGCTACTGCTTGGGGCTGCCATAGAAGCAGACACACTACCTATTAAGTTTCCCAGAGAGTTTGAAACAACAGAAGCATATACTATATTGCCAGTCGTGGCCCTGGAAACGTACCAATCTGGGCTCTGTATCGTTAGGTTCTCAAATCTTTCAGCCCAGTGGTCTGCTACTCCAAGTGCAATGGCATAGGATAAAAAGTCAAAGAAAATATTGGGGTTCTCTTCCAGCATCTTCTCTAACCTTGGTTTCTCAACCTTTGCAAGAAATTCTCTAAATCCCAAAATTTCTCTGAGTTTTTTCGTCCCTTTCGTGGTTCTCTTGGGCATTCCGCGGCTAAAGGCGAGGAGAGTGATACCCACAGTCATGAAAAATACTGCCCACCTGGGGGATAATATAATAAAGAAAGGAAACCCGAAAGTAATAATAATACCAAGTCCAAAGTACTTGGCCCTGATAGTTTCAGGATTTCCATGAAAGTATCCATCCTTTGTAAGGTTCCTGTACAGGCTTTTCTTAACACTCTTGACAGTTGTGTAGAATTTTCCTTTTAGCTTACTAAGCTTAAACTCCTCACCAAATTTACGAAGCCCATTGAGGAATTCTTTCTCGTGCTGACCTAAGCCCTCTTTGTCTTTAGGGAAAATGGTAATCCTGTAGTCTGTATTCTTGAGGAAGAGAAATTTCTTACTCTCCAGTTCCTCTATCTTTAGATATCCTTTTTTTGCAAGGTCAAAGAGTATAGAGACTATATCCTTTGCGTCAACCACTTCATCAAGTATTGTCCCTGTCGTAGCAGCCGTGAGACCTTCAGGGGATTTGTATCTAACTGCAATTGGTCCAGTGCTCTGCTCCCTGCCGGTTCTCCACCATTTGATAAATATATATATAAAGAATAGAAATCCAAGAACGATGGGTATGTTATTCTTTAAGCGGAGCAGAAACAGAGAGAAACCAGAGGGTTTGACAAGATAGGACTTTGGAAATTTTATGTCAACGGTTAATCCGTTACCTGGAGAAAGCCCCCCTGATTTTATAGTAACACCGGTTTCATCTATTGCTATAGAACCCTTACTTTCTCTCTCACCCCTTTCTCCTGTATATAGTTTTACATCTGACCTGTTTAATTCGATTGGTTTGTAGAATGATATGAATGCGTTAACAGAGTCAATGTAGGTTTGCCATTCGTCTCCGGTAATATTCCAGTACAGTTCATCGTAATCTTTAAAATACCTTGCCCCGAGAAGCACATAGTATTTTATTTCATATGTGTGTCTCCCCGAGATAAGGATACCCCCTTTGCCAATCCTGATTCTCAAGTATTTTCTCCCGTAATTCCTGATATGGGACTTTTTCACAGTTGCAGTTCTACCATCTGTTTTTACATCTAATATACGGAATCCTAATTCAAAATTCCCAAATTTTCCGCCAAGATCAAGGGGTATATCTCTGTCGATACCGTGATGTTTCTCATTCTGAAAGTTCACATTAATACTTTCGGTTATCGTAAGAGACCCATTCTCGTGTAGATCAATAGTAGAGTTAAAGCTGCTTATATACCAGGATAGAAGTAATAGTACCACTAGAAGCTCACTTCAGGAGCTGTCCTTTCTCCTTCTTCTATCTCGAAGAATTCTTTCTTTACGAAATTAAAGATCCTTGCTATTATGTTGGATGGGAAGGATTCAACCTTGATATTAAGGTCACGCACTACTGCATTGTAATACCTTCTTGCATTCTGGATAGCATCCTCGATCTGGTTTAATGTATTCTGCAAATCCAGGAAATTCTGATTTGCTTTCAGTTCCGGATAGTTTTCAGCTACAGCAAATAATTGCCTTAATGCTCCGGTGAGTACATTTTCAGCCTCAGCCCTCTTAGCAGGAGTCGGTGCTTCACTCGTAGCTGCCCTTGCCTTTGTAACATTAATAAAGACATCTTTTTCGTGTTTTGCATAGCCTTTTACGGTGTTTACAATGTTGGGTATAAGGTCGTATCTTCTCTTTAGTTGGACGTCAACATCGCTCCAGGCATTGTTATAAAGATTTCTTAATCTTATAAAACCATTATATGCGCCAATAGCCCATACGATAACTAAAGCAGCGATGATTAAAATAATCCATAATCCTATCATTATGCCTCCTTGTTTGATTTTTCGCTACATTATATGGAAATTTTTCTCTTTTGCAAGGATTTTCTTAATATGAAGTTCTAATATTATTAACTGCAGATAGACACAGATGAAAAAAGTTAAATAGTTGAGTAGTTAAGTTGGTAAAAAAATAAACCTAAAACCCAAGACCTAAGACCAAACACCTAATATTAGACACAGATTTACACTGATTTGAACTGATTGAAAACCCCAACCCCCACCGAAATTTAACCACAGATGAATGTAGTTAAATAGTTGAGTCGTTGAGTCGTTGATTTGGAATCCTGTCCACTTGACTCTTGACACTGGACGCTCGACTAATCCACACATATCACATATCACCCTACGAACCCTATCCACGCTATAGACGCTATAGACGCTATAGACGCTATAGACGCAATAAACACTCTGAACCTAAGACCTAAAAGATGGACGCTCGACTAATTCCCACATATCACATACCACATATCCCTTATCATTTACCACTTATCACATATCACGATAATCCTCACCCGACTAACCGACCAATCGTCCAACTCATATGCTCATTTATCCATTTTCTGTATCCTTTTTTGCTTATATTTCACAGTAAGAAAGGGGTTGACAAATGTAGTGTAATCTGTATAATAAGTTAGGGCAGTAGCTCAATTGGGAGAGCACCTCCCTCGCACGGAGGAGGTCGGCGGTTCAAATCCGCTCTGCTCCAGAGAATTGCAGAGATTTTTTTTAGAAAAGGTCCTTTGTCAGGATTGACAAAGGTTAATGTTTTTTTTTGTTTGCGCTGGTGTAACTCAGGGGTAGAGTAACTGATTTGTAATCAGTCTGTCGGGGGTTCAAATCCCTCCACCAGCTAAGGATGAAAGGGTTTTTTGGGGAGGTTCCCGAGTGGCCAAAGGGGACGGACTGTAAATCCGTTGGCAAAGCCTTCGTTGGTTCGAATCCGACCCTCCCCATATGCGGGAGTAGCTCAGTTGGAAGAGTTACGGCCTTCCAAGCCGTGGGTCGCGGGTTCGAATCCCGTCTCCCGCTTTAAGGTTGCCCATGTAGCTCAGTGGTAGAGCGCATCCTTGGTAAGGATGAGGTCACCGGTTCAAGCCCGGTCGTGGGCTTTTTAGAGAAAGTGAAAAAATTTAAGAAAAAGTAGGAGGTATAAATGGCTAAGGAGAA
>Ga0209121_10001177_pt1 | contig 27361 bp, 28 predicted proteins | sample Cruoilmetagenom3_FD_187292 | JGI IMG/M metagenome (GOLD analysis project Ga0209121, IMG submission 187292) | Oil polluted marine microbial communities from Coal Oil Point, Santa Barbara, California, USA - Sample 3 (SPAdes) (version 2) | ecosystem: Environmental > Aquatic > Marine > Oil seeps ...
CCAATTATATAGCCTGTTCAAGCGAACAACAAGCTAAACGATTTCATGATATTTTTGAAGATGTTGAACAAAACGTTCATTATAAAACCATCGTGTTATCTCTCTATCAAGGATTTGTTGATAACGAAAATAAAATTGTTTGTTATACAGATCATCAAATTTTTGAGCGTTACCATAAATTTCATTTAAAAAATGGGTATGCAAAAAAGCAGGCTATTACTTTAAAGGAGCTCACAAATCTAGAAATTGGCGATTATGTCACACATATAGATCATGGAATTGGTCGATTTGGTGGTTTACAGAAAATTGATGTTGAAGGTAAAAAGCAAGAAGCTATAAAATTGGTTTATGGCGAACGCGATGTCTTATATTTAAGCATTCATTCGTTACATAAAATCACCAAGTTTAATGGTAAAGATGGTAAGCCTCCAAAAATATACAAATTAGGATCTGCTGCTTGGAAAAACCTGAAACAAAAAACCAAATCCAGAGTTAAAGAAATTGCTTTTAACTTGATTCAAGTGTATGCAAAACGTAAGTTAGATAAAGGGTATCAATATAATCCCGATAGCTACATGCAACTGGAATTGGAATCTTCATTTATTTACGAAGACACACCAGATCAAACCACAGCAACTGCAGATATTAAAACAGATATGGAAAGCCAAAGACCCATGGACAGATTGGTTTGTGGAGATGTTGGTTTCGGTAAAACCGAAGTCGCTATTCGTGCAGCTTTTAAAGCTGTAGACAATGGCAAGCAAGTAGCTGTTTTAGTGCCAACAACCATATTAGCTTACCAACATTCTAGAACATTTAAAGAACGCTTAAAAGAATTTCCTGTAACTGTAGATTATTTAAATCGCTTTAGAACTGCTAAGGAAAAAAGAGAAACTTTAGAAGGTTTAGAGGCTGGAAAGGTGGATATTATTATTGGCACACATCAGTTAGTAAATAAAAATGTCAAGTTTAAAGATTTAGGCTTATTGATTGTTGACGAAGAACAAAAATTTGGTGTTGCAGTAAAAGAAAAATTAAAAACACTCAAAGAAAATGTAGATGTTTTAACACTTACAGCTACTCCAATTCCTAGAACGCTTCAGTTTAGTTTAATGGCTGCTCGTGATTTATCAATAATAACAACGCCTCCACCAAATCGGTATCCTATAGAGAGTCATGTTATTCGTTTTAGTGAAGAATCTATAAGAGATGCTATTACTTATGAAATTCAACGTGGTGGACAAATTTTCTTTATTCACAATCGTATTGAAAACATCAAAGAGGTTGCTGGAATGATTCAACGTTTGGTTCCTGATGCGAAGATTGGTATAGGTCATGGACAACTAGATGGTAAAAAACTTGAGACTTTAATGCTGGCTTTTATTAATGGTGAATTTGATGTATTGGTAAGCACAACAATTGTTGAAAGTGGGCTCGATGTTCCAAATGCAAACACCATTTTTATTAATAATGCCAATAATTTTGGTTTAAGCGATTTACACCAAATGCGTGGACGTGTTGGACGAAGCAACAAAAAAGCTTTTTGCTATTTTATTACTCCTGAATACTCTGCTATGACTGAGGATGCAAGAAAACGTATTACAGCGTTAGAGCAGTTTTCTGAACTTGGTAGCGGTTTTAATATTGCTATGAAGGATTTGGAAATTCGTGGAGCAGGTGATTTACTTGGTGGCGAACAAAGTGGATTTATTAATGATATTGGCTTTGATACCTATCAGAAAATTTTAAACGAAGCCATTGAAGAACTAAAAGAAAATGAGTTTAAAGATTTATATGAAAACGATGGCAAAGAAAAAGAATACGTAAAAGATGTGACCATCGATTCCGATTTCGAAATGCTTTTTCCAGATGATTATGTGAATAATATTTCCGAACGTTTAAATCTATACACGCAATTAAATAACATTAAAACTGAGGAAGATTTACAAAAATTTGAATCTGAAATTATAGATCGTTTTGGAGAATTCCCAACACAAGTGGTCGATTTATTAAACAGTGTGCGTATAAAATGGATTGCCACTAAAATGGGACTTGAAAAAGTAGTGATGAAACAAGGAAAACTAATAGGCTATTTTATAACAGATCAAAAAAGTGGTTTTTATCAAAGTAGTGGTTTTACAAAGGTTTTACAATTTGTACAACAAAACCCTTCTGCTTGCAAAATGAAAGAAAAACAAACCAGAAATGGCTTAAGGTTATTACTTACTTTCGAAAATATTAAAACTGTAAAACAAGCTTTGGTAGTTTTAAAACCAATCGTTAATTAAAAGTGATAAAACGCATTTTCTAAATGTTCAATATCAAATTGATTTTCAGTTTTTACTATAGCAATTATATCAAAACGGACTTCTACATCTAAATCATTAGCTAATATATATTCGTCGATGGCTTTAACTAAATTTCTTATTTGTTTTGGTTTTACGAAATCTTGAGGGTTTCCAAAATCCACAGTTGAACGTGTTTTAACTTCAATGATGGCTAACACATCAGCCTTTCTAGCAATAACATCTACTTCTGCTTTATCAAATCGGTAATTTTGAGCCACAATCTTGTAGCCATTTTTTAATAAAAAATCTACTGCAAGTTGTTCTCCTTTTTTACCTAGTTCGTTGTGTTGTGCCATGTTCACTTTCCACAAAAGCAGGAATCTCAATTATTAATAATATCTATCTAAATATAAGAAATTATAAAAGATTTCAAACCAGTTAATCTTGTAATCTAAACAATAAAAAAGGTGCATTTAAAAATGCACCTTTTTTAATTTCTATTATTTTTTAATAATACTTATCTGATTTATAAATTTTTAAGAGGGTGAATTACAACTAGACAAGTTAAACTCAGAATACATGGCCCAACTATTACCTGAAAATTCAGATCCTTCAGCCCAAGCTGTTTCTCCACCTGTAGGTCCTTCAACCTCAGCATGAGCAGCAAAACAGTAATTATCTCCTATATCTGTTATCGGAATAATATATACCACTTGATGTGGTGATTCATAATAAGGTTCTGTAAATTCAAAATGTCCAATTTGTGGATTACCAGAACCTGTTGTTGGGACCCAGCCTTCTTCACAAACACCTATACTTAAATGCGTTGTACCTAGAGTCCAATCTTCATTTGTTGTATAAGTAACTATTAAGTTACTTCCGGCAACATCTATTGTTACTGATCCTGCAGAATGATGCTGTCCAGCAATCAGATTTGTATAAACACAATGTTCTCCATTATTGGGGTTTGTATCAGGTAATTCTGAAGCTTGAACCTTAATTTTCTTTTTTTGATTGTATTGCTCATCTAATTGTTCATTCGAACAACCTAAAAGAATCGATAAGAACAATACAGCCATAACACTAGTAAGTTTTTTCATGATTTGTAGATTTTGGGGTTATTTACTTCTAATGTAAAAAAGTCTATCGACTATACCACAATTTAATCGTTGAACGGTGTAAAAAACATTTATTTTAGATGTATTTTCTTACAAAAATCGATGAACAGCACTTTTAAGATAGAAGAATATATAATTTATTAAATCCTATGCATTTATTTTAGAGAAATGCTAGAAAGCTAAGTAGCTTAAATTTAATTAATAGTTTTTTGCCATTTCGAACAAAGTGAGAAATCTCATTTTTCAAGAATATAAGAGTGTTCGTTTTACTCTAAGTGACAAACGTTATTTTTCAAAAACTACGGTTGTTTTATTTTTTTCAACTGTCATTTCAATTGATCTGCCTAAAATCATCGCGCGATTATCTTTTTCGTGTCCAGCTGGCATATTAAAAGCAATTGGAAAAGTATAATCTGCAAGAGCATCTAAAATTAATTGCTCGACAGACGTTCCCCAAAGGGTTGTGTTTTTTCTCATTTTACTCATATCACCTACCAGAACTCCAGCACAATTATCGAAATATCCTGCACGTTTTAAACTTTGAAACATTCGGTCTATATGATACTTATACTCACCTATTTCTTCAATAAACAATATTTTTCCACTGGTATCAATACTCGTATTAGACCCTAACATGGTATGCAACATGGTTAAATTTCCACCAACCAAAAGCGCTTTAACTGTTCCAACTCTATTATATTCAGATTCTTTTAATGTGTAGCTTAAATCCTCACCAAAAATAGCCTTTTTAAAGGTTGATATTGATTCTGGAATATCGTTTAAATCGTCTGTTAAACTGGTACACATTAAGGCGTGTACGGTTTCAAAACCTTCGTTATGAAACTGATTGTGTAAGGCTGTAATATCGCTATAACCTATCAACCATTTTGGATTTTCTCTTAGTTTGGTATAATCCAATTTATCTAAAATTCTAACGGTTCCATAACCACCACGAGCACACCAAATGGCTCTTATAGTTGGATCATCCATCGCTTTTTGAAAATCTTCACAACGTTCTTCATCTGTTCCGGCAAAATGATTGTCCTTGCTAAAAACATGGGTTCCAACAACCACATTCAAACCCCAACTTTTAAGCAAGTCTTTTGCTTGCTGTACTTGGCCTGTTTTATTTTTTAATATTCCTGAAGGTGCAACAATAGCAACTGTATCGCCAGCTTTTAAATATAGAGGTCTTATCAAAACTTGTGTTTTATTTGTTAGTGTTTCTTGTGCTGAAAGTGTCATTTTTCCAAATAAAAAAACCAAACAGAACAAAGGTAATATTAAAGTGTTTTTTGTCATATTGTAAATGTACATTTTTTTTATAAATAGCTTTTAAAATGTGTACTTTTGTAGCTTCAAATTTAATTGACATTCATTTGTCTCCTCGAGCATTATTAAAAACTAAAATATATTTTTGTTTGAAAATAAAAGCGCAGCTTAAGAGAGGTTTTAAAGTAGGTCTCGACTGCGCTCGACCTGACATAAACGATTAAAATGAGTACTCCAAAAAGATATACCATAACGGCTGCTTTACCTTATACAAATGGACCAATCCATATTGGACATCTAGCAGGTGTTTATGTGCCAGCAGATATTTATGCTCGCTATTTAAGATTAACAGGAAACGATGTTGCTTTTATTTGTGGAAGCGACGAACATGGTGTTCCTATTACCATTAAAGCAAAAAAAGAAGGTGTTTCACCTCAAGACATTGTAGATAAGTATCATGCGATTATTAAAAAATCGTTTGAAGATTTTGGTATCTCTTTAGATAATTATTCTAGAACTTCAGCTAAAATTCATCATGATACAGCATCAGAATTTTTCACAACTCTTTATAAGAAAGGGGAATTTATAGAAGAAGTCACAGAACAATTGTACGATGAAGAAGCTAATCAGTTTTTAGCAGATAGATTTGTAGTTGGAACTTGCCCGAAATGTGGTAATGAAGAAAGTTATGGCGACCAATGTGAGAATTGTGGAACAAGCCACAATGCCACAGATTTAATCAATCCTAAATCTGCTATTACAGGAAATGTTCCAACCTTAAAACAAACAAAACACTGGTTCTTGCCTTTAGATAAGCATGAAGATTTTTTAAAAGAATGGATTTTAAAAGGTCATAAAAAAGATTGGAAGCCAAATGTTTACGGACAAGTAAAATCTTGGATTGACGATGGATTACGTCCAAGAGCTGTCACTAGAGATTTAGATTGGGGAATTCCTGTGCCTCTTCCAGATGCCGAAGGTAAAGTCCTTTATGTTTGGTTCGATGCTCCTATTGGTTACATTTCAGCTACTAAAGAATGGGCAGAACGCGAAGGAAAAGATTGGGAACCTTATTGGAAAGATAAAGACACCAAATTAGTGCATTTTATAGGTAAGGATAATATTGTATTTCACTGTATTATTTTTCCAGCTATGTTAAAGGCTGAAGGCTCTTATATTCTACCAGATAACGTACCAGCAAACGAGTTTCTAAATTTAGAAGGCAACAAATTATCAACTTCTAAAAACTGGGCTGTTTGGTTACCAGAATATCTGGAAGATTTTCCAAATCAGCAAGACGTCTTGCGTTATGCTTTAACTGCAAACGCTCCAGAATCAAAAGATAACGATTTTACCTGGAAAGATTTTCAAGCTAGAAATAACAATGAGTTGGTTGCTATTTTTGGAAACTTTATTAATCGTGTGGTAGTTTTAACAAATAAATATTACAATGGTATTGTTCCAGAACCGTCTGAATTTTTTGAAATTGATGAAGAAACTCTAGCAACTGTAAAAGCTTATCCATCTGTAATTTCAAGTTCTATTGAACGATACAGATTCCGTGAAGCAAGTCAGGAATTAATGAATTTAGCCAGACTTGGAAACAAATATTTAGCAGATGAGGAGCCTTGGAAACTTATTAAAGTAGATGAAGAACGTACTAAAACAATTATGTATGTGGCACTTCAAATTGCTTCAGCTTTAGCAACATTAAGCGAACCGTTTTTACCGTTTACTTCAAATAAATTGAAAGGGATTTTAGGATTATGTCATAACGAGGAGCAAAGCGACGTGGTTATCTCATCAAACAAAGAGATTGCAACGACTCAAAAAAAAGAGTCTCGCAATGACGCTCTAACTTGGAAAGATATCTCTTCAAAAGAGATCCTTCTTCCAGCTGGACACCAAATAGGAAAAGCAGAGCTATTATTCTTGAAAATTGAAGATGAAACCGTTCAAGCACAAGTCGATAAATTATTAGCTACTAAAAAAGCCAATGAAGCTGCCAACAAAACAATAGAGCCTCAAAAAGAAACCATCACATTTGACGATTTCACCAAATTAGACATTCGTGTTGGAACCATTTTAGAAGCCGAAAAAATGCCTAAGACAAAAAAACTTTTAGTCTTAAAGGTTGATACAGGAATCGATATTAGAACCATTGTTTCAGGTATTGCAGAAAGTTTCACTCCTAAAGAAGTAGTTGGGAAAAAAGTAACTGTTTTAGTTAATCTAGCTCCTAGAGCACTTCGTGGTGTTGAAAGTCAAGGCATGATTTTAATGACGGAAACTCCAGAAGGAAAATTGGTGTTTGTAAATCCTGATGATACTTCGGTTACTAATGGATTGCATATAAGTTAATATGAACAACTCACGGCATTTAAAAAAACACTGGAACAAAGCTTATAATAAAGACGACAATCAATTAGGTTGGTTTGAAGAAAACCCAACTCAAACCATGCAACTTATTGAAGAATGTAAGCTAGAAACAAATGTCCGAATTTTAAATGTAGGAGTTGGAACAACTACTTTAATTGATTCGTTATTAGATACTGGTTACACTAATCTCTTGGCAAACGATTTAAGCGATTTAGCACTTGAAAAGCTTAAAGAACGCATTAAAAAATCACATAATTATAACTTAAATTGTATTACAGACGATCTAACAGATCCTAAAGAATTACAAAACCTAGAACCTATAGATTTATGGATTGACAGAGCTGTACTTCACTTCTTTTTAAAAGAAGAAGAGCAAACAGCCTATTTCAATCTCATTAAAAAAATAGTTGCCAAAAATGGGTATGTATTTATTGCAGTATTTGCTCTCGATGGAGCTGAAAAATGTTGTGGATTAGATTTAAAACGCTATAATTCAGACATGATACAAAATAGTTTAGGTTCAGACTTTCAACTTATAAATTCTTTCAATTATACCTTTATAAATCCGTTTGGAGGTGAACGTCCTTACGTATATACATTATTTAAAAGACAATAATGCAGCTATTAAAATTTATAAAATCTCACACAAATCTTCCTGAAGATAGTATAAAAAATACAGTCCAATTATTAAATGAAGCTTGTACCATTCCATTTATTTCTCGATATAGAAAAGAACGAACAGGTAATCTGGATGAAGTTCAAATTGGAGAGATTGTAAAATACAAAGAGCAGTATGAAACTCTTGAAAAAAGAAAAGCTTCCATTTTAAAAGCTTTAAAAGAACAAGACGTTTTAACTGAAGAATTGAAACAAAAAATTGAAAAAACTCAAGATGTAACTACTCTTGAAGATCTTTACTTACCTTTCAAAAAGAGCAGAAAAACAAAAGCCGAAACAGCTAGAAAAAACGGATTAGAACCTTTGGCTAAAATCATCATGAGTCAGAATGCTTCAGATATAGAATCCATAGCTTTTAAGTATCTTAAAGGAGAAATTGCTTCAGTTGAAGATGCTTTGGAAGGTGCAAGACATATCATTTCAGAATGGGTTAACGAACGTACAGATGTTAGAAACAACATACGCTATCAATTAGAGCGTTTTGCCATGATTTCAACCAAGGTTGTAAAGGCAAAAAAAGATACTTCGACTGCGCTCAGTACAAGTTCTGATAACGCTCAAAAATTCAGAGATTATTTCGATTGGGAAGAAGCATTAAGCCGAATTCCTTCGCATAGGTTGTTAGCTATTTTAAGAGCCGAAAAAGAAGAGGTTATAAAAGTAAAAATTGCTATTGATAACGATAAGGCTTTGGCTAAAATTGAAGATCGAATAATTCGTTCAAACAATGGGTGTTCTGAACAAATTAAAATGGCCATTCAAGATGCTTATAAACGTTTGCTATTTCCATCATTATCTAATGAAGCACTTCAAAATGCAAAAGAAAAAGCGGATGCATCTGCAATAAACGTCTTCGCTAAAAACTTAAAACAATTATTATTAGGCTCGCCTTTAGGTGAAAAACGAGTATTAGCCATTGATCCTGGTTTTAGAACAGGTTGCAAAATTGTGTGTTTAGATGCGCAAGGAAATTTAAAACACAACGAAACTATTCATCCTCATCCTCCAAAAAACGATGCTATTGGAGCCATGAAAAAAATAAGCACCTTATCTGAAGCTTATCAAATTGAAGCAATAGCTATTGGAAACGGAACAGCTTCAAGAGAAACCGAAGCGCTTATTAGGAAAATTCGATTTAAAAACAATATTCAAGTCTTTGTGGTTAGTGAAGCTGGAGCTAGTATTTATTCAGCGTCTAAAATTGCTAGAGAAGAATTCCCAAATTACGATGTCACTGTTCGTGGCTCCGTTTCCATTGGTAGACGTTTACAAGATCCTCTTGCAGAACTAGTAAAAATTGATGCGAAGTCTATTGGTGTTGGACAATATCAGCATGATGTCGATCAAACAAAACTTCAAAAGGAATTAGATCGTGTTGTTGAAAACTGTGTAAATTCTGTTGGTGTCAACATTAACTCTGCTAGCAAATCCTTATTAAGTTATGTGTCTGGAATTGGTCCAAAACTGGCTGAAAACATTTTTAATTACCGAACTGAAAATGGTATTTTTAAATCTAGAAACGACATAAAAAAAGTACCACGATTAGGAGATAAAGCTTTTGAGCAAGGAGCTGCGTTTTTAAGAATTAAAGAGGCGAAAAATCCGTTAGACGATTCAGCTGTACATCCAGAAAGTTATGCCATTGTAGAGAAAATGGCTAAAGATTTAGGTAAGAATGTTTCAAATTTCATTGGAAATTCATCTTTACTTCAAAAAATAGATTTAAAGCCTTATTGCACTAATTCGATTGGATTACCAACACTTCAGGATATTATTAAAGAACTGGAAAAACCTGGATTAGATATTCGTGAGCAAGCCAAAGTATTCACCTTTAATCAAAATATTAAATCTATAACCGATTTACAAGAAGGACAATTACTTCCAGGTATTGTAAACAACATCACCAATTTTGGTGCTTTTGTAGATGTTGGGATTAAAGAAAGCGGGTTGATTCATGTCTCCAATTTATCAGACAGTTTTGTAAGCGACGTTAATGAGCATGTTAGTTTGCATCAACAAGTTATTGTAAAAGTTTTGGAAGTAGATGTGCCACGAAAACGCATTCAGCTAAAATTGCATAAATAGTTATTATCTACCTATCCTATAGGACAATTATGTCATGATTTTTATCATATTCTAAGACTTAAATTCTTCGTAATTTTACAGTATAAATGTAAGATTATGAAAAACTTAATCATTTTAGGCGCTGGAACTTCAGGAACAATGATGGCGAATCATTTAGTTTCAAAACTCCAAAAAAAGGAATGGTCAATAACGATTATAGATCAATTCAAAACACATTACTACCAACCTGGTTTTTTGTTCCTTCCTTTTGATATTTACACAACAAAACAGGTAAAGAAAAATGGAAAAAAGTTTATTCCAAAGGATGTAAATTATATTCAAGAAAAAATTGAATTAATTGTTCCTGATGAAAACAAAGTCAATCTCGAAAATGGAACCATTTTAGATTATGATATTCTAATTGTTGCTACTGGAACTAAAATTGCACCAGATGAAATTGAAGGTATGAATGGTGCTGAATGGTATCAGAGTATTTTCGATTTTTACACCTATGAAGGCGCTAAAGCTTTACGAGATAAATTACGAACTTGGGAAGGTGGGAAATTAGTGGTTCATATTACCGAAATGCCAATAAAATGTCCCGTTGCTCCTTTAGAATTTGCTTTCCTTGCTGATTCCTTCTTTAAACACAAAGGCATACGTGATAAAGTTGACATAACTTATGTTACACCTTTAGGAGGCGCTTTTACAAAGCCCAAAGCAACTGAAGCATTACATTATTTACTTGAAGAAAAAAACATAAAAGAAGTTACAGACTTTAATATTGAACGCGTCGATTATAAGAATAATAAAATTATAGATTACGCAGATACTGAAGTGGAATATGATTTACTTGTAACCGTTCCAACAAATATGGGAGACACTTTAATTGAACGTTCTGGAATGGGAGACGATTTAAACTTTGTTCCAACCCATAAAGCAACACTACAAACTAAAGATTATGAAAATATTTTTGCCATTGGAGATGCAACAAATTTACCAGCATCGAAAGCAGGTTCTGTGGCTCACTTCGAAGCAGAAATATTAACTGACAATATTCTAAGGTATATAAAAGGTGAACCTTTAAAAGAAGAATTTGATGGACATGCCAATTGTTTTGTAGAAACTGGCAATGGTAAAGCGTTATTAATTGATTTCAATTATACGCATGAACCTGTTGAAGGAACTTTTCCCTTTCCTGGAGTTGGACCATTAAAATTATTAAAAGAAAGCAGAACCAACCATATGGGTAAAATGGCTTTTAGATGGATTTATTGGAACATGCTTATTAAAGGGATTCACATTCCATTTGTATCCGCTACCATGTCTGAAAAAGGAAAGAATTTCGAATAAACAACTTAATTAAACACTTAAAAAAAATGAAAAAAATAATAGCAAATCGTGAAATTGACGTCAACGAAGAAGGGTATTTAGTAGAGTTTGCACAATGGGATCGAGAAGTTTGTGAATGTATTGCAGGCGAATGTAATGTTGTGATGACGGAAAGACATTATGAAGTTGTAGAATATTTACAAGAAAAGCACAAAAACGAAGAACCGCTTTCTATACGAGGCATTAAGAAAAGTGGTGTTGTTGATATAAAAGAATTCTATAATTTATTTCCAGGAGGTCCATTAAAGATATCTACAAAAATTGCAGGTATTCCAAAACCAAAAAGTTGTATTTAAAAACAAGAAATTATGAGCACAAAAGTTAAAAAAATGCTTTTCATTTTATCGAAAGCGACCATTGAAAATGCCTATGCTGCATTTGTAATGGCAAATGGAGCAAGAATGGAAGGGATTGAATCTGAAATATTTTTCACATTCTTTGGGTTAGAAGCGATTCAAAAGAAAAAGTTAGAGCATTTACGTGTTGCAACTGTAGGTAATCCTGGCATGCATATGCCTACCATGTTAGGTGGTCTTCCAGGTGTTGAAGCATTAGCTACTAAAATGATGAAGAAAGAAATGGAAAAATTAGATATGCCTCCTATTGGTGAATTTCTAGAAATTTTATCTGATTCTGGATGTAAACTTTGGGCTTGCAAATTAGCCGTAGATATGTTTCATTTAAAACGTGAAGATTTGATTGACGAATTAGATGGCATTCTTACTATTGGTGATTTTTATAGCAGAGCAGACCAGGAAGGCTGTCAGTTATTATTTATATAAAGTAAATACATTTAGAATAAAAAGAGCAGCTATTAAGCTGCTCTTTAATTTACTGATAATAGGCTCTTATTTCCCCAACATCAATAATTCATTACAAACAACTTCAGTAATGTAACGTTTCTCACCTTCTTTAGTTTCATAACTTCTAGAAGTTAATTTTCCTTCTATAGCAACTTCTTTTCCTTTGGTTACATATTTTTCTATAATTTCTGCTGTTTTCCCCCAAGCAACCACATTATGCCATTGTGTGTCTGTTACTTTTTCGCCTTTAGCATTTTTATAACTTTCATTTGTTGCAATTGCAAACTTGGCTAATGTTTTTCCTGATTCAAGATTGATGATTTCTGGATCTTTTCCTAGGTTACCAATTAACTGCACTTTGTTTCTTAACGTATTCATAAGATAAGGTTTTAATTATATTGAATGTCATTAGTTCAATTCAACAAGGCAAAGATGCAACCACTTGAAAATGTTAGTCGGTTGTTAACTGTTTAAATTCGTTTGTAAATGTTTGTAGTCGTTTGTAAACGAATGATATTTGATTATAAATTCTTATATTTACCAATAATGATAAGACATCTAAGCTATTTATATCCCATTACTAAAAAAGTTGAATCAGACAAAAATGGCATACTTGAAATTACATGGCACAACGGAAAAAAACATTTAAATTCAAAAAACGCTAACTATTCTTATGGTTCCTTGCAACGGATTTTAAAGTTTGGTTTAGAAAAAATAGACCTTTCAAAAATTAATTCTGTGCTCCTTCTTGGACTTGGTGGTGGATCTGTTATTGAAACTCTTCGAAAAGATTTTGATTATCAAAAACACATATCAGCTATTGAAATTGACCCTGTAATTATCGATCTAGCTAAAGAAGAATTTCAACTTAAAATATTTAATAATTTAGATATTATTTGTGATGATGCGCTTCATTTTGTAGAAAAAAACAACAACACGTTTGACTTGATTATTATCGATCTTTTTATAGATACCCAAGTGCCAAATCAATTTCTAGAACTTCCATTTTGGGAACATATTTTACAACGAAAATCTGCAAATGGTGTAATTCTATTTAATGCAACTTTGGAAAATTCCTTAGGAAAAAAATTGGAATCCATTATTAGTTATTTAAAATCTCATGTCTTTTTAGTTGAAGTTTATGAAAAGGTAAATAATACCAATACGCTTGTAATTACTAAGTCTCTTTAGGCGTTTATAAATGAATAATTTATATCTTTATAATTAAGTCTTTATTCTTAAAATACATGAAATCTATTTCAGCAAGTATCATTTTTATACTCATCATACAATTTGGTTTTGGTCAAGGTCAAACCATCAAATTTTTAGATAACAATATGTCTCCTCAAGCTAGTTTAGATGAGGTTTCTTGGATTCAAGGCTATTGGAAAGGTGAAGCTTTTGGTGGAATAACCGAAGAATTTTGGAGTCCACCACTTGGAGATTCTATGATGTTTAGCTTTAAACTAGTAGTCGATAATAAAGTAATTTTTTATGAATTAGGTGGCATTAGACAATTAGACGAAACTCTCTTATTACAACTAAAGCATTTTGGTAACGATTTTAAAGGCTGGGAAGAAAAAGATGAAACTGTAAATTTTGTAGGTTGGTCTGGCATACGTTTAAAAACAGAATACAACATGAATAGCTTTACTAAATATTATGATGCTGACTACAGAACAATATTGGGGTAAAGGTTACGCAACAGAATTAGGGAATAAAGCATCACATAATGCGCTTTTAAAAATTGGATTACATTATGTGGAAGGTTTTTATTTTGAACAAGAATAAGGAACCTTATGTTGGTATAAAATAGAAAAGCCCATAATTGGCAATCATTAAAAAATAATAAAATGCAAAAACAATGTCCAGAATGTGGCGAGAAGATTATTGGTAGGATTGATAAAAAATTCTGTAGCGATGCATGTAGAAATTCATACAATAACAACATTAATAAAGATTCTAAAAACTTAATTAGAAACACCAATAACAGATTAAGAAAAAACTACAGAATTCTTGAAGACCTTAATCCAGATAAAAAAACAAAAACTTCAAGAGCTAAGCTTATAGAAAAAGGCTTCGATTTTAATTATTTTACAAGTATTTACACAACAAAAGCTGGTACTGTTTACTATTTTGTTTATGATCAAGGATATCTTCCTTTAGACAATGATTTTTATGCCTTAGTAAAACGCGAAAGTTAATTTGCTTTATATTCCAAACACAACAATTTCTTATTTTATTTAAATCACATTATTTATAGAACATGACTAAAGTCATATTTTAAAAGTAATCGTCATACTATTTTTGTATAAAGGACAAAATAGTCTTTTTAGCTAATTTAACTTTTAATCTCATGTTATCAAAAAAACAAGCGCGAGCGTTTTTCCTTGGAGGCACAGTAGTTACGTTCTTAATTTTTATTGGACTAACTATTTTTTCTTTTAGTCAAGGACAAGATCAAACAAACCATGAAGGTATTACAGAACAAGTTGTTCGAGGCAAGCAATTATGGGAAGAAAATAACTGTATGGGTTGCCATACTATATTAGGAGAAGGAGCCTATTATGCTCCAGAATTAACAAAAGTCCTAGACCGAAAAGGAGAAGGCTATGTTAAAGCTGTTTTAATGTCTCCTGTGCCTTGGAATCCAAATGGAAGGCAAATGGTTGCCTACAAATTTACGAAAGAAGAAGCTGATGACTTAATTGCTTTTTTCGACTGGATTGGTGGCATAGACCTAAACGGATTTGATACCGTTGTATCTCCTTTAGCTAAAGACAAAATTGAAAGAAATAAAAACTAACTAACTATGAAATATAAATCACAAAAAGTAGCCTATTGGTTTTTTGCCTTTTCAATGCTACTACTCGTTTTACAAATCACCTACGGATTCATAATGGGTTTTGCCAGAATTGGGTTCGATGGACTTCATGAATTTATTCCTTTTAACACAGCTAGAGCTGTACACACAAATTTATTAGTGGTATGGTTACTTTCTGGTTTTATGGGAGCTGCTTATTACATTATTCCAGAAGAAGCACAACGCGAATTAGTGAGTGTTAAATGGGCTTATGTACAATTAATTTCACTTGCTGTTGTTGGTGTGACTGCTGTTGTTGGTTACCATTTTAACTGGTGGGAAGGGCGTAAATTTCTAGAAATACCTAGACAATTAGATTATCTAGTAGTTGTAAATGTTCTTTTATTTTTAGGGCTTATTCTTGCAACCCTTTTTAAAGGAAAACGAAAAACCACAACAGCTTTAGTCTTATCAATGGGATTATTGTTTGCAGGCTTGCTTTACCTTCCTGGAATGCTTCCTTTTGATAGTCAAGTAACCGATTCATTTTTTAGATGGTGGGTTGTACACTTATGGGTTGAAGGGGTTTGGGAGTTAATTATGGGAGGTATTTTATCTTTCTTATTAATAAAACTTACTGGTGTTGATAGAGAAGTAATCGAAAAATGGCTCTATGTTATTGTTGGATTAACATTCTTATCTGGTATTCTTGGAACTGGTCATCACTACTACTACATTGGCGTTAATAAAATATGGTTAATAGTAGGTGGTGTTTTCTCAGCTCTAGAACCTTTAGCATTTTTAGCAATGGCTTTATTTGCAGTAAATATGTATAGAAAAGGTGAAAAGAAACATCCAAATAAAATAGCACTATTCTGGACTTTAGGTTCAGCTATTGTGTCTTTTGTTGGAGCCGGTTTATTAGGATTTGCTCATACATTACCTCAAACTAACTTATATACTCATGGTACTTTAGTAACTGCCATGCATGGTCACCTTGCATTTTGGGGAGCTTATGCAATGATTGTTTTAGCCATAATAAGTTATGCCTTACCAAATATGACTGGAAGAAAATTATATGATAGCAGTGTAGGTCGTGCAGCATTCTGGATGTCAAATATTGGTATGATTGGTATGACGGTTGCCTTTGGGGTTGCAGGTGTGGCTCAAGTATATCTTGAACGTAAATTTAAAATGGATTTTATGGAAGTTCAAGCAGAAATTAGTATACACTTTGTGATATTAATTTTATGTGCTACCTTATTTACAGTAGGTATTATCATGTATATCATGGACTTTATAAAACATGGAAAGCCCACAGACGAAGCATTAGATTTAGATTCAGATTTATAACACAATTTAAAGCAAAAAATAGCCTTTTGGTTCAAAAGAAGACAATGAAGTTCTACATTTCTCATACCTGATTATTACTTAAACTTCAAAAATCTTAACCCAAAGGGCTTTTTTTAAATTATAAACGAAATCACACCTATTTTGAAAACAGAAACACAAAAGGCAACAACTTTAAAACCTTTCTATAAATCTATTGGAAAAGAAATTGAAGTATTTGAACATGCTTTTAAAAATAAAATTCCTGTGTTGCTAAAAGGACCTACTGGAACTGGAAAAACACGATTTGTAGATTACATGACACATCTATTAGAAAAACAATTAATTACTATTTCTTGTCATGAAGAAACCTCATCTACAGATTTAATTGGTCGTTATATTATTAAAGGAGCAGAAACCGTTTGGATAGATGGGCCTCTAACAAAAGCAGTTAAACAAGGAGCCATAATATATTTAGATGAAATTGCTGAAGCAAGACCAGATGTTATTGTAGCTATTCATTCGCTTACTGATCATAGAAAAGAATTGTATATCGATAAGTTAGGTGAAACAATTAAAGCACATCCAGACTTTATGTTGGTAGCTTCATTTAATCCAGGTTATCAAAAAGGGTTTAAAGAATTAAAACCTTCAACAAGACAACGTTTTATTGCATTGGCTTTTAATTATCCAAATGAAAAGGATGAAGCTGAAATATTAATAAACGAAACACAAATTGATGCTTCTATTGCAAAAAAATTAGTTTCGATAGCAAATAAAATAAGAAACTTAACGGAACTTGGTTTAACTGAAACTGTATCTACACGTTTATTGGTTGATGCTGCTAAGTTAATACATACAGGATTAAGCAAACGTCTGGCAGTTCGTGTGGCAGTTGTAGAGCCATTAACAGACGACACAGAAATTACTGAAGCCTTATCAGATTTATGTGATTTAATGATTTAAATAAGAATCATGTTTGAACCAGATGAATATCTCTATTCCAAAATAGTTAAATTCTTAAAGCGACGTAAAAAGCAAGCTCAAGAGGCACTAGAACATGCTGTAAAATTAGAAGAAATTAAACAACGTCTTACCATTTTTTCCAGAGCAATTACTGGTCAAGCCATAGAAATTTTTGAAGCAGAACGTGAAGGTGGATATAAAAACAATAGCTTCTTCTTACCTACTCGATTTTCTGAATTTCATTCTTTAGAGCAAAATACTCAATTTTACATTTTTAGAGTTGTTTATCTATCAATTCAAAAAAACTTGAATTTAAATTTTACTGCTGATGAAGAATTCACTTTAGAGTCAGCTCGAGAAAAAGCTATAGAAACTTCGTCTTTGGTTTTAAATGAAATGTTCAATCAATTTCCAATAACCAAACAAATTCATCAGGAATTAGTTTCACATTATTTTAAATTAACTACAGAGAAATCCCCTGAAGATTTAAGTTTAATCTACGGAAAATGGATGCAAAATAATCCAGAAGTCTTAAAGAAATCTATTTTAAATAATATTTCAGAACAGGTTAAAAAAGCCATCGACAACGAAATAAATACCATTTTAAAAGCAAATGCTGTTGAAGAAATTACCTCTCTTGAAATAGACAAAAAACAGCAAGAAGATTATGTGATGACTCATAATTTTGAAAAAATTGAAACAGCTGAAGAATGGGAAGGAGGTTGGAGAGATTTTGATGGAGACGACGATTTGGATGATCATGAAAATGCATTAGAAGACCTCAACATGAAACACACGGTTAGAGTTGATGACCCAACACACTCTATTTACCAAGCAGAGTTTATTGAAAATACAACTATCTCTGAAAGTGCCGAATTAGATACTGAAGCACCACATATTGCATACGATGAATGGGACTATTCCAAACGCGAATACAAACCAAATTTCTGTAAAGTGTATCCTAAAACACAAATAGAAACAAACTTAGCATATTATAAAAAAACGCTTCATAAAAATGCAACTACCTTAGCAGGACTACGTAAAATGTTGACTTCTGTCAACAATAAATATCAGCAACAACATAGACAAACACAAGGTGAAAATTTTGATTTAGATGCCATAACAGATTTGTATGTAGACATGCATTCTGGTCACACACCTTCAGAAAAAATATACCTTTCAAAACGCAAAAAAGAAAAAGATTTATCCATTTTAATTCTATTAGATATCAGTCTTTCAAGTGATGGTTATGCAGGAGGCAATAAAGTCATTGATGTAGAAAAACAAGTATCCATTATTTTTGGTGAAATATTGAACGAATTTAATGTTGACTTTTCAATCGATTGTTTTTATTCAAAAACCAGAAACTACGCTACCTTTCTATCTGTTAAAGGTTTTGATGATTCTTGGGATAAAGCCAAACACAAAATTGGTGCTGTAGAACCAAGTGGTTATACCAGAATTGGTGCTGCTTTGCGTCACTCTGGAGCATTATTGGACTCTCGAGATACAAAAAATAAATGGGTGATTTTAATCTCAGATGGAAAACCAAACGATTATGATAAATACGAAGGCAAATATGGAATTAACGATGTTAAACAAGCACTTCGTGAATTAAACCAACGTAATATTAACTCCTATGCTTTAGCTATTGAAGCTCAAGCCAAATATTACTTACCACAAATGTTTGGACAAAACCATTATCAGATTTTAACAACACCTGTAGAATTATTACAATCGTTGGTAAAACTTTACGAAAAAATTAAGCATCAAAGTTAATGTCAACAATCATACAAGAACACCATTCTAAAAATATTCTTTATCCACCAGGAGGGATTCTCATGTGGATTATTATTTATCTAGAACTCATCACCTTTGGAGCTGTTTTAATTGCAATGGTTTTATATAGCAAAGACGAACCTGAACTTTTTCATCAATCTAGATTACAATTAAATACCACCTTTGGAGCTATAAATACCTTGTTTTTATTGGTTAGTGGTTTTTTTATGGCGCTTACAGTTGGTGCATTAAAGATTAATAACATCCCTAAATCAAAATTATACTTAAAACTTACCATGTTTGGAGGTTTCCTTTTTTTAGGTTTAAAAACTGTAGAGTATATAGATAAGATTGATGCTGGACTTACAATGGGTTACAACACCTTTTTTTCGTTCTATTGGATGTTAACACTTTTCCATGTCATTCATGTGTTGGTTGGCTTAGTTATTTTAGCTTCGGTATTAAGAACTATGATTAAAAAACCTGAAAAATTGATTTTAGAAGATGTAGAAGCAAGTGCCACTTTTTGGCACATGTGTGACCTAATTTGGCTATTACTATTCCCTGTAATCTATTTAATTTTTTAAGATGAAGCAGAAACCATTTTTATACGTTTTAATTGCACTTATTGCTTTAACTCTTCTTTCTGCAATGGTGTCCAATTCGGAAATTGTTTATGCAAAAGAACTAATCATGATTCTTGCTGCCTTGAAATTTTTAGCAGTCGCTTTTTATTTTATGGAGTTAAAACAGTCTAATAGGTTTTGGAAAGTTTTACTTGTAAGCTTCTTAACTATTTTTATAAGTCTGTTTTTAATTATTTAAAATGACACAAAACAAAACATACAATTTTCTAATCATCACCATTTTAATAACCCTTTTCGCGATATTCAATGGGTTTATTTACACCTCTAAGGAAAATGAAAATCCAGTAAAATTAACTGAACAAGGATTACATGGGCAACGCTTGTGGCAAGAAAATAATTGTTGGTCATGTCATCAAACTTATGGATTAGGTGGCTACTTAGGTCCAGACTTAACAAATGTCTATAGTACAGAAAACAAAGGTCCAATGTATATAAAAGCCTTCCTGAATAGTGGTGTAAAAACCATGCCAAAATTTAATTTTTCTGAAGCCGAAAAAGAGGCATTAGTTACCTATTTAAAATTTATAGATAGTACTGGATATTACCCAAATTATAACGCGAAATTTAAACCTAATGGATGGGTTGAACTACAATACAAAAATGAAAAATAAAGCAGCAATCCTTTTTTTAATTACAGCATTATCTGCACTACTTACTGGTGTGTTTTTTGGTTTATTGGCAGCCTTACAATATCTTATTCCAGAATTTTTAAAAGACCTCATTCCATTTCATAAAATGAGACCTTTTCACGTAACTACAGCTATTACATGGATTGTACTTTGCGCTACTGGAAGCATCTATTTTTACCTTACACAAATTGAAAAGCTAAAATTGTTTTCAAACAAATTAATGAAGCTTCATTTAATTGTTTTTCTTATATCTGGTTTAGGCATCTATCTATCTTATATTGTTGGAAAAATGGAAGGCAGGGAATATTTAGCTTTCACACCTATTTTAACGATTCCAATTCTATTTGGATGGCTTCTTTTTGGAATTAATTATTTTAAAACCATGTTGAAGCAAGTTAAAAACTGGCCTGTATATTATTGGATGTGGGGAACTGGTATTGTTTTTATGATGATTCATTTAACAGAAGCTCATCTATGGTTATCACCATATTTTAGAGAACATGTTATAAAAGATTTAACAGTTCAATGGAAATCTTATGGTTCTTTTGTTGGTTCCTGGAATATGTTGATATATGGTATTTCCATATACGTGATGGCTAAAATAAAAGGAAACGATGCCATTGGAAGAGGTAAATTAGCTTTTTTCTTTTATTTTCTAGGTCTAACAAATTTGATGTTTGGTTGGGCTCATCATACTTATATTGTTCCTACTTTACCTTGGATAAGATACGTTTCATATGGCGTAAGTATGACCGAGTGGATTATTTTAGGATACATGATATACGACTGGAAGAAAAACTTAAATCAGACTAAAAAGGAAAATTATCCTTTAGCATATAAGTTTTTAGTAGCAACCGATTTCTGGATTTTTATCAATTTAATTATTGCTTTGCTCTTTTCTATACCAACTATTAATTTCTTTACACATGGAACGCATATTACAGTCGCGCATTCTATGGGAACAACTATTGGCATTAACACAACTATTCTATTTGCTTCACTTCTATTTATAGTTTCAAAAATATCTACTTTTTCTAAAAAACAAGAAACATTTATAAAACGAGGTCTTTGGGGATTTAACATCTCACTTTTCCTGTTTTTTTCTGCCTTATTAGTTGCAGGAGCAAAAAGAAGTCATTGGATGTATGCTGGAAACGACACCTCGTTTTCTAACATGCAAGACAGTCTGTTTTGGGTTTATACAGCGTTTTTTGTATTTGGTTTAGCCCTAACTACTAGTATTAGTTTCATTGGTTTACCAATCTTGAAAAAACTAATAAATAGTTTAAGAGTCTGAATCTGACTGCAAAATATCGAATGATTTTAATGATATAAACCTCCCTTTCTTCTGTATTTCTGCTACAAATTGTTCAATGGTTTTTTCTTTAAAATCTTTAAACAATTTTTGTTTAAATGCAATTACTGTAAAATGAACTGGACATGGATTATCGTCTCCACACTTAGATAGACCTAAAAAACATTGATTAAACTTTTCATGTCCATCTATAACAGAAACAATATCCCAAACTGAGTGTTGCTTATTTTCTTCATTTAAATAAAAACCTCCATAAGGACCTTTTGTTGAAGTTACTAAATGATTTCTGTTTAGCTGTTGAAGCAGTTTTGCTAAAAAAGGTTGAGGCACTTCTAATTCTTCAGAAATAATTTTTACTCCAATTTTATGTTTTATATCAGAACACATTTCTAAATAAAAGATGGATCTGATGGCGTATTGACAAGCGTTTGATAACACAGTACTTTTTTTTCAAATATATAAAAAGATAAATTTATCCGAGATTATTTAACATTACATTAGTTTATAATTAATGTTGTTTAAAAGCATTCAAAGAGTACTTTAAACAAAAAAATATTTAGAGGGTTAACTAAATTGAAAAGAAAATAATATTGATAATTTATAGAAGTGATTACTTCCAGTTATGACCTTTTAATTTCATAGCTACTATTAAAATGTCTTTTTGACTAATCTGGCCAACTAATTTTCCGTCTTCAACAATAGGGAAACGTCTTCTTTTAGATTCTAAAAATTTGTTTGCTGCATCAAGAACATTCATATTTCCATCAATGGTTTCAACGTCTCTAATCATGCGTTTTTCAACATTATCGTTTTCCATTGGCATGTTATAATATCTGCTTTCGCTTATTTGCTTTAAACAGTCTCCTTCAGAAATAACACCTACCAACTCATTATAGTCGTTAACAACTGGACCACCTGAAATTTTATTTTTTATAAGTATTTCTATAACTTCTTCAACAGACTGTTCTGGCTTGAAAGTAATGAGTTCTTTACACATAACATCCCTAACCCTAAATGGTGTGTCTTCTACTGTTTCTTGTTGTTGCTTCCTAGAACCTTGAAAACTTTTTATACCCATGATTAATCAATTTTATTATAAACTTAAATATACTTATTATTAATGAGTTATCCTAACAGCAGTATTGCTGGGATAATTTTCTTATTTTTATAAAACTAACCAACTTCTTTTCGTCATGCTTAAAAAAGTAATTTCCATAATATTAATCATTATAGCAATTTACTGGAGTTTTTCAGTATTAATACCAAGCAGTATTTCTACTATTGATGCTCCTGATAATACATTTTCAACCCAACGTGCGTTAATTCATTTAAAAGAAATTTCTAAAAAACCACATTATGTTGGAAGTCCAGAGCATGAAAATGTAAAAAATTATCTGGTAAAAGCTTTAGAAAATTTAGGTCTTGAAACAGAAATTCAGGAAGATTATGTATTAACAGATTGGGGAACTATTACCAAACCAAAAAATATTTTGGCTAGGATTAAAGGTTCTGATAATTCTAAAGCATTGATGCTTCTTTCTCATTACGACAGTAAATCGCATGCTTCTTATGGAGCTAGCGACGCTGGATCTGGAGTAGTGACTATACTTGAAGGTTTGAGAGCTTATTTACATGAAGATAAAACGCCTAAAAACGATATTATTATTTTATTTTCTGATGCCGAAGAACTAGGCCTTAATGGCGCTTCGTTATTTGTGAATAAACATCCTTGGGCTCAAGATGTCGGTTTAGTTTTAAATTTTGAAGCTCGAGGTAGTGGTGGTTCTAGTGTGATGCTTCTGGAAACCAATGGAGGAAACCATAACTTAATTTCTGGTTTTACAGAAGCTAATCCAGAGTATCCTGTTGCAAATTCTTTAGCTTATAGTATTTATAAAGAACTCCCTAATGATACAGATTTAACTAGATTTAGAGAGGATGGCAATATTGAGGGTTTTAATTTTGCCTTTATAGACGACCATTTCGATTACCATACGTCATTAGACAACTATAAAAGATTAGACCGAAACACACTAGAGCATCAAGGCAGTTATTTAATGCCTTTACTACATTATTATGCAGATGCAAACCTAAATAATTTAAAAAGTGATACAGATGATGTATACTTTAACGTACCACTATTTAAAACAGTTAGCTATCCTTTTTCATGGATTTTGCCAATGCTTATTATTGCTTTATTAATTTTTATTTCCTTGGTTTATTATGGTATTAGCAAACGTGTTTTAAACTCTATGCATATAGCTACAGCTTTCTTACCTGGAATTGCTGCCATAATTATCAATGGTTTAGTTGGCTATTTTGGATGGAAAATTCTACTTGTAATTTATCCACAATATGCCGAAATATTACATGGCTTCTCTTATAATGGCTATTTATATATCTGGGCTTTTTCATTGTTTTCAATTGCTGTTTGTATGTGGTTATATAACAAAGTCTTTAAACCAGAAAACACTGCTAGCTTGTTAGTTCCTCCTTTATTTTTATGGCTTGTAATTTGTGCTGTAGTGGCTTTTAAACTAGAAGGAGCCAGTTTCTTTATCATTCCATTATATTTTGGATTATTAAGTCTGTTTGTGTTAGTAAGACAGAAGCATCCAAACATCATACTCATGACTTTATTGTTATTTCCAGCCATTATGATTTTGGTTCCTTTTATAAAATTGTTTCCAGTTGGTTTAGGATTAAAAATGCTTGTGGCTTCAACCCTACTTGTATCTTTAATTTTTTCATTATGCATTTCTGTATTTGGATTTTCAAGATTCAAAAACCGATGGGCATATTTACTATTTATTGCTTCATTTGGGTTTTTCATTGCTGCTCATATGCAGTCTGATTTTAATGACGAACGTCCGAAGCCAAATAGTTTAGTCTATTATTTAGATACAGACACAAACGAAGCTATTTGGGCTAGTTATGATAATTTGTTAGACCCTTGGACCGAAGCCTATTTAACAAAAGAACCAGACACTAATAACGCCATTACAAAAGCCATGTTTGGGAGTAAATATAATACTGGTTTTAAGCATAGTAAAAAAGCTAATATAAAACCTATAAAGCGACCCTATGTAGATATCCAAAGAGATACAATTATTGGTGACAATAGATTTATAAAAATGTTTATATCTCCACAACGATTAGTAAACAGAATGGACCTATATGCAGAATCTACAAATGTCTTTACCTCTTTTAATGTGAATGGTCTTGAGATTGAAAAAGATGCAACTGGTTTTGTTTTTAACCAAAGAGATTTCAACAGATTATTTGAATACTATGTGGTTGATGATAAATTTTTAGAACTTGAATTTAGTGTTCCAAAAAATCAAAAAACAACACTTCAGTTTTACGACATCTCATTTAACCTTTTAAATAACGAGCTATTTAGAGTACCCGAAAGACCAGCTAATATGATTCCAAAACCATTTGTAATTAACGATGCTGTTATGGTTAAAAAAACAATTACTATAGAATAACACTCAAATAAAAAGGGCTTTTAAATTAGCATTGTTTTAAGACATTACATGTTTTATTTTTATAGTTTTGGCACATCTTTAAAAAAATATTAATTATGAAACATTTTATCGTATTAATTGTATTTGCAATCGCTATAAATACACAAGCTCAAAATAATCAAGAGCTTATTAAGCATTACCAAGCATATTACAAGCAAATGAAAGCGCAAGCAGATACTCAAGGTATAATAAATGGTTTAACACACTTAAATATTCTCTCTCCTTCTACTGCAAGACAAGATACTCTTGCTTATATTTATATGAATGAAGGTAAGTTTTTACAAGCTATTAACACTGTTGGTGTTGAAGTTAATAGTTCAGACTCTGATATTGCTGTTGAAGTAAAAGCTGTTTCATTAAAGTCCTTAAGTCAGCCTAAATTAGCAATCCCTCAGTTTGAAGAGTTATTTAAAAGAACAGAAAATGTCACATTATCTTATGAATTAGCCGAATTATATTTACAAACACAGAATGTAACTGAAGCTTCTAATAAAGTTGAATATGGCATATTACATGCTCAAGACAACATGAAAAAAGTGTATTACGAATCTCAACAGCCATATCAAGTACCACTTAAAGCTGCTTTTTTATATTTAAAAGGACTTATAGTTTTTAATGAAAATAAAGAAACAAATATCGATACTGCTGTATCTTATCTAGAACAAGCATTAACTATTGCTCCAAACTTTAATTTAGCTTTTGTAAGTAGAGAAGCATTATTAGGTCAAAAAAAACAACCTAATACAAAAGAATAAAGAGATTTAATTAGTTAAGGCTTTTTAATTTTTTGAGATTCTCTTTCAATTTTTTTATTCATCTGTAAATTTAAATTTGAAAAAGAAACCAACACCTCTTTTATTGAACTCATTAGTGTCTTAGTTGTTGTATTCGAAAGATTTATTGCACTTTCTAATTTGTATATTTTAGTTTCTAAAGCTATCAATCTAGAAACTATTGAAGGTGAGTCTAGCTTTTTTGGAACCGTTTGTTTTAAGTCGGTTATTAAAGCCTCTATTATTTCATGATTATCTTTAAAATAAGACAAATCAGCCTGTTTTAAATTTAAAATAACACCTTCTAATTCAGTGTATTTACCCCATTTTTTAGTGATTTTTTCAACTTTAGCATCTAAACCAAACTCTAAATAATTTAGTTTCTGTATTGTTTTTTTTGTAATTAAAGATGCTGTATTATTTTCATCGGTTTGTTGCACACTACCAGTGTCTTCTTTACAAGAAAATAGGCATCCAATAATGAGAAAACTTATAAATAATTTCATATATAATTTATAATAAACAACAAATATATTGATTTCGTTTTTCTATATCCTATTGTTTAGCACATGTTTAATATTTATCAAATTTTTTAAGTTAATTTTATCAATCAAGAATAAAAATCTTGCTATTTTTGAATAGCGTAAATTTAAAATAATGACTCCAAAAATATTAATCTTAGGTGCAGGTGGCCAAATAGGATCAGAACTAACCCAAAAATTGAGAGGCATTCATGGAGATGATAATGTAATCGCAACAGATATAAACTATAATAATTTAGAATTAGTTAACTCTGGTATTTTTGAAAGAGTTGATGCTCAAGACTTCACTTCAGTAAAAATATGTGTTGAAAAACACCAAATAAACACCATTTATTTAATGGCTGCTATGCTAAGTGCTACAGGCGAAAAGTTTCCAAGAAAAGCCTGGGATTTAAATATGGATTCATTATTTCATGTCTTAAATTTAGCAAAAGAAGGCTTCATTAAAAAAGTGTTTTGGCCTTCAAGTATTGCTGTGTTTGGGCCTACAACACCAAAAAAGGACACGCCACAGCATACTATTATGGAACCCTCTACTGTCTATGGAATTACGAAACAAGTTGGAGAACGTTGGTGCGAATATTACCATAATCAATATGGTGTAGACATAAGAAGCTTGCGTTACCCAGGAATTATTAGCTGGAAAACAATGCCTGGAGGAGGAACTACAGATTATGCAGTAGAAATTTATCATAAGGCGATTGCTGAAAAAAAATACGAATGTTTTGTATCTGAAAAAACAGAATTACCAATGATGTTTATGGATGATGCCATAAAAGCTACGATAGATATTATGGATGCAAAGCAAGAAGATATAAAAATTAAATCTTCATACAATTTAGCAGCTGTAAGTTTTACGCCAAAAGAAATAACGCAATCTATTAAAAAACACATTCCAGAATTTACAATTACTTACAATCCAGATTTTAGACAAAAAATAGCAGACTCATGGCCAAAAAGCATTGATGATAGTAGAGCTAGAGAAGATTGGAACTGGAAACACTCTTTTTCTTTAGATGATATTACAAAAGAAATGCTTTCAAATCTTAAAAAA
>Ga0209121_10001178_pt1 | contig 27360 bp, 25 predicted proteins | sample Cruoilmetagenom3_FD_187292 | JGI IMG/M metagenome (GOLD analysis project Ga0209121, IMG submission 187292) | Oil polluted marine microbial communities from Coal Oil Point, Santa Barbara, California, USA - Sample 3 (SPAdes) (version 2) | ecosystem: Environmental > Aquatic > Marine > Oil seeps ...
TTAACATTTTTATTCTTAAAGAAAATCAGTTAAATAGAGGTATATCCTATTGGAAGCTAAAACGGTTTCACAATCTAGAGTAGAACTTGCGCAGATAATGATGCCAGAGCACGCAAATGTCGCTGGTAACGTGCACGGTGGCAATTTATTAAAATTAGTTGACCAAGCAGGGGCTATTGTGGCTGCTAGACATACCCATACTAATGTAGTTACTGCTTCAGTCGACAGATTTGATTTTATCTCGCCAGCTTATATTGGAAATCTCATATTCATAAAAGCGTCTATAAATTACGTATCTAGAACTTCGATGGAAATTGGCGCCAGAGTAGAGGCAGAATGTCTTAACACAGGTGTTCATACTCATATTGGGTCTGCTTATCTTACATTTGTCGCTATTGATAAAGACGACAAACCAACTGAAGTCCCAAGATTAATTCCAGAAACCGAAGAAGAAAAACAGCGTTATGAAGAGGCTAAGAAAAGAAGAGAACTCAGGTTACAAGGAGCAAAACCCCATCGACATCGACAACAACCTTGTATTGCCAGACCAGAAAATTTATAATAAAAAGAATTAATTCTTCTCTGGCATTTTTTTTCAAAAGATTTAATAACTCATTTTTTCACTTATTAAGTAATATTTGTTAATTTCGGGGTTTTATTATGAAATTTTTAGCTCAAATAATAATTAAGGTCTTTTAAAATTGAATAAAAAATCAAAAGTTATTTTAATTATATGTCTTGTTAGTCTGGCTTCTGTTGCGGGTGTTTTTAGCGTTGTTTTTTTACCAACTCTATTCGATTCACTTGGACCAGTCCCTCAATATGTTAACGAAGATTGGATAGAATTAGATAAAATTGCTAATATTAGCAAGTATCGATCCACAATTGGACATGGATATCCCAATGATGAAAATCCTACTTCAGATAAGCATTATTTTAATCCTAAAAGTTCTTATGGTAGTACTAATGATACAATTATTGTTTATTCGCCTGTTAATACTAAGGTGACTAAAATTGAGTGGGAAAATCACCAATTATCAGATGGTACTATCCGAGGAAAACAAATTCATCTTCAATCAATTGAGCATCCTTCAATTATATTTGTATATTTTCACATTAATATAGAACCTACTGGATTGCTAGTTAATCAAGAACTTATTGCCGGACAGTGGATTGGTTATTGCGATTGTCGTGAAGGCTCAAATAATGATATTGCTATTTATCGAGGAACAAAAACAATTTCGTGGTTTGAAGTGATAACAGATTCATTATTTTCAGCTTATAATACAAGAGGAATTACAAATCGCTCTTTGATGGTAAAAACAGATGCCCAAGTAGCGGAATCTGCCACTAATGGCTATAGTTTTAGTAATAGTGATCCTGCTGATTGGTTCGATCTTAATTAATTTTTAATACAAAATCTAACAAATAATTTGGGATTGTTGGCGTATCCGCTACTATCAATTCCCCCGCATTTTTTTAAGACTTCCTGAGGAATTTGATTATTTCCAATTCTTAATTCGATTAGATTTCTTAGGTTTTTCAATCCCTTTATTTCTGATATTTTATTTCCATAAAGATTTAACTTTCTTAATTTACTTAACCGTTTTAAACCTTTTATTTCTGATATTTGATTATCTTCGAAAGATAAATTTTGCAGGTTTTTTAATTTAGAAAGACCCTTAATTTCCTCAATTTTATTTTCTGAAAGAAATAACGTATTTAATTTAATTAAATGATCTAAATTTTTAACCTGCTTTATCTGGTTTCCATAGAGATTCAATTTTTCTAAATTTATTAGATTATCTAAATCTCTAATTTCAGAAATCTTGTTATTAAAGAGATATAAGGCCTTTAAGTTTAAAAGCTCTTTAAGCCCGATTATTTTCGATATTTCTTTAATTCCATGATTACCCAAAATTAAAGCGTTATCAGAAACTTCGAATTTTTGCCCTTTGTAGGTTATAAATTGCATTTTATTCTTAAATCATTTTAGTTTACTATATAACTTTTTATTAAAATAAGTATAAAATAATTTATATTTAGAAAGGTGAATTATGTTGGAAGAAATTAAAAAAACGCCAAAATTAAAGAGAAGAGTGTCATTATTCGGCGTAACCGTCTACGGTGTTGGAAACGTCTTAGGAGCCGGTATATATGCCCTAATCGGCGAAGTCGTAGGAATTACTGGCAACCTCTCTTGGTTGGCTTTCGTATTAGCTTCGATTACTGGAGCTTTAACCGGTCTTTCATATGCTGAACTTTCTGCTATGTACCCTAAAAGTGCTGCTGAATTTGTTTACACTGAAGAGGCTTTTAAAATTCGAATTTTATCGTTTCTATTAGGTTGGGTAATTATCTTTTCAGGTATACTCTCAGCGGCAACCGTCGCGTTAGGTTTTGCCAATTATTTAGCGGCTTTAATTGGAGTTCCATCGATTATACTTACCGTAATATTTGCTGCTTTGCTTATAGTAATTCTTAGCCTTGTAAATTTCATTGGTATCAAAGCTTCCACGTGGACTAATATCTTATTTACGTTTATTGAAGCATCTGGACTCATTTTAATTATTATAATTGGCATCCCACATCTCGGATCGGTCAATTATTTAGAGCTCCCTATAGGAGGTTCATTTACTGGTATTTTTTCGGCGGTTGCTCTAATATTTTTTGCGTATATTGGGTTTGAAGATATCGCAAACATCGCCGAAGAAGTCAAGAGCCCCGCTAAAAACCTTCCTAAAGCAATAATTTATTCGATTATTATTACAACTGTTTTGTATTGTTTAACTGCCATCTCAGTAGTTAGCATTTTGCCCTATAGCGAAATAGCATCCTCTCCAGCCCCTTTAAATAGCGTAACTTCTGCTGTTTTAGGTCCTGTTGGAGGTTTAATAATGTCTCTTATAGCACTATTCGCTACGGCAAATACCGTGTTAATAATGATGATCGTCACATCGAGAATGATGTACGGTATGGCCAGAGATAAAGCGTTGCCAGAAGGCTTAAGCAAAGTATCACCAAAATTTAGAACACCTGCTTTAGCCGTTTTAATAACAATGATTTTAACGATGATTCCGCTATTTTTTGGAGATATCTCTATAGTTGCGAACGCTACTGTTTTTGGCGTGCTCATTACCTTTTTCTTAGTGAACCTCAGCTTAATAGCTTTAAGAAGGAAAAAGCCTGACCTTGAAAGACCTTTTAAGCTAAAACCTAATATTGGATGGATACCATTAATTGCGCTCTTAGGTTGTATCGTCTGTTTCGGATTACTCTTTTCGTTTAACCTATTAATCGTTGTTATACAATTGATCATCGTTTTATGTGGAGTAGTAGTTTTTTACGCGATGAAATCAAAAATCGAAACAAGGACAAGTAGATTCATTCAAAAAATAGATACTGATAATTAAAAATTAACCATATTTTTCTTTCCATTTTTTTTGTTTTTCTTCTGTGTCTCCTTTCATTTTGCAAACTTTGTGAATTTGACCTTGCATTTCCCATTGTTTTTCTAACTCGTCTTCAAGGTCATCGTCTTCAGTTTCTTTATCGTTATCGCTCGTTACATTTCACCTGTTTTTCACTCCTTTTTTAACGCTTCTAAAAGATAATCGGTTATGTATTTAGTTTTATATTCAGATTGAGTTTTGTAATTTACATATCTAAAATTAAACACGCATAAGGGACACGATGAAATTAAAGATTGAGTTTCTAATTCGTCAAAAATGTTCTTGCCAATTTTTATAGATAGGCTACTATCAACCCCTCTAATTCCAGAACCCGCCCCACAACAACCAGTTAATTCTCTATTTGCCTTGAGCTCGTTAACAGTAGCACACAGATTTAGTAGTTCTCGGGGTTCGTCGTAGACATCAATGTTTTTGATTTTTCTTCCTGTCCTACAAGAATCGTGGTATGTAACTGTATCGTTAGATTGCCGAAATTTCAATTTGCCATTCTTTTCTAATTCGTGAATAACTTGGATGACGTGTTTAACTGGAATATCGTAATCTTGAACGTATTTTGGATATAAGTTATTAAACGCGTAAAAGCACCCGCCACATGTAGTAATAATGTTTTTAATTCCGTGTTGTTTGAAGAGTTCAAAATTTTCGTTAAAAATTTTCTTAGCAAAGTCTAATTTGCCCGCGGAATAAACGTATTCTCCACAACAAGGCTCCTTTTCAAATATCTTAAAATCGAAGTTACCTTCTTTTAAAAGCTCGTAAGAAGCACTTGCGCTTTCCTTTACTCGGAACGATGACATGCAACCCAAGAATAACAGCGTATCCGAATCTCCTGTTTCAAACGTTTCAGACGCTCTATACTTTTCTGGAATCCAGTTTAGTCTTTCTTCTCGTTTACCACTAACGGAATTATCTTGCTCTTCAATATTTTTTATTATTTTGTTATGGTTTTCAAGAGGTCCTAAACCCATTTCTACTAGCTTTATTTTGGAAGCGTGGATTATGTCAGCAATGTGAATGCTTTGTTGACAAGTAAGATCGCACAATCCACACAACGTACAAGTGTAGATGCTCTTAATCTCCTCTTGAGTAATGTCTTGATTGTTAAATATTTTACCAACTATTTTTAACCTCCCATTTGGCGATAGCAATTCGTTCTGGGTAACTATAAAAGTATCGCACACATCCAAACACATCATACAATCAATACACGATTGTACCTCTGCTATTATCTCTTCTTCGTCCATTATTCATCAAGATAGTCGTATAATTTATCTATAATACAGTAAAATGTTGAATAATATAATATGCTCTGGTTTTTGAAATTTTTCTTTACATTCATCACCAACTCCTTCAAAATATTATTATTATTATTATTGTAGATAAAAAAGTTAATATTAAAAAAAGAAAATGAAAAAGAAGTCCTCTGGGGAATAGAATAAGCATGAATAATTTGAAAAAAAAACTCTATATTTTTTTTTATTTTTAAAACTTAATTTAAAGATTATAGTTTTAGGCCAAAAAAACTAAACTCAGAATAAGTGTAATTGATTAATTAAATAATTCTTCTATTTTACTGTATCCTACGATCTCATCTCTTAAAAAGACATTGAAAGATAATACTAAATCTTTGTACGGCCTTAGAAGATCAATTAAAGCATCATGTTCCGGCTTTGAAAAGATTTCTTTAAATCTCTCATCTACACCCTCCTGATATTGATATTGTTGTAGTACAAAATTACCTTTAAATCCAATACCTTTAAGAAACTCTATTATATTTTGAATATCGTCGGGAGATAATAAATTCCCCACATAAATAGTTCTAATCTCAAAGTCTAAGCCTTTTTGGGTGTTTAAAAATTTAATTGTTTCAATTATTTTATTAACATTAACATTAACTCTTGTAATTTTTTCAAGCTTCTTTGGAATTAACGGTCCTTTTAGATCTAGTGCCACACGATTGATGTATGGAACCAATTTCTTTAATAGATCAGGATTAGAACCGTTTGTATCAATACTAATATATTTATCAGTTTTAGAAATTTCTTTACATAAGTCAAGTAAATCCTTTTGAAGCGTAGGTTCTCCACCTGAAATGCTAACTCCACTTACCAACATATTGCTTTTTATTTGTTCCAGTAATTCTGAGACTTCCATATCTTTTCCTACGCTTTCATGCAACAAATATTTATTTGGACAAAATTCACAGTTTAAATTACAACCCACGGTGAAAATAACCATTGCAGATCTGTTTGGGATGTCTTTAGTTGAAATATCGATAATTCCCCCGACTCTCATTAATAACCATTAATTTATTGTTTTAATTCAATTATTATTTAGAAGTATGTTTTTTAAAAATGTTCATCAAATTTAAAAAATAATCTTTTATTTTAGATGTTATTAGGTAATATATTAACTAAATCTAAACGTGATGAATTTGGAAGGACATATTAATTTTGAGGATTTGAATTTTGAATACGGATATTCGTGTATGGCAGATAGATTGCACTTCTATACTAAGGAAGAAAACGAATTTCGAATGGAAGTTCGGGAATGGTGTAAAAAAAATGTCGAACCAGTTGTTGAAAAAATAGATAGAGAAAGGAATAAAAAATTAGCAATAGAAGTGTTACGCAAAATGAAGCCCTATTTGAATATTATAATCCCAAAAGAAGTTGGGGGTCTAGGGAAAGGTCTTTTATATCGAACTATCTTTGGTGAGGAACTTTCAGCTTTCAGCTACGCTTTAGCAAGTATCTTTGGCGCTTCATCTTGTTTGTTCGTAGGGCCGATTATAGAATACGGAACTCAAGAGCAAAAAGAGAAATACCTCACGGGAATAGCTGATGGTACAAAAATAGGTGCTATTGGCATAACGGAACCAACGGGAGGATCAGACGCAATTGGGGGCATGAGATTAAAAGCAAAAAGAGAAGGCGATTATTATGTTCTCAACGGCGAGAAATGTTTCATAACAAACGGTAGTGTAGCGGATTATATTTGTTTATACGCTATAACAAACGATCAGGTTAGAGCACATCAAGGAATTACCGCGTTTATATTCGAAACGGACACTCCTGGTTTTGAGGTAGTTAAAGATTACAAGCACATGGGGCGCAGAGGGATGCCTAATTCTCACCTTCGTTTTAATAACTGTAAAATACCAATTGAAAATATACTTCATAGGGAAAATGAAGGTATGGAAGTGTTATTGTTTGGTCTTGACGGTGAAAGAGTTTTTACTGCTTCTCAATATGTGGGGCTTGCTAGAAGCGCTTTCGAAGTTGCCTATAAATATGCCCATAAACGCGTACAATTTAAGAAGACACTTTATTCTTTTGAAGGTATTTCTTTCAAACTCAGTGAAATGTTTATGGATATAGAACTAAATAGGATAGCAATAGCACAAATCGCTAGAATGCTTGATGACGGTCATAATTGTAGAGCGTCGGTAGCAGCTGTTAAAGCTCAGATTGCAGACGCTATGGTAAGAATAACTCAAGATGCAATTCAAGTCGTTGGTGGTATTGGATATTCTGAAGAATATCCTCTGGAACGCTATTACCGAGATGCAAAAATAGGACAAATCTCAGCAGGTACTATAGAAATTATGAAATATATCATAACAAGAGAAATGACAAGAATGTGGGGCAAATAGTAATCTATCCACTTAAATCAACTTTTAAAATTCTTCTATTTTATAATAATTTAATAGATTTATGAGTATTCTTCTTTTATAAGTTTTTCAACGCGAGATAACGGCAGAGAAAATGGTCCCATTGATTCCATTTTAAGAGAAGTTAAAGCTGCGGAGAATCTCAAGGATTCCTCAGGACTTTTAGTTATTCGAGAACCCAAATAACTGATAAACGCCGTGTCGCCTCTGCCCGTCCTTCCTATGCTCCCTTTATTTTTCCAAGGAAAAAAGTAAGAATTGTTATTGACGCTTACATTGACGCCTTTTTCGTGTGTAATAAGAACTTCTTTCGGGCCCAATTTATTTAGTAATTTTGCCGCTTTCGGTACTGAAGATATGTTTGTAAGGACTTTCGCTTCGGTGCTGTCAACTTTTAAGTAATTTACTTTAGATATTATCTCAACCTTTTCTTTTTCAGTTAAATCGTAATATTGTATTTTGTCATCCTTTAAATTCCTAATAAACCCTTGTATATCAAGACCTAATTTACCACTATATATTCCAGACAAATATTCTAACAGTTCTAAGTTGATTTCGCCTGCGAGAATCGGACCTATAACGAAACATTTCGTATCAATTTCAGGAATTTCGTCTTTAGTAAATGCACCTGCAAAACCTAAAGGTTTGTAACTTCTAGATTCCATATTTTGGGACAAATATATATTTTTAATCCCTGATGTTTCTTTAGCGGGATATGCAAAGTATTTAATATTGTTTTTATCAAAAATTTCTAATTCTGAGAAATCTTCGCTTTTTAAACGAGTAATAATCGCTACTTTTAAACCCATCCGACTTCCCGCGATTCCACCATAGAATACAGAACCCCCTAAGGCTGATCTGCTCACTCCATCAATTTCTATAATATCTTTCGCTAAATGTCCAATAATAGCGATATCTGTCTCAAATACTTCTCGAAGCATAATGATTAGTATTAAAATAAATGTATAAGAAATTAACTATTTTAAATTAGAAGATTAAAATTCTTTAGCTAAGTTATAAAAAAAAGGAAATAATAAAAACTTTCAAACGAGTTTATTCATAAGCAAATAACGGGTTAACTTTTGAATCGTTAAAATAACTATCCAAGATTCTTTCTTCAATCTTGTAAATACTTGAAGCCTCCGTTAAAAAACAATTCCAATCGTAACATTTTCGATCGTCTTGAAATACTACTCCATAACTTATCGAATTCTGATTACAATCGTGATATAACGCGTGGTACATTCCACATTTTTCACATTTTATCAATTTTTTTTACATCACCTTTTATTTTTGTGGGAATATTTTCCCTATTATTATAATATTGTGAGAAGACATTTAAAAACTTTATTATTTTTTTCATTTTCTTCTCAATATTTTAATTTATTCTTTAAAGAATATTAGATTTTCTTAAAATTGTTTAATTCATATGTAAATAAATGAACATAATTAAAAAATCAGGTTGAAAAGTTTCTAATTTTTGAACATTTTCAACAAAAAGAGTCTTAAATCGACAAAAACAATAAGATAAAAAAAAATGTGGAAATTCAAATCTATTTTATCTTAGGTTTTTTAAATTGGTATTTCCGTAATAATAAAAATATTGCTAAAATAATTCCAATCATTAAAGGTATTAATCCTTCCATAACATAGTGAGATGAATAGCTTGTTTGAATTGTTCCATATATTTCTAATAAAGTTTCAGCAGTTATAATAATATTTATATCACCAATAAAAGGTTGATTTAGATAAAGGGTTTTATAGACTCCGCTAATATTCTGCTCCGCGTAACAGGGGAGATATCCTCCTTGTTCATTAATCCAAGCTCCGTAGTCGTTATCATTAAGTACTAATATTGAAAAAGAACTGTTAACTGCCCCTAGACTAATAGTCAGTTTTTGATTATTTGAAAACATTGGATAAGCATAGTGTATGGGATATGTTACACCTTTTGCTATACCAAATTGTCCTAAATTCTCAATCGCAACTGTATTTGGGAACGGGATACTCATAATTGAAATTCCAAGAAATGAGAAAATTATCCCTATTACCATTATAATAGAATTCTGCTTCTGTTTAGATTTCTTCTCAATCATAAGAAGTAATTCCCTTTCTTTTATTGTAATCTAAATAGAAAGAAGAAATAAACCTATTTAAATAAAGTGAGTGGTTTTGAAATTTGTAAATAAGAAGTAACCAAGCGTTCTTTATGTGATATGAATATTAAAATATCAAACAAAGATTAATATATATAATGAATAAACGAATTAAGGAAATATGTAAAACCCTACCGCTTTTAATTGTCTTTTTAATCGCAACAATTTTCTCAGTTATGTTTCTGGCAACTGGGAACTTTAGTAATTGGGGTGAGTATCAAATTGTTATAACTATAATGGTTAGCTTAATTTTTATTACGGGCTTTTTTTTCTTTACAATTTTCCACTACGTTATCCGGAAATAGAAATCTTTGCTTTCGAATAATGTTGTTCGCAGAAAATAATTACTAAGTGTAATAAGCTATTATATTTTAATTCTATTTATTGATTTAATTATAGCGTTGGCTATAGCTTTGACTAAAATATTGGTACGATCAAAATCTAAGCGAATTTGTTTTGCGACTTCGATTTGAATAGCGCTAACGTTACTTTTGTTGTAAAATTGATGCGTAATGTATCCTCCTGAATAAGATAGATTAAAATCTGTTAGAGCTAATCCATCGTCCAACACAAAGGATTTAGAAATTTCGTCCTGTAATTGAGCACAGCCCCAATATCTATTACAATCTTGCTCCTTTGAATTCTCAAGAAGATCAAGAGTTTTTCCAAAGATATGGCCAAATATCACGTCAGGATATCCCTTGTAAGGCTTCGTAAACCCGTGAAAGTCAATTATCAAAGCTCTATTGTGTTTTGAAACGCACTTTTGAGCAAAATTATTTAATTGGTCGTGATACGCGCGAAAGATGTTTTGAGCTTCGGTAGAGGAGTGATTAAAGGCGCTTTTTGAGTGAGATGGTCTGTTTAAATCAATTTTGCTTCTGTGAATTTTACTTAAAATGGAATATATATCGATATTTTTTACTTTAAGTAGATTGATTATTAATTTTGCTATGAAGAAAGTGTTCTTATCAGCAATTTTCACTCCAGTAGTTTTGTTTGGTATCCTTTTTGGCTTTTTATAGCCTCCGTGAGGGCACGATAAGATTACTGGCGTATTCCCTTTTTCGACTTCAAAATATCTACTTAAATCCATTCAATATAAAAAATTAACATCGAATTATAAAGTTTGATAAATTGCTAAGAAGTCCATAATTAAATTTTTTTAAGGTGTATTTTAAGCTAAAAGAGATTCGTATTTATTTATGTCGTTAATTATTCTGAGCTTACTGTTAAACTCATTGCAGTTTATCATTAGTATAATAATAAAAATTTTCATAACATTTTTTAAATTAGTTACTTTTACTTTATTACATTTAAGTAAAATTATATGTTACCATTTAATTAAGGTAAGGGATATAATGACTATTGACGATTTAATAAATTTTTTGAAGAAGAAAGGTTTTAGAGACACTTTAGAAGTACTTATACAATTTAAAGGTTTTAAAACTGATAAGCATACTTTTTACAACGAGTTGAATAAATTCAGCTATTATAATTCTTTTTTTCGGGTAAAAGAAGACTTAATTGACAAAGGACTCATCGCAATTGAACTAAATAACAAGAAAAAGTATGTTAAACTAACCGAAAAGGGTTTAGATGTTTACAATAAACTAATCGAAATTACAAACATTATAAATAATAAATAAATTGTAGATTTCGTTTTGTACCTAAATCTCAAAAACCTAGTTTAGCATTTTTTTTATCTTTTATCCTTTTTCAGATAAAAGAATTTAGTTGTCGAATTTGTGAGCAAAGATATTATGATTTTCAAGAAGCTGGTTGTTGGACCTTTAGCTACTAATTGCTACATCTTTGGTTCTAACGAAACAAAAGAAATAGTTGTAATAGATCCAGGTGGGGATGGAAACGCAATTATTAAATATATCGAACAAGTAGGAGGAAAACCTATCGCGGTCTTACTAACTCACGGACATTTCGATCATACTACTAAAGTTGGAAAAATTATGCGCCATTTTGAAATACCGTTGATATATAGTAGAAAAGAACACGATTCTGGGACGTTTCAAAAGGAAGCTAGTAGATGGTTAGTCGAGGGCGATTCGATTAATATCGGAGAAATTAGCCTTCACGTGTTAGAAACGCCTGGTCATAGCCCCGGATCGTTATGCTTTTATTCTTCAGATGTCAAGGAATTTAACGGCAAAAAAATCAGCGGTATTTTATTTTCGGGCGACTTATTATTCAGAGGGAGCATTGGAAGATCGGATTTCTCGGGAGGAGATCAAAATCTTTTATTCGCAAGTATTAAAAATAAAATAATGTACAATAAATCCCTCACTGACGATTTTCTCGTCTGCCCCGGACATATGGGTCTGACTTCAATAGGGGAAGAAAGAGCTCATAACATGTTTAAGAAATTTTTTCTTTAATAACTAGTTTAATAACTAATTTTTAGTTTAAAAAATTTAAAAATAAAACATAACTGATAAACTTAAAATAATAAAAGATTGATTTACTTTAGGATAATTAGAATAAGTTGCTCTTCCAAGGCTATCATAGTCTCGCCCTTTGACGTCTCCAAACGTATGAACTTCAAGCCCCCTTCTTTTAAGGCTTTAACGACTTGTTGACCTTTCCCAATTAACGATGTTACATAAGCAGATATTTCTTCGCTTATTTCAATATTCATGTTAGAATCTATTGGTAAACCACTCGAGTCGCAAATGATTACTCCACGAATTCCTTCGCGCTCCTCAAACTTTCGTATGATCTCTTTGACTTCTCTTCTATTAATCAATTTAACTTCTCTCTCATTATTTTTTTATCTGATTTTATGATCTATAACCTAATAATATTTAATAATAATAATAAAGTAAAGGCTTAAAAATTATTACTAAAATAATAAAAATATAATTTTGCTTAATTAATAAATCAATGAATTTCTATTTAAGACTTAAAGGTTATTTTTTCGCTTTTTTTTTGTATTTTTGATAAATTTAAATTTCTTTAAAATATATATATATTTAAGAATTTATTTAGACTAACTTGAGTAACCTAATTCAGAATTCAAATTTACATTAATAAATATAGATATAAAGAGTAGTATTTCTATGGCAGACAAAAAAGTTATTGAAAAAAAATTAGCAGAATTATTTGATATTGTTCCTGAAACAGAAGGTTTAATAGTCTCTGATTTGGAAGGAAAGGTTATTGTCGGTCAAACAATTACAGATATGGATCACAGTGCGATAGCAAAGACTTGCATAGATATAATAAAATATTCGGGCAATTTGGGTAATCATATCGGTAAAGGAGCATTTAAAGCTGCTACTATCGATCTGGAAAGCGGATATGCCGTAATAGTCAAGTCTGATACAATTCTCCTAATTGCTTTAGCAGGTTTAGACGGGAAAGCATCTTTAAGTCTTCTAAAAAGAAACCTAATTTCAATTTCAAAGATATAAATTTATTTCCTCTTTTTTAGAAAAAATTTTAAAAGAATGTTAAAAAAAGTAGATTTGATTTTTATTTTTTATCTTTGAGCCCTTTTTCTTCTAATAAAGAATCTAAATCTGTTGCAGGCTTTTCTGTCTTAATATCCTTTTGTTTCTGTTTTTTAGATAATTTTTTGCTTGCTTTTTTTGCCGGTAGTTTTTTGGTTTCTTCTTTGGTTTTTTCTTTGGGTAATTCACTCACACTAACATACCTTCCTCTTCTTGGTTTTTTCTTAGAAGGTTCTTCGATAGGAGTTTCAATTTTCTTCGTAGTTCTTTTGGCATATATGTACATTCCACCCCATAATAAAGCAAAAATAATGATCATAATTACTGTAAAGTAAACGATGATATAATTTTCAAGAGGTACATCATAAATTTCAAAAGTTTTTAACGCTTGAACGGTTATATTCTCTTTTGTTAATTCGTTAGTTGCTTCTACGGATATTGTAATAGTCATCTCATTTATAGCTGGAATATCTATTGATATTATTAAGTCTGTAGATTCTCCTGGCTGGAAGTTGTTTAATATTAAATAATTTATCTCAACAATGCTAAATGTTAAAGTTGGTTCGATTATAATAGATATGCTAGAACTATAAACTGTTAATTCTGAATCACCAATATTATTTAACGTTATTTTAATTGTTGTTTTACCGTTTCTTGTAATCTGATTTATGTTCGATACAATTCCCAACGATATGTTGTTAGATACTTTGTATAAAGACACAGAAATATTTTGCGAATTCTCTAAAATATATTGTTCTCCTAGCCAAGTAAGTCTAAATAGAAGGTCATCTTCGCGTGGTAACGATAATGTATCAATCTCAAAGCTTGTAACTCCATTAGCACCTGAAATTTGAGATGAAACGTTTTCCCATAAATCAGTATTAAAAAATTGGCAGGTCACATTTTTATTTGGAATTTCATCGCCGAATTCAGTTGCTAACACAGAACTAATGTTAAATTTTTGTCCGTAGATTGGTGTTTGAGGATTAATAACAATATCAGAGAATTGACTATTTATCTTCAAAGAAAATGAATCGATAAATTGATTATAACTGCTAACGAAGTTTTTATCGTATATATTTATAACAAATGTTGTTTGATTTGGCATATATTGGCATGATTCTCTTTCAAACGGTTTTAATATAGAAGCTCCTGTAATCTCCTCATCGTATTTTAAAGTTATAATATACCCTTCAAATTCATTTTGAGTGCTATTAATTACTAAAGAATACTCATTACTTTCAAAAGTATCAACTTCATGACTTTCTCCATCGTATTCAAAATAGACAGTAAATATTGTTTTAGCTCCTCCTTTTCTAACGGGCGCGTTTACTCCTTGCCAAACTTCGTCTGATTGAAGATTTGGTATCGTAAGACCTACAGAAAACTCTTGCGTATCAGCACCGTTAGGATCTACACTTGGTTTTAGAGTTTTTACATCCGTATACTTTTCGGCAATTATCCATTCTTCGTTAACCAGAGACACTAACTGAACTTTTAGTTTTACTTCTAAATCGATAAAATCGTGCAAATTTTGAATTATTGCGCCTATTTTGATGTCTTCATTGGGATTTAGAAGAGTTTCGTTTTGCAAAAAGGTTTTTACTAGTATTGGTATCTCTTCGCCATTTATTTCGTAAATAAATTGTTGATTTATGTCAGAGTTATTAACCGCGTAAAAGTCTGGATAATATTTATCATCGGTTACATTTATTGTACCAATTAACATTGAATAACTTTCATAAACCTTGTTTACAATGCCGTCAAGGATGTTTTTGTCCAAGATTGGTTCGTAAAATAAACTATTTATATTAACGTCATAAGTGTCAATATATAATTTCAGTTTCTTACATCCAACTGCGGAACCATTTTCCCAGAAATAACCTAAATAATAATTTCCAAGGAGAGGTGTATCTTTGGTAACATCTAAAATAGTTTGGTTATTGAAGTCATATATAAGCGAATTACCTTTAATCATTCCTACTCCTGAACTCATTTCTGCTCCTGGAAAAATGGTGCTGTTATCTGGATAAAACAATTTAACGTTTGCATTACCGTTTGTGGGCGGAATACCGCGGGGGCCTAGAATGTTTACTCCTACAGATATATTATCTCCATACATAAATCCATTTGTATCCCATAAAATTCCATTGAAATTAATGTAACTGTGCATCTCATCTATGAGGTTGCTACTCGTTAAATTAAGAGAGTATGTTCCGTCATTGCCAGCAACTACGGCGCTAGTAATAGCTGTAAAATCATACGACTGGTTAGGTTCAAAATATGTCTCTCCTCCTGTGCTATTTACCACTTCTCCGTAAATCTCATCGTAATTTGGATTAGTCAGGTTCTTTGCATCCCAATCGTTGGGATATACAAACCAAAATTCAAGGAAATTCCAATTATCAAGATTAACATCACCTAAATCTAAAGTGTAATTTAAATCCCATCTTGGAGTTGTATCGTACGATACCTTATAATAACTATTCGCGTTTTCTACCCAATAACCCTTTACTGTATAAGTAACGTTGAACTTAAACCCTTGAATAATACTACTATTCCACGTGAGATCTATTTGTAAATTATTTGAAACACTTGCAATTTCGACTGTAAAGCTATTGTTCCATTGCCCTAAGCCCCAAGTTAACGATGAGCTTACATCGTAAGGAGGATCGCTGATAATTTGATCTTCTATTGAAATATCTTGAATTCTTAGCGTATCTTCATTATCGTCAGGATTTGTGAAGTCAGACGGCATATATCCGCGCGTCACATTCAATTTAAAAGCCGTTGCATCTAATTCTTCAGACATGTAAGTTGGAGTCACTTCTTTCTTGGCAACATTCCAAGTTAAACCGTCGTCATTAGTCGTTCTTAATTGATGATCTACTGGAGAATCTGGATCTGGATCTCCAAAAGTTTGTCTGGGAAGCGTTACTAAGCTAAATGTCTTATCTGACTGGTTCGATTTAATTACTATGAAATAATTATAGAGTTTTAGATTTTGAGTGTTCGCTTGGTTAAATTCGAAATAGGATAAAGAATCTCCATGATAATCGTTATTATCAATTATTATTGAATCGATTAATTTAGCGTTATTAGGTTTTAAATTATTTGATATTAAATTATCTTGAGTTCTCGTTATTGTTGTATTTGCTTCGTATAAAGTTATGTTTAGTTCTGCGGTAAGGGCTTCAGTAAGGTTTAATGTTCTTATCCAAGCGTAAAAACCGTTTACTGCCGAGCTCTCTCCCCTCAAATCAAACTCTAAAGCGACATATTCGCTATTGGTAATAGGTGAATCAAATGCGTAAGTAGAATCTAATTTAAATTCTATTAGGTTAAGGACAAAGTCATTGCTATCAACTCCTTGTAAGTAGAATTGTATCTTACTAAAATCGGAGGAGTTAAAATAGTTTAAGTTTTCGTTAACGTATCGGTCTTCAATTAATTGAGTGCCATTTATAAACATCCTTTCCGTAACGTTTTTCCAGGTGGAGTCAGATATATCAAACGCTTTTAATGTTAAATAAGCAGCCTTCTCTTCTTCAAAACTAAATGAAAACGTTGAAATTAAGCCTAATATAAAAGATCTATTGAACGCGAGGTTAATTGTTGGACTCACTCTCGAATATGATGTACCTGCAAAACTCGAATCGATCGTAAAATTTAAAATTCCGCTCGAAGAGTTTAATTCAATATTTGTAGGAAGTCCATCGACAAGCAAGTTTAAATCGATTATACTAAGATTCTCTCCAGTATTCACCTTCATTGAGGAATCACCAGTATTATAAGTAAATTTTATGAAATCGCTTGCGTCTAACGCGCTTGTATTTTCTATTACGTGATCTGTTGTGAAATTATTCTGAAAGGTGAAGTTGAGATTTCCATATGTGAGATACGATGTATCAGTAACTGACATAGAAGGAATATCAAAAAAACCTTGATTATTATCGTTTGAATACGAACTATTTAAAGCGTAAATTCTAACATCTTGATTGTCTCCTGAACCCGTAGTGTAGTAATCAGTTAAGTACGGGTCAGTTTCAGAAGAAAAAAGTTTAATATCGTCGTTTAACAAATTTGTTAGTTGGTTATTACTACCGTCTAAATATAAACTATTAAAAATATGAATATTCACTAAAAGCATAGAAATTATGAATATACTTACAAAAAAAATTCTTTTAACGTCCTTTTTTCGTCGAATCAAATAAACCAACCGTATTTATCAATATTTTAGTTTTTAAAATTATCTAAGAATATTAAAATTTGCTAATTTATTTTAAACTTATCAGATAGAATACTATTATAAATCTTCAAAACAATTTTATTATCAAAATTAATCGTGAAGTTGGTTAAATAAGATCATGAGTGAAAAATCAATTCTTAATGAAATTGACCAAAATAGAGAGGAATACATCGAATTTTTTAGGAAAATTATTCAAGCTGACTCAATTAATCCACCTGGCAATGAAAAAAATGTTGCTATAATTATTGAAGATTACTTAAAAGAAAAAGGAATAAAAACTGAAATTTTTCCATTTGGGGATAATCGAGCGAATTTAATTGCTTATTTAAACGATAATTTTGACGGGAAAAATCTTTTATATAACGGACACATGGACGTAGTCCCTCCGGGTTCAGAGGAAGATTGGAAGAATCCCCCTTTTTCTGCCTTCGTTAAGCGTAATAAGTTCATATTTAGCAGAGGTGCTGCTGACATGAAGGGCGGATTGGTTGCGATGGTTATAGCGCTGAAAATTTTAAAATCGTTAAAAATTGAAGTTTCAGGCAACTTGATTTTAAACGCCGTAGCAGATGAGGAAACTGGAGGGAAATTGGGGGCTGGGTGGTGTATAGATAATCCTCTAAAGTCGATCAAATGTGATTTTGCGATTATTGGGGAACCTTCGGGATTTAATCCTCTTCCAAAAGCAATATTGTTAGGCGAAAAAGGACATCTTCAAGTAAAAATAACTACGAATGGAATTTCTGGCCACGCTTCAATGCCAGCATTGGGTAAAAACGCAATAAATATGATGACCGAGATTATTGAAAAATTAGATAGAATTGATGAGTATATACCTAAAATTGAACCACCTATAGAAAGGGACAAGCTTAAAAAATTGATTGGGGTAGCATTTCCAAGCGAAGAGATTCGAGAAAGAATCATGAAAGACCAACCTGTACTACAAAGTCTTATCCAATCTCTTGTTAAATTCTCCAAAGCGTTAACTATGATAAAAGGAGGTATTAAAGAAAATGTAATTCCTGATTCATGCGAAGCTGTAATCGATTTCAGACTTTTACCCGGTCAAAAAGTTGACACGATCTTGAATGCTTTAAAGAAGTTAATCGAAGAGGATTTAGGATATATCGTTAAAAATCAAATAGCTGGTGCATCAAAAGATGTTTGTGTTGTTTTAGAGATCTTTAACGCCTCCGAGGGATCCTACTGGAAGCAATGGGAAAAATCTCAAGATTTAAAAGAATTTTATAATATTGTTGAAGCCGTTTACGAAAAAAAACCATTTTATTTTCTTTTACCCGCTTCTGCTGACGCACATTACTTACGTAACGATGGATATTGCCCTCAAACTATCTTGTTTGGGCCTGGTAGCATGGGAACTGCTCACGCAATTGACGAATATATAGAAATTCAAGACTTTATTAATTCAATTAAGGTATTTACGCTTTATGCTCATAACTTTTTAAGCAAGAAATAAACGAAAAAAAAAACGGAAAAAAAATTTTGCACGATATAAAGATAGAAGATTGCGTTGTGCTCATAGATACTTCTCGATCTATGTTAAGAAAAGACTTTAAGCCTAATCGACTTCTTGTCGCGATAGAAAGCGCTAAAAACTTTATTAGTGAGAAATTTACCATCGATCCTAAAGATAGAATTGCAGTGCTTTCTATTGGGGCAACTATAAAGAAACTGAGTTCCTTTACACATGAAGAAGAAAAATTGATTAACTCTTTAAAGAAAATTCATGTCTCTGGGATTGGTACTCTAGACGAAGGATTAGCTTTTTCTTTGCAAATCTTAGTAAAGGAGATGCGGAAGTTAGGCGGAAAAACCTATAGAATTTTTATTGTCTCCGACAACAAATTGAAGCTTAGCAATAAAGTTCAAAAAATAGTCAATATTGCTAAAGGATTGGGGATATATATTGATGCTTGCCAATTAGGTAAAACGGAAGACTATTCTCAAAGTATTTTAAAAAAGATTGTAAGACTTACAGATGGAAGATTTGGATTTTTTAACAATTCAAAAGCGGTGTTAAATGCGGGAAGGTCATTCGCGGCGAAAAAGGAGAGTAAAACAACGACTGACTATTATGGACCAAATCAAAAAAGCGAGTTAGCCCCTCTGATAAGCGATATCGCTTTACCACTGAGGAGACCAAGCGTGTTAGATATTAGGTTAATGATGAATAGTAAGGAAAGGGGCCAAGAAAAATGCCAAATTTGTCACTCAGTAAAAGCACCACTAACGGGAGCGGATTTCTTTAGCGAAGGAAGGTACTGTCCATCGTGTGAGCGTCCAATGCATCTCTCTTGCGCAGCGATGTGGGCTAAGAAAACAGAATACAAAGAAATGGTTTTCAGGTGTCCTTTCTGTTACTTCTTGTTGGAACTTCCATTATCAGCATCAAAGCTGGTCGAGGATAAGCTCGACAACGAGCCTAAAATAAAATTAATCGATGAAAGCGGTATAAACACTACAAGAATGAGATTAATTCCAGAATCTCAGATCGACGAAATCGATGTATCTTGTACTTTTTGTCACAGCATCTTTTTAGGAGATTATAAAGCGTTTCAATGCGAAAAATGCGGAGCGTATTATCACGAACCTTGCTTAAAAAAAATGAACGATGAAATTAAAGCCTGTAGAAATTGTGGGGCACAGATTATCTTTTAAAAGAAAAGAAATTTAATTGAGTTTATATCTAAGCTATTTAAAATATATTATGAGAACAAGAATCGTTCAGTTTTTTACTCTAAATCACATAAAGTTGAAATAAGAATGTAAATTACTTTAACAATCATTATTAGTTTAATAATTATAATTATAACAAATATAATCGATAATTAACTATAACCTAACTATAAATTAAGAGGTAATACGAATTGTCCAATAATGAAAAAAATAAATGGGTAATTACTTCAGCTTGGCCTTATGTAAATTCCATGCCCCATTTAGGAAACATGATTGGAAGCGTATTATCGTCCGATATATTTGCAAGATTTTGTAGGCTAAAAGGAGACGAGGTTGTATTTGTTTCGGGTTCGGACTCACACGGTACGCCCGTTGCAGTTGCTGCTAAAAAGCAAAATATATCAGCTCAGGAATTAGCTTTGAAAAATCATACCATAATTAAAGATTTATTTAAAAAATGGCAAATCTCATACGATAACTACACTATTACTCATAATCCTACACACATTGAGTTTGTAAGAAATTTCTATATGGATGTTCAGAAAAATGGATACATTTTTGAAAAGGAATTAGAATCGCTGTATTGTGAGCACGATAAATTATTTCTTCCAGATAGATTTGTTGAAGGAATTTGCCCACACTGTGGAGCTGAAAATGCGAGAGGAGATCAATGTGATAAATGCCAAAAATTACTCACTCCCTTAGAGTTAAAAAGTCCTCATTGTGTGATATGCAATAACCCCCCTGTGCTTCGTAAAACGAAGCATTGGTATTTGGATTTGCCCAAATTACAAGATCAGTTGGCTGATTTTATAAAACAAAACCAACTAATTCCACAGAATGCTCGACAAATGTGTTTAAATAGCATTTCAGAAGGCATTCCACAAAGAGCCATTACTAGAGATCTAGAGTGGGGAATTCCAGCTCCTTTTAAAGGAGCTGAAGAAAAGACGATTTACGTTTGGTTTGAAGCCGTCTTGGGCTATATTTCCGCCGTAAAGGAATGGGCAGAAAAAATTAATAAAGATCCAAGTAAGTTTGATTATTTTTGGAAAGATCCAGAAACTAAAACAGTCTTTTTTATTGGAAAAGACAATATTATATTTCATTTGATTATATTTCCGGGTTTACTATTAGCTTTCAATGAGAACAAAAGCGATGGAGAGAAATTAATACTCCCTTACAACGTTTCTTCTACAGAATGGTTAATGTTTGAAAACGAGAAGTTTTCTAAATCGAGAGGAGTAGGAATCTGGATCGATGAGGCATTAGAAGTTGCTCCACTTGATTACTGGCGATTTACATTAGTCTATAATCGTCCAGAAACTAGTGATACTTCGTTCCTATGGTCAGAATTTGAAAACAACATTAAAACATTAAACGATAACATCGGAAATTTCATTCATAGAACTTTAACTTTTATCGATAAACAATTTAATGGAACTGTACCTCACAAATTAGAATTTGACGAAGTTGACAAAAAATTTATCGATCATATAAATAGCATTAGTTCTGAAATTGGAGAAAGTATTAAAACTTTCAAGTTAAGAAAAGCTTTAAGAGACATTGTTAATTTTGGAAAAGAGGGGAACATATATCTTAACGAAAAAGCCCCGTGGCATTTGATCAAGAAAGATAAAGAAGCTGCTGGGAATGTGTTCAATATATGCATTCAAGCAGTTTATGCGTTTGGTGTTTTATTGAGTCCATTTATTCCGGGAACATCAGAAAAGATTTTGTCGTACTTAAACATTCCCACTTCAAAGGACTTGAAATGGGATTGCATAAACGAAAACTCAGTAAAAGAAGGGCTAAAAATTAAAAAACCTGAACCTCTTTTTCAAAAACTAGATGTTCAAGAAATTGAAGATAAGCTTCAAAACTTAAAAGAACAAAAACTAAAAGTAGGTGGAAAAGAATTGGTTTCATATGACGATTTTAAAAAATTAGATATTAGAGTCGCACTTATAGAGAGTGTCGAAAAAGTTCCTAAAGCAGATAAATTATATAAATTTACTATTGCCTTAGGAGACGAAAAAAAAACTTTAGTAGCAGGTTTAGCAGAGCATTACAAAGTTGATGAATTAACGGGGAAAAAAATAGTAATACTAGCTAATTTAGAACCGAGAAAGCTGAGAGGTATTTTAAGTGAAGGAATGTTACTTGCGGCGGTTGATGGAGATGTCGTTTCTGTTCTAACGCCTGATAAAGATATTCCCCCTGGAGCAAAAATAGAATAGATTATAGTTTTAAAGAGAATACAGGGTTTAATCGAGCTATGATTTCTCCAAGGTCCAATTGAAGCGTTTTTAGAATTACATCTCGCCCTCTATATTCGAATTGTAATTCCTTAACATTTCGAATGATCTTTAATTTGTTATTATCTTTTACTAATTCACAAGCAAAATATCTCTGGTCTTTATACTCTAAAACTTTTTGTACGCGGCTAACATCGGGCAACATGTACCCTCCACCGTGGGGCAATATGTCAGCATTCGTTAGAAGCTCTAATAGCTCTAGATTTTCTGCTCTTTCTAAAAAATTGTTATTCTTTAAAGTTATGTCTGAAAAACTCTTTTTTCCTTTAAATAGATAGCACGCTACATCAGCTCTTAATGCTGTAGGAAAAATATTAGTCGAAACAAGTTCACAATCTGGATCAGTACAATTACTTCCTAAGTACATGTTGTTATAATCTTTTAAAAATTGGTGAGAAGCATTGCATATAATCTCATAATCGGTACCGAATAACTCGTTTGCAATGATTTCTCGCTTTTTGGTCGAAAAATTAATTGCTTTTTTGTTAAAATCAAGATATTCTTTTGCGTCGGAATCTAACAAAATATATTGCCTTCCTAATTTTGTCTGTTCCTCGATAGCACGTTCCTTTAATGTTTTTGAAACATCGACATATAAACCAATTCCATATTTATCGTCGCGGAATTCAGGTGCTGAACCGTGAATCATGAACATATAAGGTGGAAAATCAATGTTTGAAAGAATCTTAGTTTCAAAACAATTTATAAAGTGATTAGATACACCATAATCCCAATTTATTAAAATATCATTATCGTATAACTCTATGCTCTTTACTTTATCTATTGTTTTTATAAGATCGTAAGGATCCGGTATCTCTTCTAATCCACCAACTAGTATTCCACAACAATTTGGTTTTACATTTAGAAAAATTATCTTGTCGGTACCATCCCCCCAATTTAGTCTCCCACCGTATCCTAAACCCGAATTCCAACGGAAGTTGTTTCTTGAGATAGTTTCGTCTGGAGACGATATAAACGTAGCTTTAGGTTCAAATCCATGTTTCTCTTGAATAATCTGAAATTGCGCTAAACCATATTTCATGTTAGCCCTACACAATTTAGAAGCACCGTCGTTTAACCCGGTCGAAAAAATGTGTTCTTTTGCTCTTTTAAGCAAATCTAATTTAGAAAGTTCAGAAATTTTGTTGGATATACTCATTGAACCCATTCTACTTAATAATTAAGTATTATTATATATATATATACGATCATTTGGTTAGATATTTGGAAAAAGAGATGTTAATTTAAACGTAATTATGAGCGATGTTAACGGCAACGTTTTATACGATTCAGTAAAGGGAATAAAGAAAGAAGGAGAATTCGTAGGGTCTATAATTACCCGATGCAGTGACGATAAGGATTCTATGATTTTTTCTGATAATTTAAAAATATCTAACTCAGAGGGGATTTTTATATCCAACGGATTTAAAGTAGGATTCGAATTGATTTACAACAAAATGTCCGCTTTCTCTCGAAAAATAGATGAACTTAACATTAAAGATACATCGTCAATCGAATACGTTATACTTATTCCTGAGGATGTTATGCAGGTCTACGACGAAGGTCAATTCTCTGACGCGTTCCCTTATACCTTAAATAAACTTAATACATCAACTCTTTATTTAGATGATTATGAATATGGAATTAATCATTTAGATTTTTTCAAAGAAGAAATGCTTAGAAACCCCGTTGCTTTCGTAGGAAATGGAATTTTATTGGCTGATAGAGTAGTAATAGATTTTAGAGGGGATCCGGTATTCTATGATGCATTAATAGTTGGAAGAGATGAAAATAATAATTTATCTGTTTCCTACGAACCAATAACGACTACCAAGAAATCGCTAACAAATGTCAAATGGATAATAATCTTGGGCATAGAAGAATTAAAGCTATAAAAGGAAATTTACCCAACATGATTCTATACGAAAATAAAAGGAAGAAATTAATCGATGTGTTAAAATGGGGAAATACTCCTTTCAAAAAATTTGTAAGTACTGGTGAAATTAGGGAAGAGTTAGGGCTGGTTAAATCCAGGAAAAATTTTATTAATACAATTGAAAATATTGTCAAAGAAGACAAAAACTTTATCCTCCCTATCATAGGAGATGTAGGTTCTGGAAAGACGCACCTTTATTGGGCTTTAAAGAATTCTCTTTATCGTTATAATACTTTTTATATTTCTTTAGAATATATCTATAAAAAGTTTTTTTATAATATCTATTCTGAATTTATCGAAAATTTAGAATTAGCACCTCTAAAATTCATTATAAATCAATTATGTGACGAATGGGGCGCGTGTGAAAGGAAATTTGGTTTTTTCCATGTAGCAGATCTTGAAAAAATAAAAAATTATGCGTTTAAACTGCTATCAAAAAAATATAGCAAAATAGAAACGGAAATCTTAACTGACATAATATGTGGGATTGTCGCTCATCAATTAGATCCATACAAAAAGATTGAAGCTGAAAGATGGTTATTAGGAGAACTCATGGAAGCAAAGGAACTTTCACGCTTAAATTTATCTAACGATCTTCGAAAAGGTAAAAACGCATTTATGATGTTAAGGTTATTGATTGAAAATTCTAAATCAGGAACGATCTTGTTTATTGACGATTTTGAAAAAATAATTTCTATAACGGAACCCAAAGACGAATCCGCTGAAGAAATTTACGATCCTAGTTGGTTGTACGGACCTGGAAAGTCGCCAGACGATATTGCTGCTGAAAAAGTATTTAATAAAATCGTTCAATTACAGCAAATAGAGGGTTTATGCATAGTTATAACTTTGAAATCCATCGATGCTTTAGAAGAAATAAAAAAAAAATATCAAGAACAGAACGCGGATCTTTTGTTTTCAATAAAGGAACCTCTCTTTCTTTTAGATTTTAAAGAGGAAGATATATTTGAATTCTATAAAGAAAGAATGAGAAATTTTTACGAGGATATAAGGATTAGCGATTTTAATAAGGCTTTTCAAAATCCATATTTTCCCTTAAATAAAAGAATCTTGAGAAATATATATGAAAGTACCAAGGGAAACCCTAGGGAAATCATTAAGGTTTTAATCAAAATTTTTAACGAGATAATTTATTCAAACGAGAAACTGGAAATAGTGTTAGAAAACTATGAATAAATTTATTTAATTAACAAATCTTACGTATTTTTCTTTAAAATTCTTTGAAACGAGTTAATTTCGGTGTTACATAATATTTTGTATTCTTTTTCCCATTTCGAGGAATTGATTTTTTCCATAAACGATTCTAATTCACTTATTGAATCAAAATATTCTAAAATTAAAACTCTAACTATGGATTTGTTTAAAATTGTAAAACCTTTTGAGATATTTAGAAACTCAAATAAGTCATCCCCAGTTTGAATGCTTCTTTTCAATATCTTCAATCCCATTTCAACAATTTCTTCGTCGTTTGTATCTAAAACCCTTAAGAGCGTTAATACGACTTTCTCGGGAAGCTCCTTAAATATCATTAAAATGTTTAAGGCGCTCTTTTTTATAGGCGCGTAATCTTCGTTTAACGCGCGTTCTATTATTTGATAAATCTCATTGTTGTATTCGTGGTTTTGCAAAATTACGAGAAAAGATTGGATAATTTCGTTTCTAACCCATCTGTCTGAGTTAAAATAGCTTTCGACCAAAAAATTCAAATATTTTCTGTTTAAGATTGTTTCGCTCCCAATTGCACCTATAAGAAAAATCAAATTCAATTTTATTTTATTTAAGATTGTTGCGTTCAACGAATCTAAAAAATAATCTACTATAACTAAAGTTTTTTCGCTCGGTTTTTTGCTTAGTTTGATTAAAATGTCGTTAATTTCTTGCGGATTTGTATTATCTTGAATCTTTAGTAAAATATTTTCGATATCTTCCATAAAATTTCTTAAACTTAATTTTTTTAAAAATTTACCTATAATCTAACTATTTATTCTTCAACCTTCTCTAATTCAGGTTTATCCGATTCCTTCATCTTTAATTTCTTTTGTTGCAAAAAATCCTGAAATTCCCTATCACTTATTCTATTCGAATCTAGAGCGCCACTGTTAATTAAGTAATCTTTAAAATCTGAAACGATCATAACGACTTCTTCTTGTTCGAAAACCTTCTTTAATATCAAACCATGTTTCTTCAATGAATATTCGGCGTAGTACCAATAAAAAACGAGCGTTATTAATAAAACTATAAAGTTATTCAATAAATTAACTTGACTACGATTCGTATAAGTCCCCGAAATTGAACCTGCCCCAGTTATCATAACTATTTGACCTTCCATATAGATCAATGTAAATGCAAATAGAAAAAACGCTAAATTATTGGGGTTAAAAAGACGGATTTTGTAAGATTTACTTCCTAGACCTTTTATAACTAGAATTACTGTAAGAATCATCAATAAAACGTCAATAACTGCCCGAAAAGCGTCAATTCCTATTACTTGAGTTACGCTCCTAAATGAATTTATAAAACTAAAGGACCTAAACCAAATAATTAACCAAATTAAAACATAAAAAATTGATGAAAAAACATTAAGAGTATCGTTTTTTTTGCTTTTAATAAAAAGTGAACATAAGCGGTAAGAAATTATTAATACCACGCCAAACATAGCTACATTCCATCCGTAAAACCACCATAGAGGTTCTATAGGGTCGCTTGGAGCTTGAGGTTCGAAAAATTGACTTAATGCAAAAAAAGTTCCTAATTGAGTTAAAATTGGAATGGAAATTGCCAAGATTAAAAATAACACGCTTAAGTAATTATTTTTATTTGAGCGCACCTCTGGTAAAATTTTCTTGTTGGCTTTAAGAGAGATATCTTCAAAACTAGTTTTTAGAAAAAATATTTGAGCCATGTTCCAACTAAAATAAATTATTATATAAAATCCTGGAAGAATATAATCCCAACCTAAAAATTGAATCGGAAGCTGCGTGGAGGTGCCAAATATGAAATAAATTAGTATAATAATAAAACTCACACTAATAATACTTAAAAAAATTAGAATTTTGTGTTGATCCATGCTTTTAGAAAACAGATATGTTTCAAGTTTAGGATGAATACCAATAAACATTAAAATAATAAATGAAAGTGAAAAAGTGGTGGCTAGAAATAAGCCAATATCTCCTAAAGCTGTGCTCCCTAGAAAACTAAGCACAATTAAGATAAGTACTTCAATAAAAAAGATTATTGTATAAGCAACATGGCTCGGATTAAATATTTTATAGAAGTATTTGTCTAACTTATCTTTAAATCCTAACTTCCTATTATTTTCACTCATAGTTGATCTTTCCCAATTTATTTAATATTAATATTCCAATTCTAT
>Ga0209121_10001179_pt1 | contig 27357 bp, 22 predicted proteins | sample Cruoilmetagenom3_FD_187292 | JGI IMG/M metagenome (GOLD analysis project Ga0209121, IMG submission 187292) | Oil polluted marine microbial communities from Coal Oil Point, Santa Barbara, California, USA - Sample 3 (SPAdes) (version 2) | ecosystem: Environmental > Aquatic > Marine > Oil seeps ...
ACAGCATCTGGCAAAAAAGGGATATTTAACTGTAAGAGATAAGTTCAGCTGGGAAGCCATTGCTAAAAGATTTATTAACTTCTATACAAAGATCATACATAAAATAAATATTCATTGAACCATTAAAAAATAATTTTCATATTATGGGGGTCAGGTCTTGTTTTTTGCATAACTCATCTTTTTTGCAATCCTACTGACTGTCGAATAATGTAAATGAACAAAATCACCTACCTCCTTTAACACATATCCCCATTCATTAATTGCAATACCAATCCCCTCATTACGAGATTTCTCATGAAATATCTTTTCTAATTCAGGACGATCCGGATATCTCTCTTTTTTGGTAATTTCATCTATTCTTCTGGTCTTTAACTTTTGCATTATTGATTTTGCAAATCCTTCTCCACCTAAAATAAATCCCCCTTTTGCTGATTTAAACAACTTATCGTCTTGCCCTGCACCAGAATAAACAAAATCTCTATACCCCTTTTGGGCATCAACAACATCGCTTGAAAAATATGACCATAAAGTATCTGTAAATATAAAACCCTTTTTCTTCTTAATCCCAGATAACATCCTATAGGAGGACCACTCCCAGTCCTCAACATTTCTAACAATACCAGCTCGTACCGGGTTCAAAACAATATAACGGCTTAATTCCAAAAGATAACTCTCCTTTTCAACAATATATGACTTAAACCTACCCTGAAATAAATGACCTACTCGATCCCATCTACGATTAAAACCCTGGGTGTAAATCCCGTTTAGTTGCCTCATCCCAGTAGATAAGTTAGGTAACGGTGTTTCTATCAACAGATGATAGTGATTATCCATTAGACAATAAGTGTGAATTTTCCAATGATAACTCTTAACCAAAAGTTCTATAATCTCAAGAAAATTCTTTCTATCTTTAGTATCCCTAAATATTACAGATTTTTCATTGCCTCTTGAGATAATATGATAAAAAGCACCTTCAAATTCAATTCTCAATGGACGTGACATATTTAAATTTTATCACATATTAATTAACAATGCAAAATACAAGACCTGACCCCTTTGCTCCCTCTAATTTTCCATTTCTTTATATTTGGATTTAATTTCATTAAAGATAGTATTAATATGTTTGAGTTTTGGGTTTTTTCCGTTTTTAAATACAGTTATTATCTCTAATAAAGATTCCATATTGCTTTTAATTATATTTTTCAGATATTTTTTTAATTTTTGTCTCCTTTTTTTCTTATAGATTTCAGACACTTTTAAATTCTTTACATTTTGAAGTTTTTCTTCGATTCTATTTATACTTTGCAAGAAAAACTTGGCAGCATTGTAAAATTTTACAAATGCAATCTCGTTCTTCTTTCTTTTTAAATCAATTAAACCTAAATAAAAATAAGAATCACCATGCATGTTGTTCTGTTCCAGCACTTTTTTAAAATAAGTTTCAGCTTTACTTATTTTTTTCGAGTGATAATAAAAAATTCCTGCAAATGCATTTAATTCAATTGAATCAGGCATATATGCCTCAGCCTTTATAATATTCATGTCAATTTCTTTATATTTTTTAAGATAATAGTTGTTAAGAGCAGTGTAATAATAGGCTTCTCCATGATAAAATGTCTGCTTTTCAATCATTTCAGAAAACATTCTATTTGACTCTTCATAATTACCTTTATAATGTAAAGAAACAGCTTTTCCAAATAAAGCTTTTGAAAAACATGGATTAATTGATAAAGCGTCATTGTAATAAGGAATAGCTTCATCATAGAGTTCAAGCCAGAAATATATGCTCCCCAGACCAGTATGAGCAGCTGGAACCCTGTAATTTATTTTTATAATATCTTTATATTTAGCTTCAGTCTGTAAAAAATCTCCCTTCCTATATAATTGTTCTGCTTGAATCAATATTAATTCTATAAAATCTGGATATTTCTCCATTTTTTTCTCAATATCTTCAGGAATTTGTGCAAATTCAACTCCAAGGTTTGTATCAGGATATTTTTTAGAAAAATTTTTCCTGTCTTGTTTAAATTGCTTAAATTGTTTTGCAGTTGCATGATTACCTAAATATTCAATATAAAAACAATATAAATAATCTGAATTTACATTTTTTAAAATTAAATTTAAGTTTTTCTGAAAGATTTTAGAATCTTTCCAACGATGAGCCTTATGTTTTTCTGATAAAAAACTTAGATCAACTATTTCTCTTGCAATCTCCAGATATATTTTATTTAGTTCATTATCAATTTCAGGAAGTAGTTTTTTTGCTCTTTCAAGGTAATTATAATTCCTAACCTCAAACATTTTTTCACGGATCGAAATAAGCAAAAGAGAATAAAACAGCTTCTGTTTTATATTATTATCATTTTTTATTTTTAATGCCTTGTCATAATTATCAATAGCATTTTTCCATCCAGCCCAGTACATCTTTTTAAACTCTTTATTTCCTTTTTCTTTCAACTCTACAAATTTAACTTCGTTCTCTTTTAAAGTATGATTGATTTTTTGCTTATTAATTCCACAGTTTAAAAAAATAAATAAAAAAATAAAAAGAAAAACTACTTTATGCATTTACATCTCCTATCTATTTATTTTTAAATGAAATAAAATAATTTTTCAACTAAAAAAGTTCTTTATTTTATAAAATGTTTGTTTAATCAATCGCATATCATCTCACCAATAGAAGAGGGTTATTTTTTAGAAAAAACTTCTTTTAAGGAGTTGATTTTATATTCAGTGTATATGTTTCTATCTTCTTTTTCCTCAATCACACCAATAAAACCATTAAAAAACTTAAAACAAACTGCTGATTTCAGGTTGTCTATATTTACTTGATAAATATATTTTCCCTCAGAATCAAAAACATCATATTCTACATTTCGAAATCCTTTTATAACAAAAGCCAGGAGAAAGCCAGATGGCAGTACCCTTAGTTCTCTAATAGCTGGTGCTGTACGTGGGAGGCTATTTCTAACTACTTTTAGCAGATTCTCCGGCCATCTACCAAAGCTTGCTACAATTTCATCATAATCTGCTTCTGTAAAATTTATACTCTTATGTTTTCTTGAAATTATCATTTTTAAGTGATTTGCCCAATCTTTGATCCATATTTTATATTTGTCAGTTCGGGAAAAGTAAATAAGCTCTGTACGTCTGTTTAATGAAAAAATAAAATCTGAGATAACACCGGGGTTCGGTATCACTGAAATATGGCCCTTGCCATTTGTGATAAAAAATCTGCCTATGTTTTCTGATTTAATAACATTAAAAAGAATTTCTTCATTTCTAAGATTAATAAAAGAAATATAGACATTAAAATCTTTACTCTTACCTAAACCGAATTCTTCTCTTATGGCAATAAAGTGATTCTCATCAACCATCTCTTTAATACGATAAAAATGCTTTAGTTTAAACTCTTCTTGTAATTCTCCATTTAAAGTAAATTTACAGATTTTGCTGTTCTTTATAATATATAAATTATCATCTAATATCTGAATTTTTGGGTAGAGTTTAAATTCACCCGGACCTTCACCTTTATTCAGAAAAACTTTTTCAAGGTTTCCCTTCCTATTGAATTTGTAAATTTTGACATTCCTTCCATCCAGCAGAAATATATTTCTATTATTATCAATAACAAAGGCATTAAAAATAACATCTTTTCCTTTTGCTTTCAAACTATTCGGATCTATTGAAAAAATTTTTTCCAATTTTAGCTGATGTTGGCCTCTTAAAGGATTTTGAGAGTTTTTTACATATTTATTAGTATCTTCATTTCCTTTATATTCTTTATCCATTGATTTCTCTTTATTGCAAAACCAAGATAATAAAACAATCAAAATTAGTATTGAAACACTTCTTTTCACTTTTTTCTCCTTAACTTAGTTATATTTTATTTATATGACAAAAAGCACCTTCAAATTCAATTCTCAATGGACGTGACATATTAAAATTTTATCACATATTAATTAACAATGCAAAATACAAGACCTGACCCCTTTGCTCTACTCACAGAATTATGATAATATTAAAATATGCGGGAGATCACTATTGTTGGAGCAAAAAAGCATAATTTGAAAAATATAGATTTAAATATACCTAAAAATAAATTAATAGCAATTACAGGTGTTTCAGGCTCTGGCAAATCAACTTTAGCATATGATACTATTTTCCAGGAAGGCCAGAGAAAGTATCTTGAATCTTTATCAATTTATGCGAGACACTTTATGAAATCTCTTGAAAAGCCAGAAGTTCAATCCATAAAAGGAATATCACCAACTATTTCTATTGATCAAAAGCATTCTTCATACTATTTTAATTCAACTGTAGGAACAATATCTGATGTGAGTCAATATTTGAGACTCTTGTATTCAAAAGTAGGAGAACCTCATTGTTATGAATGTAAAAGAAAGATAGTAAAATTTTCATATAAAAGGATAATTGATCATATTTTTGAAAATTTTAATGGAAAATTAATTAATATATTTTCACCGGTTATAAGAAACAGAAAAGGTACTTATAAGGCTCTATTTGAAAAATTTTTAAAAAGAGGGTTCTTAAAGGTATTAGTTGATGGAAAAATCTATTATCTTGATGCAATCCCGGATTTAATTAAAAATGTCAGGCATAATATTTCGATTTTAATAGATATTATTGAAGTTTTAGAAGAGAACAGGAATCAAATTAAGGAGAGTATCTCTATAGCATCATATGAGAGTAATGGAGAGGTATTTTTGATTTCAGATGGAAATGAGTATAATTTTTCGGAAAGGCTTTTTTGCTCATTTTGCAAAATTTTTTTAAAAGAACCTCAACCTGCAACTTTTTCTTTTAATTCTCCTCTTGGAGCTTGCAATTTCTGTAATGGAACCGGTTTAAATGAATACAATTATATTTGTAAAATGTGTAAGGGTTCAGGCTTAAATAGAGAAGCTCTTTCTTTCTATTTCAAAGGAAAAAACATTTTTGAGTTAGGTGAGATGGAAATATGTGATTTATTTGATTTTTTTAAGGGTATTGATCTGGATAGGCAAGAGGAAAAGATTTTATCTCCAATACTTCCACATATTGTTTCCAGGTTAGAGTCATTTTTAAAGTTAAACCTTGGATATATATCTTTGAACAGGAAGATAAATACACTTTCCGGAGGTGAACTTCAAAGAACAAGATTGGTTTCTCAAATAGGTTTTGCCTTAACAGGAATTATATACATTCTTGATGAACCTTCAATAGGTATGCATATATCTGAGCAGAATAAGCTTATAAATATTTTAAATAGTCTAAAGAAGAAGGACAATACAATTATTGTGGTTGAACATGATGAGAATACTATAAAAGCATCTGATTTTATTGTTGATTTAGGGCCTTTTTCAGGGGAAAATGGAGGAAATATAATATATTCTGGATGGTATAAGAATTTTAGAGATGCTTCTGGCTCATTAACCTCAGATTATATTTATAGAAAGGAGATTAATTTAAATAAGAATTACAAACCTGATTTTAAAGATTATATAGACTTAAAGGGTATATCGATTAATAATATTAATAATATAGATCTAAAAATTCCATTAAAATCCTTGAGTGTAGTTACCGGAGTTTCAGGTTCTGGTAAGAGTTCTCTTATTATTGATGCTTTTTATTCAATAATGAAAAGTTGTCTGGAAAATGGAGAAATCTTTAATAAAAGGCTTAAATATTCAGATATTCTATATGATAAAAAAAAAGTAGATAGGATATTGAAAGTGGACCAAAAAGCAATTGGAAAGAATTCTCGATCATGTCCAGCCACTTATATTAACATAATGCCTTTGATAAGAGAATTGTTTGCTGGGTTAGTAGAATCAAAGATAAGGGGTTATGATCAGGCCAGGTTTAGCTTCAATGTAAAGGGTGGAAGATGTGAAGCATGTAATGGTCTTGGTAATAAAAGAATTGAAATGAGCTTTTTACCTCAACTTAAGGTTCAATGTCCAGTTTGTGAAGGAAAGAGGTATAATTCAGAAACATTAAAGGTTAAATACAAGGGTTTTACAATATCTGATATTTTAGATCTAACAGCAGATAAGGCTTATGAACTATTTAAAAATATCCCATTTCTCTCAAAAAAGATAAAAATTCTTGTAGATGTTGGTCTTGGGTATTTAAAATTAGGTCAAAGTTCTGCAACACTTTCCGGTGGGGAATCTCAGAGGATTAAGTTAACAAAAGAACTTTCCCGTATTTCTTCAAAATCGACTATATATGTTTTTGATGAACCCACAATAGGATTACATTTTTATGATATTCAAAATTTAATAAATGTATTTAATTCATTAATAATTAAAGGAAATACAATTGTTGTGATTGAACATAATATGGAGATAATAAGGGCTGCAGATTATATCATTGATTTAGGACCTGGAGGTGGGCATAAAGGAGGGAATGTAATTTATCAGGGGAATTTGAATGGAATTCTTGATTGTAAAAATTCCATTACATCTCTCTATTTAAAAGAAAGGATTGAAAATGCCAATTAAGGATTTATTTAGTAATAATAGAATAAAGAATATTTTTTCCAGTTTATTAAAAAATGATATTATTCCGCATAGTATGATTTTTTCAGGGCCTGGGTCAGCAGATATTTTAAGTTTTGCAAAGGCTTTTTCAAAATCTTTGAATTGCCTCAGTTCGAAATATGATTTTTGTGGAAGGTGTAAAAATTGTGTTAATATAGAAAAGGGAATCTTTCCAGATGTAAAAATACTATCTCCTGAAGGTCAATATTATAGGAAAGCACAGATAACTTATATTGTTGAAGATAATTTCAAGAAGCCATTGGCTGGTAAAAAGAAGGTCTATATTTTAAAAGATTCTCATAAACTGAGTGAAAATTCTTCAAATGCATTTTTAAAAGTTCTTGAAGAACCAGCAGTTTCAAATATTTTTATATTATTAACAAATAATTTAAACGGATTGCTTCCAACTGTTAAGTCAAGATGTCAGATTTTAAATTTTCAGTATCCATCAAAACCTGAGATAAGTAAATATCTGATTAATAAAGGTTATGATAAAGATATGGCGAATCTCCTATCTAATTTAAGTGGAGCTAATATAGATAATTTATTAGAACTTGATTTTAATAGTTTTATGCAAAAAAGATCTAATGTGTTTACTGTTTTGAATAAGTTAATAAGGAAAATAGGTATTGAAGATGTGTTGCTTGATCTTTATAGTAAAAGTGGGAGTAGAGAGAAGTTCCTAGATTATTTTAGAGAACTTGTAAATTTGATTTCCTTGTTTTTAAGAGATATAATTATACTTAAATTAGATAAGGAAAGTAAATATATATTAAATATTGACTATAAAGAAGAATTAATGAGTTTATGTAAATATATAACAGTAAATAAAATTCTGTTTCTTATAAAAAAAATGGAAATTCTTTTGAGAGACATAAAGAGGAATTTAAATGCAAGAGTTTTACTTCTTGAATTTATAAGGAGCTATACTACAAAGGAGATTGAAGATGTTTAGAGTTATCTCTGTACAACTTGGGAATAGTAAAGATGTATTTCATTTTAAAACTAAAGAGGAAGATATAAAACCAAATGATTCTGTAATTATTAAGTCTTTGATTGGAGAGGAATTAGGAAAAGTAGTGAAATCTTTTGGTGATAGTTTGAATAAGATAAAGAATATTTCATCTATTCCGGAAATTTTAAGAAAAGCAAACGAGAACGATCTTGAGAATTTTGAAAAAAAAGATGTGGATGAGAAAAAGGCTTATGATTTTTGTTTAAAAAAAATTAAAGAGAGGGAAATTCCAATAAAATTGATAAGGGTCACGTTTTTCACATCAGAACGAAAGGCAATCTTTTATTTTTCTTCTGAAGGTAGAATTGATTTCAGGGATTTGGTAAAGGACCTTGCAAAAAAATTCAGGATGAGAATTGAAATGAGACAGATTGGTATTAGGGACGAAGCCAAGATGATTGGGGGAATTGGTTTATGTGGAAGACAGCTATGCTGTAAGGTATTTCTGAATACTATTGAACCAATAACCCTCCAAATGGCGAAGAGACAGAATATAAACACTAACCCAGTAAAGATATCGGGCTTGTGTGGAAGATTAATGTGTTGTCTCTCATATGAAGAAGATTATGGAGGTAGAATATTTGTAGAAGAAGATGATGAATTAATTGGATACAATGAAGAAGAAGACATAGAAACTGAGGAGAAGTAAAAATTAAATGAAATCAAATATTGAGATCAATTCGAATAACTTGGTAGATAATTTGAAACTCTTTAAGCAAATTACAAATAAAAAAATAATGTTTGTTGTAAAGGCGAATGCTTATGGCCATGGTTTAAAGGAAATTATTAATATAACAAAGAATTTATCTATTATTGATTATTATGCTGTGGATTCTGTATATGAAGCACTCTTAGTTAAGAAAATTGATGGCAAAAAGAAAATATTAGTTATTGGGTGGGTTGATAATAAAGAGTTGGAAGAGCTGATTCTAAACGGGATTGAGTTTGTAGTCCCTTCTATTCAATATTTAAAGAAGGTAGATGAGATTTCTAAAAGAGCTAAATCTAAAGCAAAAGTTCATATAAAACTGGAAACAGGAACCTCAAGGCTTGGCATGGAGCCTGATAAGTTGTTGAATCTTTTTGAAAGTACTGAATATGAAAATCTTGAAATAATCGGCCTATATTCTCATTTTGCAAATATAGAAGATACAACTGATCATTCTTATGCTCAATATCAATTGGGGGTTTTTAACAAAATAATTTCGAAACTAAAGAAGAAAAATATATTAAAACATTTTTCCTGTTCAGCATCAATACTGCTTTTCCCTGAAACATACTATGATATTGTAAGGCTTGGAATATCAGCTTATGGGTGCTGGCCTTCAAAACAAACATATGTATCTTTTATTGAACAAAATAAGAGAAAAATAGTGTTAAAACCCGTATTAAGCTGGTATGCAAAGGTTGCTCAGGTAAAGAGTATAGCTAAAGGGGATTATATTGGCTATGGGTTATCATATAAGGCTTTTAACGACTCAAAGATTATTGTGATTCCTGTTGGATATTATGACGGATATGATAGAAAACTTTCAAATATTTCAAATATAATTATTAATGGAGTAAAGGCTCCTGTGAGAGGAAGAATTTGCATGAATATGTTTATGGCTGAGGTGACACACATAAGAAATATTAGTGAGGGAGATAAAATAACACTTATTGGTGATGATATGGGAGAAAGAATTGATGCAGATTATTTAGCAGATTTAGTAGGAACAATAAATTATGAAATCCTTTCGAGAATAAACCCTTTACTTCCCAGAACTGTTATATAGTTATTTTTATTGATTTAGATTCTATTTATATTGTGTAGAATGAAATAAATTTACAATAAGCAATAGTGCAGTTGCAAATGATAGAGCTGCTACGAAAGTAGAAACCCCGGAAATTCCAAGAAGAGGTAAAAAGATTGAACCTGCAAAAAATGATCCTATAGCACCTCCAAGGTGGTCGGATCCATCAATTATACCAGCGCTTTTACCTGTTTTTTCTTTCTTTCCCAAATAGAGATTTAGAGATAAAGGGAATATTGATCCAATTAACATTCCAACTCCAGCAGTAAATAAAAAGATTACAATTTTATTTATTGTATAATATTTGTTAAAAAAATTTGTTAATGGGAGGAATGATAATGAGACTAAAGCAATTACGATTTGAATAAGGCAAAGAATTATTACTTGTGTTTTTTTTGAAATTCTTTTTTTATTTAAGATATAATTTGAAATAAAAGCTCCTATAGGTAATCCAAGCATAAATAAAGCAATAATAAACCCTATTAATTGGTAAATATATCCGAAGCTTTTTTGAAAAGAGTAGATTATTAAAAACTCAATAGACATACCAGCAAATCCACCATTAATAACTGATATTATTATATCAAAATGTGAGTTGTGTTTTTTCTTGATGGAATTAAATTTTATAAATAACAATATTAAAAGCGAAATTGAAATAATTAATATTAATATATCTAATTTTAAATTTTCAAGAAAGGTAAAGAATTTCCCAGCATTAATTCCTGTAATCCATCCTAAAATTTTATTAAAGTAGAAGGTTGAAATTGGGCGATCGTCTGTATTTATCTCTTTGTTTATGTGAGCATTAAGTATATTTTTTATAAATTTTGTTTTCTCTTTCGGGTAAATTGAGTTGAAGATTAAACTAAGCTTTTTAGGTTGAACTCCTGTTTTTTTATAACGGATTGCAAGGGTTTCAGGTGAATCAGTAATATTAACATGAGATTTTGATGCGAAAAAGAAATTTTTTGTTCCAGGTGCTATAACAACATAAGGAAAAACTTTTTTTAGAGTATTGTATATTGAAGCTGTGTAATCAGTTACTATTCCATAAGCATAGTTTTCAGATGATGTAATCCTGAAAGCAAGAATTCCATTTTTTGTCAATATCTTTGATATATCCTGAAAAGATTCTAATGTATAGTATCTGTTTAAGAGGATTGTACATGGTTCAGGCATGTTTATAAATACAATATCAAATGGAGATGTATGCGATTTCTTTTTAATGATGTTTTTTATGAATCTTCTCCCATCCTGAACTTGAATTGAAAATCTGTTGTCTGAAAAGATCTTTTTATAAGATTCAGGAAGGTACTTTTTTATTGTTTTAATTATTAATGGATCAATTTCTATTGATATAAGTTTTTCGATTTTATATTTTAATAGATGTTTTGCTAGTCCACTAATTGCTTCTCCAACAACTAAAATTCTTTTGGGATTTTTGTGTTGAGAGATTATATGAGATGCTAATATTGTATTGTCGGTTTCTTCTGGGAATATAGATGAAAACTGACCATTTACATATAGATTGGATTGCTCGTAAGTTCTCCCGAGTTCAATGTTTTGATATTTTGAATCAGTTGAGAATATGAGAGTTGAATTTGAGAAGCTTTTCCATCTCTTTTGAACTGTGATTTTGTCAAATTTAGCATTTCCATACGGAGTTAAAGAAAAAATATAAACAAAAATAATCAATACAATTATTGAGGATATTAGAGGATATTTTAATTTTATACTTGCAATTTCAAGAATAATAAGTAGGGGAATTACTGAAAATGAGATAATTAAATAGGAGTTAAATCTCCCTATGAAAAAAAAACTTATAAGTATTCCTCCAAGAAACGAACCTAAGGCTTCAAAAATATAAACGTTTGATATATTTGTGACTCTCTTTATTTTTTTTGTGGTTTTAATTGTTTGTAATCTTGCTGCATTAGGAAATGTGAACCCAATAAAAAAGCTAAATGGAAGGATAACTAACCCGGAATAGATAAATACTTTAAAAAAATTAATATATGTACCTGCAGGAGTGCCACTTATGTAATAGAGGTTTCTTATAATTGTGATTGTTAATGGAGATATCAGACACATGGCTATGACTGAACAAATGAATACTTTTATTACATTTTTAATTCTGTCAGAAATGTATCCGCCTAACAAAGCGCCTATAAAAATTCCCACTAACCAGTGTGCAAGAGAGATACCCAGGATAGTTTCATTTCCAAGAACCACAACAACCAATTCTCTTAAAACTATTGTCTGAGTAATAATGGAGAAAAACCCGAGGAAAAAATATATTGTCAGTAAAAATAATGGATATAATCCTTTGTTCTCATGATTCATAGAATCTTGAATTGTTTTCATAGAAATGAATTTAATTTTTATTTAATCTATAGAGATTTTAAATTTAGACTTTTTTATCAAATAAGATCTGGAGTCGATTTTCATTCTATTTCAAACAGAATGTGGTTTGCAAGTATATTTTCTCCTTCATTTACTCCGATTTTTTTTATTATACCTGATTTGGGAGCTCTTATCTCATTCTCCATTTTCATTGCTTCATGTATTAGTATAATATCACCTTCATTAACTTTATCGTTTACATTATAAAATATTTTTTTTATGTTTCCAGGAATAAAGCTTTTTGAAATTCCTGATTTTTGTGAGCTAATGGGTTTATGCTTATAATAGAATAAAGAATCAATTTTTAATAGAGAAGCGGAAAAGTATTTGTTGTTTACATATATTCCAGAAGGGTAACCTTCATTGTTTTTTATAATTTCAATTTGATATAGTCTGTTATTTATAAAGAAGGATTTTGTTTCCTCTTCATCATATTCACCAATTAATAGATTCAAGTTTTTTTTATTTATTTTTATATTTGTCTCAGAATGGAATGTTGCATTATTTGCAATTTCAACACTAAAATTTTTTTTATCCAATTGAAATTTATATTTCATATCTCACCTCAATATCTGCTTAATAATTTTTTTGAAAAATCCAGGTTGTTTCATTTTTTCAAGTTTAGCTTTGTAATTCTTCTTTCTATTTTGTAAGTGAAATTCAGCTGAAACCAGTGCTGTTGCAATTAAGATCTCTTCTTCTGTCTTAGGTTTAACAAAAATTTCATGTTTAAGATTAAGGAAATCAATAATTGTTTTTCCTTGTTTTAGACTCTCATTATCAAGTAAGTTTTTAAGAAAATTCAGGTTTGTTCTGATTCCCCTTATTATAATATTATCAAGAAAATTTCTCATATTGCTTATTGCAGTTTCTCTTTTTTGTGTAAAACTTAAGATTTTTCCAATGTATGGGTCATAAATCGGAGGAACTTTTGATCTAGTGTAAAGATGGGTTTTGAAAATATCTCTTAAAGTTGAGTAGTGGAAGAATTCAGTTATAGTACCTGAGGATGGTTGGAAGTTGTTATTGGGATTTTCTGCCATAAGAGACATAAGTAAAATCTTATGATCAGGTTTTACTATTTTAACTCCATTAACATTGTGTAATAATTCACCTCTTGAAATTGCAAATTGTTTTTTTATAAAATTTGATTTTATATGGATTTCAGGGATCATTGTGTTTATCTGGAATGTGGGATTTATTTCTGAAAAATAGGCATTATCATTTTCTACTATAAATTCAATATAACCAAGCCCCATATAATTGATTTTTTCAATTATTTTTTTTGAATTTTCATACATAGATTGTCTTAAATTTTCTGAAACATTTACAGAAGGAGATTCTTGAAATATTTTTTGAAATCTCCTCTGAACTGAAGATTCAATCTCAGGAAGGAAAATAATATTTCCCTTAATATCTCTTATAAATGGAATTTCTATTTCATGAGCATAAGGCAGGAACTCTTCTACAAATATCCCATTTTTTTGATATTTATCTCTTTGCATTAGCGCATTTATTTTATCAATCGCATCTTTTCTATATTCAGCTATTACAATTCCATTTCCACCAGATCCTTTTATGGGTTTTATAATTAGAGGGAATTTTAAGTCATGCGAAATTGATTCACTCTCTAAAGAACTTGTTATTGGATTTGAGTGATTAAGAGTTTTAATTCCAAGATTTTCTATAGTTTTTAAGAGTTCTATTTTATTTTCAACGATTTTCAAAACTTCATATTCAGGACCTATAAAGTTTATGTTATTATCTCTGCATAATTTCGAAAATTCTGGTCTCTCGGAAAGAAAACCATACCCTGGGTGTATGTAATTAACTTTTAATTCAATTGCCTTTTCAATTATTGAATTTAGATCCATATAACTGTCTTCTAATTTAGAAGAGTAAAATTTGTAACTCTTGTCAGCAAGTTTAACTGGTAATGAAAGAGAATCAGCAGGTGAGTGAAGTAATATTGTTTCAAGTCCTATACTCTTTAAAGAATATAGAATATCAAGAGCAATAACACCTCTATTTGGAATGAGTACTTTTTCTTTTGATTCTGGAGTTCCTTGCATTTTTTCTCCTTAAAGAGGAATGTTCCCATGCTTTTTGGGAGGATTCTTTATGTTTTTATTTTGTAAAGACTCAAGTGCTTTTATTAATAGAGGTCTTGTTTCTGTTGGCATAATTATATCGTCAATATATCCAAAGGAAGCAGGTGTTTTTGGATTTGCAAATTTTTCTTTATATTCTTGTATAAGTCTTTCTCTTAAACTTTCAGGCTGCTTTGCACCTGATATATCCTTTTTAAATATTATATTTATTGCTCCTTGAGGTCCCATAACAGCTATCTCTGCTGTGGGCCATGCATAAACTATATCAGCTCCAAGATGCTTTGAACTCATAACAATATATGCTCCTCCATATGATTTTCTTGTAATTACAGTTAATTTTGGAACAGTTGCCTCTGAGTAAGCATAGAGCATTTTTGCACCATGTTTAATTATACCTAATTCTTCCTGGTCTTTCCCGGGTAAGAACCCAGGAACATCAACGAAGCTTACCAAAGGTATGTTAAAAGCATCACAAAATCTTATAAATCTTGAGCCTTTTAGAGATGCATTTACATCAAGAGTTCCAGCATATACATCTGGGTTGTTTGCAATAATTCCAACAGTTTTCCCTCCAAGCCTTGCAAAGCCAACAATTAAATTCTCAGCATAATTTTGATGAACCTCAAAGTATTCGTAGTTATCTACAACAAGAGTAATTAATTTCTTCATATCATATGGTTTATTTGGATTTACAGGAACAATTTCATTTAAATCATCTTCCATTCTGTCAAAAGGATCACTTGTTTCTATTATAGGTGATTCTTCAATATTTGAAGAGGGTATGTAACTTAATAGTTCTTTTACCATATCTAAAGTGTTTTTCTCATCACTTCCAACAAAGTGTGCCACACCTGATATTGAAGAGTGTGATTCAGCTCCTCCTAAAGCTTCAAATGTCACTTCTTCCTTATTTACTGCTTTTATTACTTCAGGACCTGTAACGAACATATATGATGCATTATTAACCATAAATACAAAATCAGTAATACCAGGTGAATATACTGCGCCTCCAGCACAGGGCCCCATTATTACAGAGATTTGAGGAATAACACCCGAGCTCATTGTGTTTCTATAAAAAATATCTCCATAGCCTGCAAGACTATTAATTCCCTCTTGAATTCTAGCTCCACCTGAATCATTTATCCCTATTATGGGTGCTCCTACTTTTAAAGCAAGATCCATAACATTCAAGATTTTTTTTGCATGCATTTCTCCAAGGGAACCTCCGAGTACTGTAAAATCTTGAGAGTAAATGTATACAAGCTTATCATTTACTTTACCAAATCCAGCTATAACTCCATCTCCAAAAAATTTTTTCTTTTCAAGGCCAAAATTACTTGACCTATGTTTTATATAACTCTGAAGTTCAACAAAAGTTCCAGGATCAAAAAAGTATTCAATTCTTTCTCTTGCAGTCATTTTACCCTGGCTGTGTCTTTTGTTTATTCTATCGATTCCACCCCCGATATCCCTTTCTTCTCTTAGTTTTTGTAAAGCCTTAATTTTATTTTTCATTTTACACCTTAATTAAAAATCTAGAAAAACTATTTTATAATTTTTTACACCAAAAATCAAATTTTAGACACGACCCCTTTATTCTTTATATTATATTATAATACAAAAAATTTTGTTTTTTGGTTTTTAATTAATATATAAATATTAGTAATATATCTTGACAAAGAGAGTATAATCTTTTATGATTTCTTTTAATTATAACTTAATATAATTCCAACTTTATAATTCAGGAGGAAAAAGTATGAAGGAAATTTTAATGGAAAATCTGAGAAGTATTGCAGTAGTTGGTCATGGTCAGACAGGTAAAACGAGCCTGGTTTCAGCTATGCTTTTTAATACAGGTATGGTAAGCAGATTAGGTAGGGTTGAGCAAGGTAATACTGTTACTGATTATGATGAAGCAGAGATTGAGAAGAAAATATCAATCCAGGCTTCATTAGCATATGCTATAAAAGATAATTATAAAATAAATATTGTTGATACTCCGGGATATGCTAATTTTGTATGGGAAGCAAGATTGGGTTTGAGGGCTGTTGAAACAGGAGTTATGCTTGTAAGTGCTAATGAAGGTGTTGAAGTCCAATCTGAAAAAATCTTTGATTCAATGGTTGAATTGAAAAAACCACTTGTTTTTGTTGTAAATAAAATGGGAAAAGATCTTTCAGATTTTAATATAGCTTATGATTCAATTATAGAATCATTTGGGAAAAATTCAATTGCAGTTCAGTACCCTATTGGCAAAGGCATAAACTTTTCTGGAATTGTTGATCTAATAGAGATGAAAGCTTATGAATATGGAAAGCATGAAAAAGGAGATTATAAGGAAATTGAAATTCCTTCTGATATAAAAGATGAGGTCCAGGCAAAGAGGGAAGAACTAATTGAAAAGATAGCGGAAAATGATGAAAGATTAATGGAAATATATTTTGAAAAGGGTGATTTGAGTTCTGAAGAAATTACATCTGGCTTGAAATCAGGTATATTGAAAAGAGATATATTCCCTGTACTGGTTACTGATGCTTATTCGAATGTTGGTGTAAATCATTTGATTGATTTTATTTTGAAGTATACTCCGTCCATACTTGATATTGGAGAAATAGAAACTCTTGATGGAAAAGTTTTTACTGATAAATCAGCAAGTTTTTCAGCGCTTGTATTTAAAACTATATCAGACCCTTTTACTGGCAAAATATCAATAATAAAAGTTTTTTCTGGAATTTTAAAACCAGATTCAACATATTTTAATGAGAATAAATTAAAAGAAGAGAGAATAGGAGGTTTATTTTATCTTCAGGGTAAGAATCAGGAGCCCTGCGGAGAAATAAAACCTGGAGAAATAGTTGCTGTTGCTAAACTGAAAGAGACTCAAACTGGCGATACATTATGTGTAAAGGGTGAAAAGATTCAATTCCCAGGATTTAAGTTTCCTATACCCTCAATCTCTTTTGCAATTGAACCCAAATCAAGGGCTGATGAAAATAAAATATCAACTTCTCTACATAAAATTATGGAAGAAGATCCAACAGTTAAGAGTGAGAGGGATGTTCAAACAAAGGAATTGATTGTCTCCGGAAATGGTCAACTTCATGTTGAGCTGGTTTTAAATAGATTAAAGAGGAGATATGGAGTTGAAGTTACAATGAAACCTCCAAAGATTCCATATTTAGAAACAATTACTGGTAAAGCTGATGTAGAAAAAAAGTACAAGAAACAGAGTGGAGGAAGAGGTCAGTATGGGCATGTTTTATTAAAAATGGAATCATTGCCAAGAGGTAAGGGTTTTATATTTGAAAATAGTATCTTTGGTGGTTCAATTCCAAGAAATTATATTCCTGCTGTTGAAAAGGGAATAAAGGAAGCAAAGCAAAAAGGAATTTTAGCTGGCTATCCAGTTGTTGATTTTAAGGTTAATCTTTATGATGGAAGTTTTCATGAGGTTGATTCTTCTGATATAGCTTTTAAAATTGCTGCTTCAATGGCGTTTAAAATGGGCATGAAACAGGCTAAGTCAACAATATTAGAACCCATAATGAAAGTAGAGGTGATAGCCCCTGGAGAATTCATGGGTGATCTAAATGGCAATCTAAGTGGAAGAAGAGGAAGAATTCAAGGTATGGAAACAAAAGGGAAGAATCATATAATTACTGCTTTAGTACCAATGTCAGAAATGCTTGACTTTAACCCCAATCTAACCTCGATTACAGGAGGAAGAGGAACATATTTTATGGAACTTTCTCATTATGAGCAAGTACCACGTCAGTTGCAGAAAAAGATAATTGATGATGCAGTAAAAGAGGGTAGAGTAAGAAGAGAAGAGGAAGAGTAATTTTTCAGTACGAATTTTAATTAAGAATTAAATAAAAGTAATGGGCCATGTTATTTTAGATGTAAATAGAATAAAAAAAAGTTTTCAACTTCCAAATGAATCCTATTTAACAGTTCTTGAGAATCTCTCTTTTAAATTAGAAAAAGGTACTATTATTGCAATAACAGGTGCTTCAGGTTCTGGTAAAAGTACTTTACTTCATCTAATTGGTGGACTTGATAATCCTGATAAAGGTGAAATAATATTTAATGGAGAAAATATTTTAGGGTTTGATAAGAAAAAAAAATCAGAATATAGAAATCAAAGTGTAGGTTTTGTATTTCAATTTCATTATTTAATGCCAGAATTAAATGTTATAGAGAATGTATCTTTTCCCTTTTTAATGAAAAATTTTGATAAAAAAAAGGCTTTTGATAGAGCAAAAGACTTAATTGAAGATGTGGGATTAGGTGATAAATCTGATTATATGACTTACCAGCTCTCAGGTGGAGAGAGGCAGAGGGTTGCAATTGCAAGAAGTTTGATTAATTCTCCAGATCTTTTACTTGCAGATGAACCAACTGGTAACCTTGATTGGAAAACAGGGGAGAGGGTATTTAATATTTTTAAAGATCTGGTGGTAAAAAAGGGTTTAACTGCAATTATAGTGACTCATAATGAAAAATTAGCAAAAAAAGTAAATAAAACCTATAATCTAACCTCAGGTAAGTTATTTTCGTAACATATAACTTCTTTTATGACTCTTTCGGATGTTTGACTAAATAAATTATTTAATATAGAATAATTGACTATAAAGGAGTAATAAATGGGTAAAAGAGCATTAATAACTGGAATTACTGGACAGGATGGTTCATATTTGGCTGAACTTTTACTTGAAAAAGGTTATGAAGTTTTTGGTATGGTAAGAAGATCCAGTATGGAAAATTTTGATAGAATTAAGCATATTAAAGATAGAATTAATATAAGGCAGGCTGATCTATTGGATCAATACTCAATAATAAGGTTAATAGATGAAGCCAAACCGGATGAAGTATACAATCTTGCTGCTATGAGTTTCGTTCCAACTTCATGGAATCAACCAGTATTAACAGCTGAATTTACAGGAATTGGAGTAACAAGAGTTCTTGAAGCTATAAGGGTTGTAAATCCAAAGATAAAATTTTATCAGGCTTCTTCTTCAGAAATGTTTGGTAAAGTAAAAGAGATTCCACAAAAAGAGACAACCCCTTTTCACCCAAGAAGTCCATATGGAGTTGCTAAAGTTTATGGCCACTATATAACTGTAAATTATAGGGAAAGTTATGATATTTTTGGTGTTTCAGGTATTCTTTTTAACCATGAATCACCACGTAGAGGAATAGAATTTGTAACAAGAAAAGTAACTTATAATGCTGCAAAAATAAAACTGGGTTTGTCAAAAGAGTTAAGAATGGGTAATTTAGATTCTAAAAGAGATTGGGGGTTTGCAGGTGATTATGTTAAGGCAATGTGGATGATGTTGCAGCAAGAAAAGCCGGATGATTATTTAGTTGCAACAGGGGAAACTCATTCAGTAAAGGAATTAGTTGAGGTTGCATTTTCCTATCTTGATATGGATTACAGAGATTTTGTAAAAATTGATGAAAGCTTTAAGAGACCGGCTGATGTTGATCTTCTCATAGGGGATTATAGCAAAGCAAAAGAGAAGCTTGGATGGAAACCGGAAGTAAATTTTGAAGATTTGGTTAAAATGATGGTTAAATCTGATATTGAAGCTGTTAAAAAAGAGTATAATTTATGATATATAAGGAAGAGAGGCCCTGGGGCTCTTTTGAAATTTTGTATGAAGAGAAAAGTCTTAAGGTAAAAAGAATAATTGTAAAACCAGGTCAAAGGCTATCACTTCAAAGTCATGAGCATAGATCTGAAAATTGGGTTATTTTGTCTGGTAATGCTATTGTTCAGTTAGATGAGGAAAAAATATTACTTGCACCTAACCAGAGTCTATTTATCCATAAAAAAGCAAAACATAGAATTGAAAATAAAGGAAATTCAGAAGTAGTTTTTATTGAAATTCAAACTGGTTCATATCTGGGAGAAGATGATATAATCAGATATGAGGATGATTATAATAGAGTATAAGTAATCAGATAGAGAAGGAGGTTTTATGGATCTAAAAATGTTTATAAGAGATGTTCCTGATTTCCCAAAAAAGGGAATTATTTTTAAGGATATTACAACTCTTTTGAAAGATAAAAAGGCTTTTAAACATGCAGTTGACCTTATGTGTGAACAATATATCGATAAAAATATCGATAAAGTTGTAGGAATAGAATCAAGAGGTTTTATATTTGGAGGGATTGTTGCATATAGATTGGGATGCGGGTTTGTTCTTGCAAGAAAACCAGGAAAATTGCCTTCTGATAAAATTAAACAGGATTATATACTTGAATATGGTGTAGATTCTATTGAGATTCATACTGATTCAATAGAAGAGGGAGAAAATGTTGTTATAGTTGATGATTTGTTAGCAACAGGAGGTACTGGTGTTGCTGTTGCAAAATTAGTCGAAAGGTTAAAGGGTAAAATAATCGGTATTGAATTTCTAATTGAACTTGGTTTCTTAAATGGTAGAGAAAAGTTAAAAGATTATAATACAAATAGTTACATATGTTATTGATATATACAATGGTAAAATATAATAAGAAATTTTCAAATTTTCATATAAAATGAAAATATTTATAACATTATTAAGTTTATTTATTACAACACAGCATTTTCTCTTAATGCATCCGATTCAAAATGCTATTGAAAATGGTGATTTTTCTGGTTTTAAAACTATTTGTAAAAAAAAAATGTCTATAAATTTGGAAAAACCATTTCTCATAAATGGCTATTTTTATGCAGATAAATTTATTGATGATTTCTGTATAAAATTTTCTGAGTATAAAACTCAGAGAATAGAGTGGTCCTCAAAACAGGTTGAAGGTGATTTTGCAATCCAGTCACTTAATTTGGATTTAAAAAATAAAAAATCTGGGAGGATAGTTTTATACAAATTAATATTTTTTATGACTAGAGATAAGGAATGGAAACTTTATTATCTAAGAGGATTAAGAATTTAGTAGTTATTTTAATACTAATTTCCTTATTTTTTCTTTTTATTTTTTTATTTGCTGCGAACAGCTTCAAAATAAATAGAGATAAAATCAATAAGAATATATTAAAGGATATCAGGATTTCTGAAAAAAACCTTGAAAATAAGATCACAAATTATAAGAAAAGAGCTTGGTATTTACACAAAAAGTATAAAACGAGAATGCTTGAGCATTCTGAAATGAATCAGAAGGAAGCTCTTGTGATAGAAAAAAGGGGAGTGATTTTTGATTACTATGGTGAAATTTATTGTTTTGAATTTAAAGATATTGATGTTGGAAAATGGTTTTTAACAAAGAAGAATTCCGAGTTATATTTTGTTCAAAGAATGGAGAGAAATCTTTTTTATATAAGGTATTTTTTTGATTTAAAGGATAATTTTATTTTTAAAACAGCTGAGAATTTGTCTCCTGTTATTGATTTAAAATTTTTTGATAGCAATATAAGCTCAATAATAAAGAATAACTATCAATATGATAAAGTAAAAGAGATATATTTTTTTGATCATATCTTAAAATATTCAAATAATCAGCTTATTTTATATCTAAAATTTTCAAAAAAAGATCTCTTGAATTATTTTAAGATGAAACAGAAAATATTTTTATATTTATCCATTTTACTCTTTTTCCTTATGATTGTTTTTATTCTGTATAGAAAAAAGAGATTAAAGTCAGGGATATTTCTTTTTATTATAAGTTTAGGGATATTTACAGTTTTATATCATTTAGTTTCTTTGATTGGAGAAAAAAATCTATTTTTAAATATTTTCAATTTTAAGTTTAATTCTATTTATGAAATTTTAGTAATGGTAATTTTTTTAAATTATTTATTTTTTTTATTATTGAAGAGATTTAAAGATAAATTATTTTCTTATATTTTATTTAATGTTTCCGCATGCCTCATACTTATTTTCTCTGATATGATCTTTAAATCTGTTGATTTTTTTTATTCTAATTTTAATTTAAAACTTAACTATTTAACTCTCATTTCTGTTATATTTTTGCTTCATATGCTGCCCTTACTCTTTTCTAATAGAATTAAGATTAAAATGTCTATCTTCAATATAAATCTTTTTTTTATAATACAATTAGTTTTTTTTGTTTTTTTTATTTTAACAATTAAGAAATACTATGTGAATTTTCTTCTATTTTCAATAATCTTATTTATTCTATTCTTTTTTAAAAAAAGTTTCGTTTCAAGACTTCTTGTTTTTTTTATGATAACAGTTTCTATTTTTCTTTTGTTGTTAAACAATTCTACTTACAATAAGAAGGAGTTTATAAGTAATAATTTAAAGAATATTTTTTTTAATCAGGGAAATTATGCAAAATTTATTGCCAGAGAAATAGTTCATGAAATAAATTCCACGAGCGCTAATATTAAAGAGTTTTTTCAAAAAGATTCACCTTTAAAACTTGAGACTGTATGGAGAAATAGTTTGGCATCTAAAGAGAATGTTGCTTCTGGAATATTTATTCTTTCTAATGATGAAAAAATTGATAACTATTTTTCATTGCAGATACCATATATCAGAGTTAAGGAAAGGGATTTTTTCCCATTTTGGGCAATTGAAGATGTGAAAGCTTTTTTATATGGAAAAGAAATCTCTCTTGCAATTGCATCTATAAGTGTATTTGATAAGTCAAAACACCTTGGGTATATAATTGTAGAGGTTTTAAATTCTCCAGAATTAATAATTAAGAGAAACACAGAGAATATCAATATATTTAGTATTGATAAAAAGATTAAAGTGAGTGATTTGAGTTATATAAAATTTAATGAAAATAACCAGGTGTTGGAGAATCCTTCAGATATAAATTTGAAAAACATTTCAGGAATTGTGAAATATAATAATAAATGGATAAGCTTTAAACATATGGGTTTTGAATTTAAAGGATTTATTTTCAAGAATAACAAGAATCATATTATTATATTTTATCCGAAAAATAGTGTTGTAAAGAATTTTTCTGAAATCTTTAAAATGTATCTTTTTTTTATGTTGTTTTTTATTTTGTTCAATCTTAATGAGCTTAAAATAATTGAGTGGAAATTGATTTATTTTTCTTTTTCAATCCGTGTCTTTGTTATTTTAATTTTAATTTCTTTATTTACTGCAATAATTTTTTCTATATTTTCTTTAAATTTTAATAATCAATTGTCAAAAAGACATTTAAGAGAATTTGTTTATGATAAGGGCAAAACAGCTCAAAATATTATAAATAATATTGTTAAGGATAAAGGAGAATTAGGTAGAGATAACTTATTTTTACTTTCAAAGATCATTGATAATGATGTTAGTGTTTATCAAAGTGGCAATTTACTATATACTTCAAATTACAAAAAAATTATTGAGTCTAAAATTCCTGAGTATTTGAGTTCAAATATTTTAGACTTACTAGATAAAAAAAATCAGGAATTTCATATTGAAACTAATAAAAATTCTTTTAATCTGTTTTTTAAAATTTCTGATTATATCTTTAATATAGATTTTTCATATAAAGGTAGTTATATTTTGTCAAGTAGAGAGAATTATACAGATTTTATAATTACTCTCTTTTTTATACTTTTAATAATAGGATTTTCAGTTGCTTTTTTCTTCAGAAATAAGATTCTTGCTCCAATTAATGTCTTAAATGAAGGTATGTCTGATGTTGAAAAAGGGAATTTAAAGAGTTTGAAAAAATTACCTTCAGAGATGGAGTTAAGGAATCTTTATTTAGGTTTTAATTCAATGGTTGAAGGCATAAAAGAACAGAAGAAGAGTATATCTGAAATCTCAAGAATGAAAACTTTAATAAAATTGGGAAGGAGAATTGCTCATGAGGTTAAAAATCCTCTAACTCCAATCAAATTGTCTGCAGAACAAGTATTAAAATCTTTAAAAGATAAGAGAGAGAATTTTGAAGAAATAATTGAAAAATCCGTAAATTTTATTATAGAAGAAGCAGAGCATTTAAAGAAGGTATCTTATGGGTTTTTAGATTTTACTCATATAGATGAAATAGATTTAGAAGAAACTAACTTATATGATTTAGTTAAAGAGGAATTATCTAATTTCAAGCATGTTTATCCTCAGATTGATTTTACTGTAAATTCCGTGTCAGAGAACATTATAGTTCTATTAGATAAAATTAAAATAAAGCAAGCTCTAAAAAATATTTTAACAAATTCGATTGAAGCTATTGGTGAACGAAGAGGGAGTATCCAGTTAGAGTTAGTAGAAGATAAAAATTGTGTTATTATTAATATTATTGATAATGGTATTGGAATGACTAGGGAAGAGATGGATTTAATATTTAATGAAGATTATTCAACAAAGGAAGATGGAACTGGCATTGGATTGTATATTACTAAGAGAATAGTTGAATTACATAATGGGAAAATTGAAATATTTTCTAAAAAAAATAAAGGGACAAAGGTTATTTTAAATTTAAAAAAGAATGTTTTTAAAACCTAAAAAATTGATAAAAGGTGATAAAATTGGAATTGTTGTTCCATCTTCCCCTATAAAAAATTCTTTTAGAAATAAGGGATTGAATACAATAAAAGAGATTGGTTATGTCCCAATTGAAGCCAATAATATATTATCAAATATGGATTTCAGAGCAAAAATATCGAATGAAAATATAAATGATATTCAGAAGTTTTTAGATAACAATGAGATAAAAGCTATATGGTCTGCAAGAGGGGGTTATGGTTCAAATTATTTATTGCCTTTTTTATCTGAAATAAAAATTAAAGAACCTAAGATTATTATTGGCGCATCTGATGTTAGTTATTTATTGTGGTATATAATGGATCATTTTAATATGGTTGTGTTTTATGGACCAATGGTTTATTCATCTTTAGCTGAAGGCAAAGTCAATACTGATAATTTAGTAAAAATTCTTGAGGGTGATTATAATGAAATCAAAGTGCCAGGAAGGATTTTAAGAGCCGGGGTTAGCAAAGGTATAGTAACAGGAGGGTGTCTTTCTAATTTTGTTTCTCTCATTGGTACTGATTACTTTCCTGAAGTAAATGGGAGAATATTGCTTTTAGAAGATTTGAATGAGAGACCTTATAAATTAGAGCGAATGCTCTGGCAAATTGCTGAAGCTGGAATTTTTAATAAGATCAAGGGCCTTTTATTGGGGGAATTCCCTTTTTGTTTTAAAGACAATATAGAAAGAAGAATTTTTTTTATTCATGTTGTAGAATATTTAAAGGATTTTAATATTCCAGTAATTTACAACCTTTCTGTAGGGCATTCTAATAATATTCATACATTGCCGCTTGGAATAGAGATAGAAATAGATACTTCAAACTTTGAAGGGATTGTAATACGAGAGAAAGGAGTCATATAATGAAGGTTTTTCTTGTAGGGATAGCTGGAGTAGGGATGAGTTCAATTGCAGGATTGTTCTATCAAAATGGGTATAAAATCTATGGCTCTGATACAAATTTTTACTCTCCAGTTGATAAAATCCTAAAAAAGATGAATGCTAAAATTTTCAATTCTTATGATGAAAAGCATATTCCTGATGACATTGATTTTTGTGTTATAGGAAATATTGTTTCAAGGGGAAATCTAGAGGCTGAATATATTTTAAATAATGATATTGAGTACTATTCAATGTCTGAAGCTCTTTATAAATTCTTTATAAAGGGAAAGAAATCTGTTGTAGTTGCAGGCACTCATGGAAAAACTACAATTTCTTCTTTTATTTCACATCTTTTTGATCGTGCTGCTTTGAAACCAGGTTTTTTTATAGGAGGAAAGCCTCTAAATTTTGAATCAAATTATTCTGTTGGATCTGGAAATTATTTTGTAGTAGAAGGTGATGAATATGAAACTTCATTTTTTGATCGTTCTTCGAAGTTCCTGAAATATCACCCTTTTTATTTGATTTTAACGTCATTGGAATATGATCATATTGATTTTTTCTCAAGTGAGGATTCTTATATGAAAAGTTTTAAGAATCTTGTCAATCAGGTTCCTTCTAATGGTATAATTATTATGAATGGGGATTTTAAAATGAATCGAAAAGTGATTGAAAAATCTTTTACACCAGTTATTACATATGGGTCAAAAAATGCAGATTATCTAATAAAAAATATTGAATTAAAAAATAATCAATACCAATTTGTATTAAAAAATCAATCAAATGAGATAAAATTTAAAACTCCTCTTTTAGGTAGATATAATATATGGAATCTAAGCTCAGGTATAGTGCTGGGTCTCTATTTAGGAATTCAAGAAAAGCTAATAAAAGAAGCTGTAGAGACATTTAAAGGCGTTGACAGGAGACTGGTAATAATTAATAAGCTTAAAAACACATTGTTTTTGGAGGATTTTGCTCATCATCCAACTTCAATAAAAAATAGCCTGGAATCTTTAAGAGAATTGTATCCAGAAAAGAGGATTATTTGCCTGTTTGAACCAAGAAGCTGGAGTTTGAGAAGAAATTATTTTCAGGATAGATTAAGAGATAGCTTTTTAGATTCTGATGAAATAATAATCAAGGATGTTTATCATAAAGAAAAAATTCCAATTAATGAAAGATTGGATTTACAAAAAATAAAGTATGAGCTTGAAAAAACTGGAAAAAGAGTATTAATATTTTGTGATTATGAGGAAATTAAGGAATTTTTATTAGAGATTGATTTAGAAAAGGATAATTTAATTGTTATTATTTCAAATGGGAGTTTTGGAGGTTTAGTATCTTTTGTAAAGGAGTTGAAAGCCTGAAAAAAAAGACAAATGCTAAAATGAAAGGCCTGCCCCATATTAGATGAAGGGGTTACGGTGCTTGACAATTTGACATTTTATTGAAGTGATTGTGATTTTAGAGTGTAATTGGTTTTTTTTCTACAGAATTACTTAATTATTTATAAATCTCCCTTCTATGACCAACTCTTAAAATGACAATTGAATCATTCTCTATGTCAAATATTACTCTATGTTCGCCTATTCTAAAACGATATGATCCAATTTTAGGATTAACCAATTTTACTGCGTAATTTAAGGGGTATTTAGAATATTTTTTTAATTTCTCTCCTATTCTTTTTCTTATCTTTATATCTAGCTTTTCAATATCTCTGACTGCTCGTTCTGTAATTAATATCTTATACACTAAAAACTTCTTCAAATGTTTTTGTTTTCTTTTTTTTAAAATCTTCTCTTGCTTGTTCAATAGATTTTATATGTTCCTTGCTTGATAACGCCAGAATGTCTTCTGATATGTCTTCAAATGCCTTGTGAACTGTTTTATTTATTAATAATTCAAGTTCATCTGTTGTTAAATCTTTAATCTTCTTCTCCATTTTACCCTCAGGTATAAATATATATTAAAAGTATCTTTACGTCAAGTAAGAAAAAATGAAGGTCACCCTGCAACTCTGCAACATCCTGAAAACATTTTTTAATTAGCTTTGATTATTTTGTTTTTTCCTAAATTTTTAGCTTTATACAAGGCTTTATCAGTTATTTCGAGTAATTCTTTTATATTATTGTAACTAATGTTAAATT
>Ga0209121_10001180_pt1 | contig 27350 bp, 31 predicted proteins | sample Cruoilmetagenom3_FD_187292 | JGI IMG/M metagenome (GOLD analysis project Ga0209121, IMG submission 187292) | Oil polluted marine microbial communities from Coal Oil Point, Santa Barbara, California, USA - Sample 3 (SPAdes) (version 2) | ecosystem: Environmental > Aquatic > Marine > Oil seeps ...
AAGAGCGACCTGACAGCGCATTAGAGCAGCCTGGGCTGCATGGACTCCGGTGCAAGATTGTCCGTCTGTGCTTTCAGCCAATCGCGCAGATCCAGAGAGTGTGTAAGCAACGAATCAGGGAAGGACATCGCCCCCTTTTGCAGGAGCTGCCGATTCCCCTCTGGAACGTCGGGGCCATCGAGGACAAAGACGGGCACCCATTTGCCCCTGAGTGCCTGCGTCGCCCCTCCCCAGGTTCCACCTTTGCCCGCGTCGCTGGCGATCACCAGCGCATAGTCGGCCAGGGCGTATATCAGCTTGTTGCGTCCCATCGCCGCCCCTGCGCTGAACCCGGCGTAAGGCACGTAGGGTGTGACCAAGGCCAGGTCCCCCCGTACGAGACTGGGTCTGGCATCCACAGCCCGGATCGCCCTTTCCAAACCGTGTGCCAGGACGCTGACCGCCGTGCCACGTGCTTCCAAGGCGGCCTGCGTCGCTATCCGATCTACACCACGCGCACCACCGGAGTACAGCACCAATCCATCGAGAGCACAGGCATTACCAATGAAATCAGCACACGCCTTTCCACGATCGTCCACATTGCGCGAGCCCACGACCGCCACTCCCGGCTGCCCCAACAGGGCCTGCTCACCGGCGCCAAACAGAACAGCGGGAGCACGATGTTTCAAGCGCCGTTTCAAAGGTGGCGGATAGGCCGCATCTGCTCGGGTGACCGCCCATATTCCCAAGGACTCCAGGCGGTCCAACTCAATCGCCAGCCCACCACCTCGGTCTATGAGCAGGGCCAATCGCTCAGCCTCAGCGTCCGACAGGGCCAACTCAGCTTTCAGGTCGGCACCCGACAGACCCAGGAGCGCGCCAGGGGTCTTCAGGGACGAATCCAGCAATCTGGCGGCCAGACGATTCCACTCCCGTAGAGTGAGAGACTTGGGACCAGCTTCGTCGGACAGCCCCAACCGGGAGCAAAGGAGCAACATCGCCTGAGAGTCAGCGGTAAGGTTCATTTTCACTCATGCCTTTCTGGCAGTGGCACGTGCGAGCACAAACGGATAGACGATGCCACTTCCCTGTGTCCTCAGCAGCCACCCCGCCAGCGTGAGAGTCCAGCGGGAATCAGCAATGTCGTCAACTAACAAAACGGGTGCCGCGGGAACACTCGTGGATAGGGCCAAAGTCCCCTGGACATTGCGCGATTGCATGGTGCTGTTGGCCATGGTCTTGGAAATGGGACGCGGATTCCCACGGATTGGACGGATTCTCGCGGATTTCTCAGGATGTATCTGTGTATATCCGTCGAATCCGTGCTGATCCGTGTCCAATTCCTGCCTGGCTGAGCAGTTACAGCGTGGGTTGCTCAATCGCTCAGGCGAGATGAGCAATAGACCACAAAGGCCGGCAGCATTGGTCAACCTCGTTGCCGCCAACACCATCACCGGAATCGCAGTGGCGAGCGAAGCTGATGAGATGAAGAATTGTACCACGACGATGAGGAAAGCTGCCATGTGACCCTCACTATGTCAGCCACCAAGGGCCGGCTGATGCGCGAGATCGAGTTGCTACTGGAACAGATCTGAATGCGCGCCCGTTCTGATGAGTATGGTCTCGCTCTCTGCGGATTCGTAGGTCAGCAGCCAGTCAGCCTCAATGTGGCACTCTCGAGTGCCCCTGTACTGCCCAACCAGGACGTGATCACGGTACTTGGCCGCCAATACCTCTCCCATCGCCAGACTGGCAAGCACCCTCTTCAGCTTTGCCAAGTCCTTTCCTCGCCGCTGCATCCGCTTGACATCCCACTTGAACTGTGATGTGCGCCTGATCACCTTCATCAAATCCCCAGGTCATCAAACAGGTCGTCAAGCGTGTTGAAAGTCTCAAGCCCCTGGCGTGTTCGCGCTTGCTCCAATGCTTCCACGGTCACATCGTTGGGCACCCGTACTGCGAAGGGCAGTCCACGCCCGAGCTCTACCTGCTTGTAGAAGAGCGTGATAGCCTGCGTGGCGGTCAGTCCCAACTCCCTGAACACCTTTTCCGCGCCATGCTTGAGCTCAGGGTCAATCCTAGCTGAGATCATCGCTGTCTTGGGCATTGGCAAGCACCTCTCGTTGGATATGTACTGCTACTGCATATACATTATACCACGTTCGTTGTCGCTGTCAAGCGCAACTGACCATCACCGCCCGCCATCTTGCCCTCCTGGTCAGTCTGGTGTACGATTCGGTCGGGTGATCACTTGATTAATCGATGCAGATCGAGAGAGGAGCGCTGGCATGAAACACGTGGTCAGTGCTACAGAAGCGCGCATCCGCTTCGGGGAGTTGATGCGTCGTGCAGTCGAGAGCCGCGAGCCCATCATCGTCGAGCGAGGTGGAAAGTCTCACGTAGTCGTTCTGTCCGTGGACGAGTATGAGCGTCTGCTGAGGAGACAGCAGCAGGACGACTGGAGGGAACTGGTTCGGCGAGAGCGAGCCCAGGTCCAGGCTGATCTGGATGGGCGCAAGCTCCCGCTGCCAGAGGAGATTCTCCAGCAGCTACGGGAGGGGCGCGATGAGCAACCCCTGGCTCTGCGTTGACACCAATCTGATCATTCGCCTGGTGGCGGATCCAGCCGACACGTCAGTTCAGCGGCTGGCTGAAGGTTCGATGCGAAGCTCGTCCACATGGCCAAAAGATCATGAAGAAGGCCCAACACACCTGATGGGAGGCTGCCCGACGCAGTCACCCCGGCGCTTCCCATTGGGCCAAGACCCGGGCAACTGCCCCTTCGACCTGAGCTCGCGCATCCCACCGATCATAGTCGCTCGCCAAGAGCGCGTCGTATGGTGTCTCGGTGTGGCGAACATGAGCAACGACCGCCAGTTGGATGGCCTGCTCATCGAGATTCTTGGCGGCGGCTGAACGCCCCACGCGCCCGCTGTACTTCAGGCAGGCGTGTTCGGCGATGGCGACTTCTCTTCCGAGTGGACACCGAGGGTAGAACTGGCGCACACGCTCCGCGAACTGTTGCACGTACTGCCGGTCCAATTCTGCCCGCCGCACAGCTTCACGTTTCCGCCGCCGGGCCCTGGCCTCGCTGTCGGCCAGGCACTCTTGTTCAGCCTGTTCCAACGCCTCAGCTTCGACTAACAGCCCCTGCCGTTCGTACCGTTTTCGAGCCCGGCTCCACTTCAGGACCACCGCCGCCAAGGTCGAGTGCTTGTGCGAGCGGCGGGTCAGGGCTGCATCGCCCGATGGAAGAAATACCAGATGATCCAGATCGGCACACGATAGGCACAAGGCTCCCTTGTCTTCGACCAGCGTGATCCAGGCCCTGCGACCGAGGTCCTCGCCACACTCGCCGCAGGATGCCTCGGTCGTCGTGATGAACACCTTGATATCCGTCATCTTCCTTCACCTCACTCACATCCTGAGCACATGCCATACTCAGAACCACGCTCCATATCCGTCTGCATTGTACTACATCCTTTCGCAAACGCAAAGACGCACGGAGGTAACCCTCGTGCGTCTCTGTTACATCCAATCTATGTCTCAGCGGGAGCGACGGGATTCGAACCCGCGATCTCCGGCTTGACAGGCCGGCATGTTAACCGCTACACTACGCCCCCATGTTTGCCGCTCAAGCATACCACAGGATGGCTCTGTCGTCAAATCAGAGCACGGCAGACACGGCAGTCAACAACGTCATCTCCCAGCACCAAGGCTACCTGATTACCGATCACCATTCCCTCAACCAAGCACCTCGGAGAACACCTGCAACGCCGGTTCTACATCCTCCGCCGTCACGTGGTAGTTCGTCACCGCCCGCAAGCGGCGGCCGCCAATGGCCAACAGCAATACGCCACGTTCCTTCAGTCGCTCCGCCAGCCCCTCCGGCGTCATGTCATCCCGGTGCAACTCGAAGATGACGATGTCCGTCTGCACCCGCGCCGGATCGAGCACAATGCCCGGCAGCGAGGCCAGACCCTCCGCCAGCCGCTTGGCGTTGGCGTGATCCTCCGCCAACCGATCCACCATCTGCTCCAAAGCCACGATGCCCGCAGCGGCGATGATGCCCGCCTGCCGCCAGCCGCCGCCGACGACCTTGCGTGCCCGCCGCGCTTCGGCGATGAACTCACCACTGCCACAAACGAGCGAACCCACCGGCGCGGCCAACGCCTTGGAGAGGCAGAACATCACCGAGTCAGCATCGGCAGCCAGTGCTCTTACGTCAACTCCTAATGCCACCGCAGCGTTGAAGATGCGGGCCCCATCCAGGTGTACCCCCAGCCCATGCCGCCGCGCCAACTGTCCCACGGCACGCATGTACTCCAGAGTGAGCACCGCGCCGCCGCAACGATTGTGCGTGTTCTCCAGGCAGATGAGACGCGTGCGGGGGAAGTGAAGGTTGTCAGTTCGAATGGCGGCCTCGATGTCTTCCAAAGCAATGGTGCCATCCAGTTGGTTGGGCAATGGACGGGGATGGATGCCACCCAGCGCGGCCGAGCCTCCCTGCTCATACACATATGTGTGACACTGGTCACCTACGATCATCTCGTCGCCGCGGCCGCAATGGGAGAGCAGACAAACGAGATTGCCCATGGTACCGCTGGTGACGAAGAGCGCTGCCTCCTTGCCCAGCCGCTCGGCGGCCATGGCCTCCAGGCGATTCACCGTGGGATCCTCACCGAAGACGTCATCACCCACCTCGGCCCGAGCCATCGCCTCTCGCATGGCGGGGGTGGGCTTGGTGACCGTATCACTGCGGAGATCAATGGTGTGCATAGCATAGCCCTCTGAAAATGATAATGCCCCGCAAGCTCAGCGCGGTCGGCCTCAACACCGCTTCTGTAATCTCCGCGCATCACGGGTTTCTAGTACTTCCTGACCACAGCCCGATAGGCCTGTGGCCGACGGCACTGGATATGCTGCCGCTCCTCGCGGTAACGGCGTACGTCGTCCAGGTTGATCCTGGTCACGGCGTAGCCTTCGATGGGTTCATCCAGAAAGGTGTATAGGCTGCCGCCGGGGCCGACGACCATGGACTCGCCGCCGAAGGTATAGCTGGGCTCCTCACCGACGCGGTTGGCGGCGGCGACGAAGACGGAGTTCTCGGAGGCGCGGGCGACACAGTAGGCTCGCCATTCCTCCAGTTGCTCCTGTTCCCAGCTAGCACAGACGCAGAGGAGCTGTGCGCCTTCCAACGTCAGACAGCGGGCCGCTTCGGGGAAGGCCAGGTCCCAGCCGATGAGCAAGCCGACCTGGCCGAAAGCTGTCTCGAAGATGGGGAAACGGTAGCCAGGGCGAAAGGCCAGCCGCTCTTCCCCTTTGAGATGCACCTTGCGATAGTCGCCCAGCAACTCTCCGTCGGGGCCGATGAGCACGGCCGCGTCGTAGAGGATGCTTTCCACCCGCTCCTTGACCACCATGCCAAAGGCCAGATGGACGTTGAAGTCGGCAGCGTTCTTGGCCAGCAGGTTGACGGCATGACCGGGAAGCCTCTCCGCCATGTCCGTGAAGCGCAGACCGCATTCGTAGCCGGAGGTGACCAACTCCGGAAAGACGATGAGGTCCACAGGCTGCTCCTGACAGATGCGCTCGATGTAGTCGGACATACGGCGCAGGTTCTCCTCCTGCTGGGCAATCTGCGGGGCCATCTGCACCAAAGCAACGGTTATCTCACTCATGAATCTGCTCCTTGAACACGATAAGCGCCTGAGGACTGAGTTGTCGTATACTGAACAGACTCGTCGGGGACATCACGCCTCAACCTGCAAAAGCTCACCAAGTTCGGCGAAATCTGGACCTTCCCATCGGAAACGCGCCATGTCAATGTCGCCCCGGTGATCGAACTCGATCCCTTCTTCTTCCAGGAACTCCCGCTGCAACTGGGCGCTGTGCGTCTGACAGGAAGTAGTGATGCGGCCTCCGACGCCGATCACCCGCTGCCAGGGCACGACCCGCGCCTGTTCATCAGAGAGTGAATGCAAAGCCCAACCCACGGTGCGGGCGGCCCGCGCATGTCCCAGTAGCGTGGCAATCTGACCGTATGTGGCCACCTTGCCTGGCGGAACGAGACACACCAGCCGGTAGACCTTGTCGAAGAAACCTCGGCTCACGACCGACCTCCGCGGCGCAACGTTCGCTGGCGCCGAAGGTGACGCGCCAGTTCCTGCCCCCGCTGCCAATCATCGGGCGTGTTGACATTGAAGAAGGAAAGGCGTTCCGGATCGAAGAGGTCCACTTCGTGCTCCTCCAGGTAGCGCACCCGCAGCCTGGGAAGGAAGCTGATCATCTTGAACTGGCCGCTATCAAGGGACTGCTCGATAGCCGGCAGGCAGCGCTCCACCCGATAGAGAGCGTGCAACGGTTCCGGGAGGCCACCGATGCGGGGCATTACAACATCGTAGGCCTTTCCCGCCACGATCATGAAGCGAAGCAACCGCAAGTCAAGGAAGGGCATGTCACAGGCCACCGCCAGCGCCGAAGGGTGGCATGCGGCCCGCAGGCCAGCATGCAGACCGACGAGGGCCCCATGATCGGGGTAGATGTCCGTCGCTAGCCGCGCACCGAACTGGGCATAGGCGGCTGTGTCCTTAGCCACGATGATGACATCATCGCTCAGCCGTCGCAGCCGCTCCAGCACCCGTCCGATGATCGGCTGTCCCTCGAACTCCAGCAGCGCCTTATCGGTGCCTAGACGCCGGCTCTTGCCGCCCGCCAGGATGACGGCGCTGACCAGGCGCATCGTGGCTCGCTCACTACAAGGGGAAGAAGCCAAGGCCTACGGTGCCGGGGCCGGTGTGCACGCCCAGCGCCATCGAGAGCTCGGTGACGTAGCTCTCCTGGCAATCGAACTTAGGCTCTACGATACGGCGCAGCTTCTCCACTTCCTCCAGAGCAATCGCATGCACGTAGCCGATCTTGATCCGTGCGCCCAGACCGACTTTGTCGGCCATGATGTCAACCATCTTGCGGTACGCCTGGCGACGGCTGCGGGCCTGGCCCAGAGGGGTGATCACTCCCTCCTCCATGCCGATGAGCGGCTTGATGTTGAGGAGTGTGCCCACCATGTGGGTGGCGCGGCCGATGCGCCCGCCCATGTAGAGGTAGCGCAGTGTGTCGGCCGTCTGGATCATGGTGCTCTTGCGGGCCACTTCTCGGGCTGTCTCAGCTACCTTCTCCAAGCTGGCACCTGCCAGCGCAGCCCTGGCAGCCTCAATGGCCGACCAGCCATGACACACGGCCACCTGCAGCGTGTCGATCACCTCGATACGCAGGTCGGGCAGTTCGCTGGCGGCCATCTCCTTGGCTACTGTGGCTGCTTGATAAGCGCCGCTGCCGACAGAGGTCATGCACACGGTGACGACCTCTCGCGCCCGCTCGGCCAGGCGGCGGAAGGCCGCCAGGTAGTCACCCGGGCCCGGGGTGGCCGACTTCGGCAGTTCCTTGGCCGTGGGCATCCAGCCGAAGAACTCCTCCCGCGTCATGTCCACCAGGTCACGGATGACCTCTTTGCCCCGGTGGATGTAGTAGGACACGACCTCGATGTTGAGTTGCTCCATCAGATCGTCTGGGATGCTGGCGCAGCTATCGGTCAGCACGGCAACCGGTGATGTCATCTTCTTTCCCTCTCCTTCCTGGTAGCCTCACTCAGTCTCCTTCTTCACCTCACAAGGTCTCAATCATAGCACACTCTGGTGTGGTGTCAAATCGTAGCGAGTCCACGCTGGATAGAACGCGCAGAGGCGGAACCGCCATGCGCCGGGCCGCTCCGCCTCTGCGGTCTACATCACTTGGGACACGGACGAACGCGGAAGGTCACGGATCAAACTACTCCCTATCCGTGTTCATCCGCGTTCATCCGCGTCCGGCTACCAATCGCCGAACAACTCGTCCGCTGCTTCCTTGGCCGTCAGTCGCTCTTGCTGCCCCTTGCCCAGTGACCGATAGAACTCCGCATCATAGGGCCGCGTGCGTAGCACTATGGGCATGGGCACGGCGTGGCCCATGATCAAGATCTGTTGGCGCGTGTCCAAGGTCTCCAGCATACCGCGCATGGCTGCCCGATTGGCCACGCCCGTCAGCACGGCGTCAATGTCCCGCTCCTCCGTCAGCTTGCCGGTGACCCGCGTGCCAAGCTGCGACATCACCTCGGGATCAATCCCACTGGGACGCTGGTCAATGACCATCAGCGTCACGTGGTACTTGCGCATCTCGCGGGCAATCTGCCCAAAGATGGTCTGGCGGGAGACGGCGGGGTTGAGGAACTTGTGCGCCTCCTCCAGGGTGATCATCAGGGTGCGCGGCCGATCGGCCGGCTTCTGTGTTTGCTCGTAACGCGCCACCTTCTCCTGATAGAGCTGCCGCACCCGCCGCGTGACGATGTTGGCCACCAGCATATGGTCCAGAGCGCGGTCATGCCGCCCGAAGTGCAGAATGATGTGCTTGCCCTTGTCCAACGCGGCCACCATCTCATCAATGGCGTTGAAGGGGGCTTCCTCCACCACGTAGGGCCGGCGGCCCACGTCCCGCAGCTTGCGCTGCAGCGCCTCGGTGGCCCCCTGGTGGGCCATCCTTTCCTGGCAAAACAGGGCGATGTCCTCGGAGCTCATGGCCAGCAGCCTTTGGAGCCAGTTTTTGCCGTAGCTGTCGCGCAGCAGGCCCACCGTGGCCCGAGAGGCGGGGGTCAGGTCGAGTTCATCGCCCAGCAGCAGCACATCCCCCGGCTCGATCTGGTTGAGACCTATGCGCAGCACCACGTCCACGTTGCGGCCCTGGCGGCTGGCCGCCCGCTCGTCCAGGGAGTAGATGAGCACCTGCGGGCCGAAGAGGTGGCGCAGCCCCTTGACCCACTGCCCATCTTCCGATTGGCGGCCAAAGGCGTACTCGTCGTGCATGTCGAAGATGAGGTTAACGCCCACGTTGCGGTCAATGATGCCACAGAGCAGCAAGCGGGCCAGGAAGGACTTGCCCGTGCCCGACTGGCCGAAGACGCCATTGGAACGTTCCATCAGGCGCGGCATGTTGAGGCAAATGGGGATGTCCATGGTCAGCGGCGTGCCCATGGCGAAGTGGGTCTTGTCCTCCTCGCCGAAGACGATGCGGAAATCGCCGTGGGTCGCCTGGCGCAGGGTGGCGAGGTGCATAGGGATGGTGCGCACCGGTTCCGGCTTGGCCAGGATGTCCACCATCTCGCCTTCCTTGGGCTTATCGATCGCCAGCATGGGCTTGACCTGCACGGTGGCGTAGGTGCTGGTGCCGGCCAGGGCCCGACGAATGAAAGGTGAGGCATCCCGCGGCGGATCGGCCAGCAGCCGCTTATCGGTGGCCCGAAGCTGGATGTCGGAGATGAGGCTGAAGTAGAGGTACTCCTCGCCCTCGACGATGACGAAATCGCCGATGCGGATCTGCTCCGAGGAGCAACCGGGGTCCAGCCGTACGGTCAGGAAAGCGCTAAAGGCGCCGTCGGTGACGACGCCGAGACGTTCGCTGTTGGTCATAGATGCATCTCCACAGCCCGTACTGTATAACCCAACTGTGTGATCATGCCAGCTTTGGCGGCAGGTCTCGTCCGCAGTGTTTGCAAACCTTTGCTTCTTCCTTCACTCGCTCGGCACAATGTGGACATTGCCGTAGACGACTGCGCATGAAGACGCCGACAATGAGCCATCCAATCGGCCCGAGCAAAATGGACAACGATATGCCTGTAATGCCACGAATACCTCTCTTGGTCGCAATGAAGTAGCCTATAGCTCCCCAGAAAAGCCAGGCCCCTAGCAGGCATGAGTAGTTGACTATGGCTATTGTTACATCGTCGACTTCCAGCATTTCTGCCTCCCGCATACTTGCGCCTCTCGGCTAACGAGTCGGGCGTTTATCAGCCAAATCGTGCTCAAAAACCTGTCAGGTCTGAGGTAGCGCTTTCTCTCTGCCATAGCGTGATCCCCTCTCGCTCAATGCTCTTGTACAGCGGCTCTCGCTGTTGGCGCATCTCTCGGAAGCGCTCGGCTGAGATGATCATGTCGGAGACAACTACGTCATAGGCCAAGTCAGTTTCCACGCCTAGCTCATCGATTCTCGTTTGCAGGTCCCAACTGTCCTTGTCAACCACAATGAGCAATTCAATGTCCGATTCGGGCGTGGTCTCTCCCCGCGCGGCGGAACCAAACAGGAGCACCTGGTGGACATCGGCAGCAAAGCGCTTCTGCAACTCGGCCGTGAAGGCGCGCGAAGCGGCGTTCTCATGAGTCTGGATGTTGGCTAGATGTGTGCTCGCGGTCGCTTTCTCTCGTGAGCATAACCCGCCTCGCCTGCCACCTGAGCCTCAAGCCAGTCTCCGAAAGCCTTCACCGCCGCTTCCACCTGTTTCAGCGTCGGCTGGACGGCCTGCGCCAGTGCCAGCACCCTTTCGGCGTCCAATTCGTATCCGTAGCGATGCCGCAGGCGATGACGGAACCGGCGGTACTCGTCCAGTTCCAACAGCAATCGCCCGCCGAACAGGGGCGGCCGCCCTTGTCCGCCCGGCTCGCCCATCTGCCCCAGCAGGAGTTGATGCCACCGCTCCCCTTGCGGCAGGCCGCCATCCAACGCCACGGCCACCCGCTGGCAAATCCGTTCGCATCCCGTGTGGAAATCATCGAGGTAGGTCGCCAGCGCGCGGGCATCGTATTCATCCGGCGCTTCTCCGGCCCGCTCTAAGGCTGCTGCCAAGCCCTCAACCACTTGCCGCAGAGCAGTAAGTTCATCCTCGAGTCGCTCTTTCAAGGCCAGATAAGGTTCTTCAGGCATCGTCTTCTCTCCCAGAATTCGGGCCCGCACCTGCGGATACACCCGTTCCAGTGGCACCAGGTCCACTTCCAGCCAGGCCGGCACGATGGCTTCCAGTTGCCGTTCCGCTTCCCACAGCGCGCGTGACGAGAGCCCCTCCACTGCCAGATCCAGATCTGACGACTCGTGCCAAGGGCCCTTGCCAACCAGAGAGCCGAAGGGGATCACCCGTCGGGCGTCGAAGCGTTCCTTCAGCAGTGCGGCACACGCTTCGGCTGCCGCCAGCGCCTCTGCCCGCCGTCCATCTCCCATTACTTGCTTGCTACCCATCGAAATACCCTATATGCTTTCCTCTCCGCCCCCATTGTAACCCGACAAGGCAATTTGGTCAAGGAGCCGTTTGCAGGGTCTTGCTTGACACCGCGACTGACCTGGGGTAGAATCGCCGCAAGATGCGGCAGCCAGTCCTGAAATCGTGAGATACCGGTCATGTGTATCGGGATTCCAATCAATGGGTGATAGTCGTATGTCCTCAGGAGCGAAACGAGAAGTGTTGGCCGCCACGCGGGATAGCCTGCCCATCTGGGTGGGCGTGACGCCTGTTGGCCTGGTGTTTGGGTTGCTGAGCCAACAGACGGAGCTGGGTGTTTTCGGCACGCTGGCCATGTCCGCCTTCGTCCTCGCTGGCTCGGCCCAGTTCATCGCCCTGAGCCTGCTCCAGGCCAGCACCGCCTACCCGCTCATCGTGCTCACCACGCTGGTGGTCAATCTGCGCCACCTGCTCTACGGCGCATCGCTGGCCCCACACATTCAGCGGCTGCGCCCCGCCTGGCAGCGCTTCCTCGCCTTCGGCCTCACCGACGAGTCGTACGCGTTGACCGTCACTCGCTTCACCCGTGCGGATGCCACCGGCAGCGGCCACTGGTACCTCCTGGCTGCCAATGCCAACATCTTCACCTGCTGGCTGCTGAGCACCGCGCTGGGCATCCTGCTGAGCGGCTGGGTGGGCGATCCCGCCGCGCTGCGACTGGACTTCGCTCTCTACGCCACCTTCATCGGGTTGCTGATCCCTCACGTGCGCGACCGCGCCGCGGTGGTGGCTATGCTCGTTGCCGGAGTCGTGGCACTGCTGGCCCGCGACCTGCCTGGCAAGCTGGGCCTCCTGCTGGCCGCGCTGCTGGCGGCGAGTGCAGGCTTGCTCTGGGATCGTCTGACTGTAGGGGCGAACCCTCGCGGCCGCCCCTCTGGGAAGAAAGAGACGAGCAAATGACGTCGCTGCCGGTCGTCGGCCTCATCGCCGCCATGGCACTGGTCACCTACGCCACCCGCTACACGATGATCGGACTGCTGGGCCGGTTGACGCTACCGGATTGGGCACTCCGCTGGCTGGAGTTCGTCCCTGTGGCTGCGTTCACCGCCATCATCGTGCCCGCAACCCTCGCCCCCCAGGGCCGCGTTGACCTCTCCTTCAGCAACCACTATGCCTGGGCGGCGCTGATCTGCGCTCTGGTCGCCTGGCGCACGCGGCACACGCTGGCGACCATCGTCGCCGGATTGGCCGCCTTCTGGCTGCTGCGTTGGCTAGGCGGATAACTCCCCCTTATTGCGGCTCAATCGCCTGCAGCAGGCCCATCAAGCGGTCGTACTCCCCCTTGAGCAGCGCGGCCACCTCGCGGGCGGCAGCGGCGAGCCACTCCCCGTCGTCACCGCGGGCCGCGTAGGTCTCCCTGATGTGGGCAGCCAGAAGCTGCTCTGGAGGGAGTTCCACCGCGGCATCCAGCAGCAACCGGAAGTAGGCGCGCCGCTGGCTGAAGCGCGCCACCTCATCGGAATCGCAGCCACAGACGGAGAAATGCAATGGCGGCGGCTGTGGCGGCAAGTGCTGGTGCACCCGCCCATCGGGGCCAATGTAGCCTACCAGCAGCGCCTGGAACTCCGTGCGCAGCGTCTTCTGTAACTGCGGATGCTCGACGTAGATCGCCGCATCGTGTACGTGTTCAGTACTCCGGCGCACGACGCGACGGCCCGGATCGAGTCCTGTCGTGGTGCCGAAGCTGACCACCCCATACACTGTGCGGCGGCCCTCTTCCAGGTCCACCTTGACCACACTGCCCAGCGCGGGTGGCTGGTGCAGCGTGAAGCTCACCGCCGTCAGGCTGCTGCTGCTCGTCGCCACGATCTCGCCAATGCGTTCCATCTTCCCTCCATCATTCATCTACCACAAAGACACCAAGGCACCAAGGTTACAGAACTACTCGCTTGTGTCTTCGTGTCTTGGTGGTTGATCTGGGCGCTCGAGCTACACGCCTCGCTCTCGCTTGCTGCGGTCTTTGGCCGAGCGAACGTAGACCATGCCCCGCGCGGCCAGGGCCTCCTCCACCATCTGTTCTACCAGGCGCCGTTCGCCGGTGGTAATGACCGCCTGCTCGTGCGCTTCCATCAGGGCAGGCGGATAGCCACGTCCGCGGCGACATTGGTCAGCCACCGCTGCGTGTAGGAGCCCGCGCATCGTGGCATCTTGCATCACCCACTGCGGCGCCTCCAGACGGGCGATCTCCTCGCCAGTGTGCAAGTAGAAAAACTGCACTCGCTGCTCGCCGTAGCGGTCGAGAATGGTCGAGGTGCTGTCGAAGACAGCGCTGCGCTGACCCGGCTGCAGGTGGCGCAGGAAGAGCGGTTGGTCGCGGATATCGGCCAGCGCCCGGCAAAGGGCACGCTCCTCGTCGCTGGCCCCCACGCACTGCCCGCAATGCTTCGGATCCTTCCCGCAGACCAGCAACCGCAGAGTGTTGGCCACGTCTTGCGCACCCGGATAGCTGATGTAGCTGGCCACGGGAATGCCCGCCCCCTCGAAACGCTCCAAGCAATCCAAGATCTGTGGCAAGAAGTGACGCACCACTGCATCCTCCTCGTTTTGCAAGGCCCAGAAGATGAGTGAGCCGTCCCGCAGCGCCAGCACCGGCCCGTCGGCGGGGGCCTCTCGGGCCGCCTCCCACAGCGCCTGCAACTCCTCCGAGGCCATGCGCAACCCCAGGCGGGCGCCTTCCACGGGGATGCGGCGGCCTTCGGCAGTGATGTAGATGCTCTCCGCGTCCGAACAGAACATGCCACGGGCCCAAAGACGCGCGTCGGGCTGCTGGCCATAAGTGAGGCGAGCCAGCCCCACGTTGAGCACGAAGAAGCGCAGCGGGCTGTGGCGGTCAGGCGCGATGGTGGAGCCGTCGGAGGCCACGACGGTGAAGCCAGCGGTGGGCAGCGGCGGCGCCGGATGAGTTGTACTGATCTCTTCCACAGGCTTGGCGACCAGCCAGGGGATGCGGTCGCGGTGCCCTCGTTCCCGCAGCACTTGCCGGAGATGAGCGGTATCGGCGGTACGCAGCAGCTCGCAGGCAGCGTTCATGTGATCGGCTAGCGCTTCCGTATGCGCCTGAGCGATCATCTGAGCGATCTGCGGCTGAATAGTGGCTAGATCAAGCGGCATAGGTTGATTCCAACTTCCAACTCCCAGTCAGTAGATTATACCTCAGGTGGAGCCGCGTGGCAAGCTAGGTTGACAAAAAGTGCTAGTTGTCGTAAAATGGGGGTAGGCATTTGCGACGTTCATTTGCGACGTTGCATTCTGGCGATGACGTGCCGTGCTGAGAGGAGACGGCTGCAGCTTTGATTCGCGTCCTTCACTTCGCCGACCTACACTTAGGCGTCGAGAACTATGGGCGGCTGGAGCCAGCCACGGGACTGTCCAGCCGCGTGACGGACTTCCTCCGCGCCTTCGATGCCCTGGTGGACTATGCGCTGACCGAGGATGTTGACTTGGTCCTCTTCGCTGGCGATGCTTTCAGGACTCGCACGCCGTCCCCCACCTATCAGCGGGAGTTCGCCGCCCGCATCCACCGCCTGGCAGTGGAGGCCGGCATCCCCACTTTCTTGCTGGTGGGCAATCACGACCTGTCGCACGCTGCCGGCCGCGCCCATAGCATCGAGATCTTCCAGACGCTGGAGGTGGAGAACGTCCACGTGGCCCGCAAGCCGGCGGTCATGCGCATTGAGACCCGCCACGGGCCACTGCAGATCGTCGCCCTGCCCTGGATCGTGCGCAGCGCCATTCTGGCCAGGGAAGCGTACAAGGGCTGCAACCTGGAAGAGATCCACGCGCTGATGCTGAGACGGCTGGAGGAACTGCTGCTAACCGGAGAGGAGAGCCTGGTCAGCCAGCTTGACCCGGACCTGCCGACCATCCTCGCCGCGCACGGGACGGTACAGGGCGCCATCTACGGCTCCGAGCGCAGCGTGATGCTGGGCAGTGATCTCATCCTGCCGCCGAGCCTGGTGCAGCACACCGCCTTCGACTACGTCGCGCTGGGACACATCCATAAGCATCAGTCCGTCGGCGAACAGCCGCCAGCGGTCTACGCGGGCAGCTTGGAGCGCATTGACTTCGGTGAGGAGAAGGAAGCCAAGGGGTTCGTCGTCGTGGAACTGGAACGGGGGCGGGCCGCCTGGCGCTTCGTGTCGCTGCCAGCCCGGCCTTTCGTCACCATCCGCGTTGAGGCTATGCTCCCCGATCCTACGGCCCAGGTGCTGGCAGCCATCGAGGAGCACGACATCGCCGATGCCGTAGTGCGGCTGCAGATCAAGTTGACGGCCACAGCGGAACCACTGCTAGATGAGAGGACGATTCGCAAAGCGCTCGCCCCGGCCTTCTACGTGGCAGCGGTTGCCAAGGAAGTGGAACGGCCCACACGGCTGCGCTTGGGTCGCCAAGAGACCATCGAGACCTTGACGCCGCGGGATCTGCTGACGCGCTATTTCCAGGCCAAGCAAGTTCCGGCGGAGCGAGCGGACGTGCTGTTGCACTACGCCGACGAGCTACTCGCCCAAACGAGCGAGAAGGGAGGATAAGCATGACCTCGTTGCAGACAAACGTGGGTCAACTGAGCGCAACTGGAGGCGTGTGTCAGTCCTGGGCACCCAATGCGCGGGCAGTGGAACCGACCGTGTCTGACAGGCTGGGGCAGCGCAAGGGCAATCTCTACGTCCTGACGGAGCTACTGGGCAGCCAACCATCGCCTCAAGTACTCTACCGCCAGATAGTGAACGTCATCCAGCGTGTCTACTACGAAGCACCGAGCAGCGTCACTGCGGCCCTGCAATCGGCGATTGTCGAGGCGCACCTCCTGTTGCAGGAAGCAGGTGTCACAGGCGGCGTAAGCTGCGTGGTGCTCCGGGATGCTGAGATCTACATCGCCCAGGTAGCCCCCGCGTTGGTCGTGGTCGCTCATCCCACCATCGTGCAGCTATTCCCCGCCTCGCCGATGGCATTCGATAACCCGCTGGGCGGCAAGACGCGGCCCGAAATCGGGCTGTTCCACTCCCCCGTGGAGACCCCTACCGCCATCTTGTTGGCCAACAGCCGCTGGCTGTCCCGGGTCGAGCCCAAGATGCTGGCAGGGGCAACGACTGCCTCCGGTGTCTCAGGTATACTCGACGTCCTCCGGGAATTCGCGGGACGCGCCAACCTGTCGGCGATGGTGGTCGGATTGGGCGTGCCCGCCGACGCTCCTGAGGTCCGAGACGGACGGGAGGTGGAGGCATGGGTTGAACAAGTCAGGGGCGAAGTTGAAGAAGAGGACGTCTACCAAACCGAGAGAGACTGGGAAGAGTCACCTGGCGAGCGAGCGGAGTCTGCCCACTCAGTCGGTGACATGGCCCGCGACGCCGGGAGGGGCGTAGCAACGATTGGTGCTCGGCTGGCCGATAGCGCCAAGATCCTAGGAGGGCGGATGCTGCCGGAGGCAGAGGCTGTGACGCGGAAGCGTGCGCGCCCCAGGGAACGGCCCGAAAGGAAGCACTCCCGTTGGCCAGTGATCGTCGCCGTAGTCATGCCCCTGCTGGTAGCACTCGTGGCTGCGGGGCTCTGGTGGCAGCGAGGATGGGAAAGAGATCAGCAATTCACGAGCATGCTGCAAGGTGCGAGGGCGGCCCTGGATGGCACAGTCGGCATGGAGGACGAGGCATTGGCTCGTGGTCAGCTTCGTGACGCCGAGGGGCGAATCACCGAGGCGTTGCTGCTAAGGCCCGGCGATCCCGACGCAGAGAGCCTGCGCCAGGAGATACAGAGGGAACTGGACCGCGTCAATCACGTGGTGACCCTGCCCATGCTGATGCCGCTGCAACAGTACTCAGGCATAGGACGAGATCTTGGCTGCGTGCTGCTCAGCGGGCGCAACGTCTTCGTGCTCGACCGGGGAAAGGACGAGGTCTACCAGTACCAACTGGACCCGGATTTGCACGACGTGGTTGAGCCAGTGGGAGAAGGACCCGTGATCCAGAAAGGGCAACAGGCAGGCCAGGCAGTGGTGAGCGAGCTGGCGGACATGAGCTGGCTTACGGCTGTGGGGAACCAGGACAAGAGCGGCCTGCTGGTGCTCGATCAGGCTGGGGGGCTGTTCCTCAGTGACGCTACGGGCATGTGGCAGCCCATCCACTTGCCCCTGCAACTGCCCAAAGATTGGCGATATCCACAGTCGGCCGAAACCTATCAGGGCAACTTCTACGTGCTCGAGCCTTCTCTGCACCAGATCTTCCGCTACGTGCCAAGCGGCGGAGGCTACGGCGAAACTCCCACGGACTACTTCGAAGACAATGCGCTGATCAACCTGGGAGGCGTCGTGGACATGGCCATCAGCAGCGAGCTGTGTGGCGGCCACGTTTACCTCCTGTACCGCAATGGCATACTGACCAAGTACACCTGGGGCTCGCCAGAGCCTTTCGAGGCGGATGTCCTCGACCAGCGCCTGCAAGACACTCCCGCCTTCTTCTCCAGCGCTGATGAGTGTCACCTGTACGTGGCCGATGCCGGCAACAACCGCATCGTCGAATTCGATGCCAACGGCACATTCCAGCACCAATATCGCCTGGCCGAAGGGGACACTCTGCGGTCCGTGCGCAGCCTCTTCGTGGACGAGGCCGACGACGCTTTCTACATCCTCACCGACGATGCGCTGTACCGCACCCCCATTCCCCGGTAGCAGCCTTGGCACCTGAGCGTATTCGGGGGAGAGGCGAGGAGAGGAGAGAAGAGGAAATGGCAGTACGGATTGTCACTGACACAAGCTGCGATCTACCCCCGGATCTCGAGAGGGAGATCAGGGAGATTGGCGTCATCATCATTCCCTTCACCTTCCGTTTCGGGCTCGAGGAGTGCCAGGACAAGTCGATCTCTATGGAGGAATTCCTGGCCAGGGCCGCAGGGAACTGGCCGACGACCTCGATCCCTTCGACGGGAGTATTCATCCAGGCTTTCCGTGAGTGTGTGGAGGCTGGCGATGACGTCGTCTGCATCACGATTACGGGCAGACACAGCGCAACCTATTCCGCGGCCGTCACGGCCAGCCAGCAGTTTGCTCCGGGACAGGTCACCGTGGTGGATTCGAGGTCGCTGTCCGTAGGCCAGGGGTTGTTGGTGCTTGCCGCCGCCCGCGCCGCCCGCGAGGGGAAGGACCCTGAAGGCGTTGTGGAAGCCGTCGCCGATCTGCGTAGACGCCTCCGCCTGTTCATCACCTTGGACACTGTGGAGTACCTGGTCCGAGGAGGCAGGGCTAGCAGGCTCAGCGGAGTCATGGCCGCATTGTTGAGGATCAGACCGATTCTTACCCTGATAGATGGCGAATTGACGGTCCTCGACCGGCCCCGAGGCAGAAAGGCGGCCAAGCAGAAGCTGATGGAGCTGGCCAGGGGTTGTCTCCCGGCCGAGACGATCGGCGTCGCTCACATCGCCTGTGAGGAAGAAGCCCAAGCACTCGTCTCGGACCTCTCTCTGCAAACCGGCTACCCTGAAGAAGAAATCCTCCTGGCCGAGACGGGCATGATCTTGGCCACTCACGGCGGACCGGGAACTCTAGGAATCGTGGTGGTTTCGAAGTAAGGAAACGTAGGCACGCAGGGGATCCTTGTCTGCGCCGAAGGTGCGGCCACGTTGGTGGCGTTTCAGCAGCTACGCCGCCAGGGCTGGACCGGCAGCGACGAGACCGTGGCCCTGTTCAACACCGGCAGCGGCCTCAAGTACGCCCACCTTTGGGCGTGATGGGGGAGATAGACTGCGGAGGGAATGGTGGAACCCCAAAGAAGCTTGCAGGTGATCGATGACGAGAGCAAACGTGCACGAAGATTCTACACCAGATTACGCTCTCGCATTGTGGCCTGGCTGGAGGAGCATACAGATGCTAGTGATCGAGTAAGAGAATACCTGTTGCTGTTGCCCGATCTCTTTGTTCTCCTGCTCCGTCTGATTGGAGACCCGCGAGTTGACGCTCCTCTCAAGATGCAGCTCATCGCTGCCAGTGCCTATGTCCTCTCACCGATTGATCTGCTGCCCGATTTCCTGCTCCCCACTGGCCTGATTGACGATGCAATTGCCGTAGCCTTCGTCCTGAGTCGCCTGACCAAGATCATGGGAGACACTGGCGAAGAAGCTCTGAGGGAACACTGGGAGGGACAAGGAGATATCCTGGCTCAGATCCAGAAGATTACAGCAACCGCCGACACCGTGATTGATCAGAGAATACTCCAGCGGCTTCGAAGGATCTTCTCCGGTGGACCGCGCAGCGTGTGACGCTGGCGACCGCAGAGCGCCCCAGCCGCCACCATGGCGCCGGGCCGCAGACCAACCCTACGGCTCAGCTCCATGATGGCCTTCCAGCGGTACCCCCAGTTTCTCCATCGCGGCTGCCAGGGCGTCGTTGGCTTGCTCCAACTGCTCGGCGGCGGCTTCAATGTTCCCAGCGGCGTGCTCGTGCCCAGCCGCGAGAGCTCGCCCCGCCCACTCGCGGAACTCGGCCGCGTGCTCGGCGTTGTGCTCCATCCAGTGGGGCAATAGCACGCGCAGCTTCTCCGCATCGGTCATCGCCGCCATCTCACTCCTCCTGTTCCGCCACCAGCATCACAGTGTGCTTCAGCAAATCGACCCGCTGGATGCGAGCCCGCACCGTCTGCGGCGCCTCGAAGAAGGTGCTCAATCGCACACCCTCGTCTGCCGATTCCAGCAGAATCACGTCCTTCATGATCTCTTCTTCCTGGCCATCATGGACCAGGTACACGGTTGCCTGACACATCGTCTCACCTCTAGCGAACGGTTCCTCGTATCCTGTGGTTGCCCGCGGTCCTCCGCGCCTCACGCAGTCACGGCGACTGCATCACCCAGACGTCCTTGAACTGCAGATCGTCCCACACGCCAATCTGCCGATAATCCGGGATTTGCCGGTTGAGGAATATGGCCACCTCGTTAGGGCCAGGCTGCAGGCAAGAGGCAGGGACGGTGAAGGTCAGCGCTACCCAACTCCGGCTGAAGTCCTCCACCGGGAAGTGGCGCGGCTCCACCCGATGGCCATTCACCGTCAGGTAGTTCCCCTGCTCGTTGTTCTGCATCAACTCCAGATGCAGCGTCCAATCCTTCTGCCCCGGCTCCTGCACGTAGAATCGGCCGCGCCAGACGGTGCTGGGCATCGGCGCCACATCCCAGAAGTGCGTCTTCTCTTGCTCCCAGCGCTGAAACTGATCGCCCCACACGGGCTGGCGGCCCGGCCCCTGGTGAAGCGACACCCAGGGCCAGGAGAACTCATTATCCCCCAAGTGTATCACCACATCGTCGGCGAGCGCTTCTGCCCACTGCCGTCCCCGCCAGACCTCCAGGGTCCGCCGAAGTTTGACCCCCAGCCCAGCAAGTGAGGGAGAGCGCCATCTCTTGGGCATCGCTGCCAGCGCCTGATAGGCCGGCCGGGCGCGTCCATCGGAGTCGAGAAGCCGATAACCCCACTTCTCTTCCTCGCCTTCATCTCCTCTTAGGCCCTCGCCCAGATTCCAGACGGCCATCATATCCAGCCAGCGCCATTCCCGCTGCGCTTTCTCGAAGGCGGCAACCAAGTAGTCCGCTTGCTGTTCCGGCGTCACCTGCTGCCAGGCCCGGTCACCCTGCGCCTCAGCGATCCACCCCATCTCCGTAGCCCACACCGGTTTGCCGCTGTCGCCGTATTCCACCATGATCCGCCGCAGATCAGCCAAGCGGGCGAAGTTGAAGCCCTCATGCGCGCTGTAGGGGTCATCTGGCGGGTAGGCAAAGCCGTAGGGATGTGCGCCCAGAACGTCGAAGAACTCTTGTGCCCCGGCCTCGTACATCCGCTGTAGGAAGAGCCGGTCGTCGATGGCCTGCTCGCTGACGTCGTTGGTGGGGGCCAGCCCAGCGCTGACCACCAGGGCCTCGGGATCGGCGGCCTCGATGCGGTTGCACGCTTCCTTGAGCAAGGCGACGTAGCCGGCCGGATCCGGCGGCTCTCCGCCCCACTCGCGCGACAGGTTCGGTTCGTTCCAAATGAGGTAGCCGGCGGCGCGGCCACGATAGCGCCGCGCCACCGCCTCCACGAAGTCGCCATAGTCGGCTAAGTCGTCCGGCGGGCAATTGCCCTGTCCTTCGGGAGCGGCCCAGGTCGGAGTCTGGTCCAGCCGCACCACTAGATGCAGGCCGTAGTGCTCAGCCCCGCGCACCACAGCATCGGGGAATCCCCAGTTCCAGCGGTCCCGCTGGTACTCGATCTCCCGCCAACTGAAGAGCTGAACGACCCAGCGGCAGCCGGTCGCGTGCACGGCCGCCAGCGCCTCTGCGTCAGGCCGGAGAGTATGGATGCCGCACGCAGGTCCTCTTGGCGAAAGCTGACGGCAGATGTCCGATGGCCGATAGCGAATGGGAGATGGCAGACTGCTGATATTGGATGGGCGGCGCTCGCTGACCTGTGCCTCTCTCTTTCCTCGATACAGGCCTCGCGGCGTGGCGGCGTAGAGTGGGCTGCCGTCGGGGTGAACGGCCAGACCACTGATGCTGAGCCCGTCCAGGCCGACTGGCCGCCAGTGCTCACCGCCGTCGTCGCTTCGGTAGAGGCCGTGATACTTCGTGCCCGCGAAGACGCCACGTTCATCGACGGGGTCAAAAACCAGCGTGGTGACAGTGATGCCTTCCAGCCCCTTTCCCCAGCGCTGCCAACTGACCCCACTATCGTGGCTTCGGTAGGCCCCCTCCGTCGCTCCGACGTGCAGGCGCGCAGGACCCGCTTCGTCGAACAGGAAACAGTAGACCGTCTGGCGGTTCAGCGCCGGCCCGGAACGCTGCCACGTCTCGCAGCCGTCGCGGCTCACGTACAGCCCGTCATCAGCGCCCGCGTAGGCGATGCGCGGATCATACGGGCTGATAGCCACCGCGATGATCTCCGTGCTCAGATCGAGGCCCTCCCAGCGAGCGCGCCACGTCTCGCCGCCGTCTGTGCTCTCGTAAACCCGCTCGTAGGCCGCTCGCGCCAGCAGCCGTTGTCGGTTCGCCGGATCCACAGCCAGTCTGACGACGGCCACCTGCGGCGAGCTTTCCATCACCTGCCACGTCTGACCACCATCATCGCTGCGGACCACCCCGCCTCCGTGGGCCCCAGCGTACAGGAGACCGCGGCCAGCCGGCACAAGGGCCAGGTAGCCCTTCTGCTCCGGGCCGGGGTTCAGCCGCTGCCAGTGCTCGCCGCCATCGGTGGAACGATGCACTCCGTCTATGTCCGTAGCGTAAACGATCTCTGGATCGTCCGGTGCCAGCGTTACAGCCTGTACCTCCACACTACCCAGGCCATGGTTGAGCCGCCGCCAGCTCGCGCCATCATCGTCGCTGCGATATACTCCGTCCCAGGCGCCAGCGTAGAGCACTGGCTCTGGCCCCGGCACGACGACCAGGGTGAAGATGGCCACCCAGGGCCGGATGCCAGGGCCCGTGCGCTGCCAAGTGTGCCCGCCATCGGTGCTGCGATACACGCCGCTCCCGCTGACGCCAGCGTAGATCACCCCCGGACGCCGCACGGGCACGGCCACCGCGTCAATCCGCTTCTCGATCCCCTCGCTACTGAGGACCCAATCACGCCCGGCGTCCTCGGTGCGGTAGAGCGCCTTCCGCGTGCGAGCGTAGCCGACCTGTCCGTGGTAGGGGTCCAGGGCCACCTCCGAGACGAAGGCAGTCTCCAGAGCTCTCCGCCATGTGCGTCCTCCATCCCAGCTCCCCAAGACCCCCCAGCCGTCGGTGCCAACAAGGATGGTTTTGCCATCGGCGCTCACCGCCAGGGACAGGATGACCTGGCTAGTGGGCGGGTACTCCAAAGGGATCGGGACGAAAGGAGGCCCGCCATCGTCGCTGCGGAACAGGCCATGCCCCGCAGTGCCGCAATAGAGGTTGCCGTGGCCGTCGGCCGCCAGCGCGTAGACGGCGGCAGCAGGCAGCCCGTCTACGCGCTGCCATTTCTTGCCGCCATCGCTCGATTGGTAGAGGCCTTCAAGGGATCCGGCGAAAACCGCCGTGCCGCCTGGCGCGCTGTCAGGCACGGCGAGCAAGGCGTATACCACTTGGCCTTCCAGCCCACCGTCCATGACTTGCCAGTGCCTGCCGCCGTCGCTGGTCTTGTACAATCCTGGGGTGTGGTAGGCCCCGGCGTAGAGCGTCTGCGGATCAGCCGGGTCCACCGCTAGTGCCAAGATCGGGGCGTGGCTCTCCAGCCCCTGGTTGATGGGCTGCCAGGAGAGACAGGACTGGTTCCGCTCGCCGCTGCAACTGAGCGCCACAACCAGAATCAGCAGGCACAAGATGACCTTCGTACGACGCCCCTGACGCGGCCGGCAGCTTGAGGGCTTTTTCAGAGCTTCACCTCTCGCCACTGCACGCTGCACTTCTCCGCCTTCATGATGGCCACGATCCGGCGCACTGTCTCGTCGAGCTCGTCTTCGCGATTGACCACCACGTAGTCGAATTCTGGGATACGCTCCATCTCCTCCCGCGCCAGGGAGATGCGTCGCCGCAGCCCGCACGCCGATTCGGTGCGACGACGCTTGAGGCGTTCTACCAGCTCCTTCTCCGACGCCGCTGTCAGGAAAACTGTGATCACCTCTGGCACCTTGCGGCGCACCGTGGCCGCCCCCTGGACATCCACCCGCATGATCACGTCCTTCCCACTGGCCAGCGCCGCACGCACCTGTGCCTTGGGCACTCCCTTGGGCTCCCCGTAGACCAGAGTGTGCTCCAGGAATTCGTCGTTCTCCACCATCGCCTCGAACTGGGGTTCGGAGAGGAAGAGATAGTGCTCGCCATGCACTTCGTTCGACCGGGGCGCGCGGGTAGTAGCCGTAACCACGAAATGGAAAGGATAGCCCATGTCCTTCATACACTGCAGCACACTGTCTTTCCCCACACCCGAAGGGCCGGAGATGAGCACCAGCAGCGGGTGCGGCTCGCTTACCCATTGGTACCATTGCCTGATGTCACTCTCGACCATCGCATCACCTGACCTGGGATACAGTAGCTCGAGTGGAACCGGGAACCCGGACCCCCGAACTGGGAACTCGAAACGCCTGGCTGCTACTTGCCCTGAGCCTTGACTAGCGGTATAATTCCTCCACACTCAATGCGCGAAGAGAGAGCCGTATGCCCATCTACGAGTATTACTGCCACGAATGCCGACGGCGCGTCAGCCTGCTTTGGCGCAGCTACGCTGACCTGGAGACCAAACAGGCTGCATGTCCGCGCTGCGGCGGAAGCCATCTCACCCGCCTCATCTCTCGCGTGGCCGTCGTACGCTCCGAAGAAAGCCACCTGGATGACCTGGCCGACCCCAGTATGCTGGACGGACTGGACGAGAATGATCCCCAATCTCTGGCCCGCTGGATGCGCAAGATGAGCCAGGAGATGGGTGAGGACCTGGGCGATGAATTCGACGAGGTCATTAGCCGCCTGGAATCAGGCCAAAGCCCCGAGGAAATCGAGGAATCGATGCCCGACCTGGGCCCAGGCATGGACATGGGCGGCGAAAACTTCGGGGTGATGTAGGGGGTGGTAACTTGGTACATTGGTACATTGGTACATCGGTCAGAGGACCAAGTTACCAATCTACCAGTCTACCAGTCTACCAACCTAGCATCTTTCCCACCGCTCCACGTTCAGCACCAACGAGGTCGCACCGCCCACCTCCACCTCCACTGGGGTGCTTGCCAGTAGCTCTCCCGGTTCCATCAAGGGGGGCAACGGGCTGATGTAGCGAGTGCGCGTGCGGCAGCGCTCGCTGATGATCCGCAGCACGTCCTCCACCTTGTCATCCTCGGTGCCGATGAGCATGGTCGCGTTCCCCTCGCGCAGGAATCCGCCCGTCGTGCTGATGACCGTGGCCTGAAAGCCCTGTTTCATCAGCGCCTCCAACAACCCCCTCGAATCCTCGTGGTTGACGATGCTCAAGATCAGCTTCATCAATCCTTCCTCCTATCTGTTCCCCTGGCGCCGATGAGCACCTCTATCCGCTCCCGGATGGCCGCCTGGATGTCGGCGATGGGCTGGAAAGCATCCACCTCCAGCCAGCGATCCGGTTCGCCGGCGGCCATCTCCAGGTAGCCCTCTCGCACTCGCTGGTGGAATGCCAGCGCCTGCGCCTCCAAGCGATTCCACTCCTGAGGCACCTTGCGCCGCAGCCCCTCCTCAATAGCAATGTCCAGGTAGATGGTTAAATCGGGCACCAGCCCGCCGGTGGCGAAGGCGGTGATGGTGCGCAGGGTGTCCAGATCCAGCCCCCGTCCATAGCCCTGATAGGCCAGTGTGGAATCGGCGTAGCGATCGCAGAGCACGATGCCGCCGCCCTGCAGATGAGGGCGGATCACCTGGGCCACGATCTGCGCCCGCGCCGCCGAGAAGAGCAGAATCTCCGCCTCCGGCTGCATCTCCCTGCGCGTAGGGTCAAGCAGGATGGCCCGGATCGCTTCGCTGATGGCCGTGCCACCAGGCTCACGCGTGGCCAGCACGTCACATCCCCGCTCGCGCAGCCACTCCGCCAGCAACTTGAGCTGCGTGGTCTTCCCGCTCCCCTCAGGGCCTTCAAAGGTGATGAACAGGCTCACGCTGGACTCTCTCCTGTGTTCATTGTCGCTTCCGGGCAAGGAGACAGTCTGAGACAAGGGGACAGATTGTCGTCACTTTGACCGGCAAGTTTGGATGACCAACAGGCTTACGCCAAGCCTATTAGCCCAACAGCGGCGGTGTGCGGGCGTGCAGGCCGTGCAGTTTGGCCCAGCCTAGCAGCAGGCCAGTGCATAGGGGATTCAGCGGCACCATATCTGTAGGCTTCACCCCCGTCAGCCGCGCCAGATAGGTGGTGATGGCCCGCAGATCGTTGTGCTCGTTGATGGTGTAGACACGCCGGTGCCGGTAGCGGTCCCTGACCATCTCCCCCGCCTCGGCCACAGCGCAGGGGCCGACGATGAGGATGTCGCCTTGCAGCCGCTCCAGTTCCTCCCGCGGCACTCCCTTGCCGAAGACAACGCTGAACCCGCCGCGGCCACCATGGTCGCTGCCCAGCATCTCCAGCACGCACTCGGTGTTGCCCCGGCATCCTTCGATGCAGGCCCGTTCCTGCCCCTGTACGATGGTCACGTCGGGAGGAAAACGACGCAGCAGCGTGTGCGGGTAGCGGGTCTGGAAGCGGTTGAGGTCGCCCATCACCTCGATGTCCGCGAGGTCAGCGCAGCCCAGCCCCGCTGCCGCCGCCAAGCGCAGATGCTCCACCTCCTGCGGCTCGTACCCCAGCAGGCGAGCCCCCACCGCGTCCACGGCCACGGTGTCCCGTCCACCGAAAAGCACGTTCAACCGCACCAGGCAATCGTCCAGGTGAGCCGTGGTGGGGAAATGCCCGTGCACCGTCGCCGTCAGCCCCTCGATGAGGGTGAAGTCGGGCTGGATGAGGCGATAGATGCGGGTCAGACGCTCGTGCAGGCCGAAGTGGTGGTCTGCCATGCGGTCGCGCTGCACCAGCAGCCCCATCTGATTCTTCACCCCCAAGGTGACCGTGGTCATGGAATGGGTCTTGAGTTTGGGGAAAGACAGGTAGCGGTTGTCTCCCTTGTGAGCGATCAGTTCGTCATGCAGCAGGCGGGGGATTTCCACCGGCTCCGCCTCACCCGGCAGCGTGATGCGCACCGTGCGCCCCTCGTCCAGGTACACCGGTCTGGCCCCGTAGCGGCGGCAGATGCGGTCGTAGCCGGTGACCTTGAACACCAGCCGCGTGAAGTTGCCATGGGTGCAGTTTTCCATGACAAAAAGGCGCCGGTAGCCATGCTGACGCAGATAGGCCAGCAGTGCCGCCAGCGCCTGGGGCGCGGTGTGCGTGTACGGCGCGAAGTGAATTCCGTTGGGTTTGATGAACAGCTTGCCCTGACGGGGGAACAGCGCTGTCACGCCACCGAAAGCAGTGAAGATATCGTCTATGGCACGTTGCAGTGTCTCTTCTGTAACCTCAGCGACGACGACTTTGGGCATGGCTCACCTCAGCTCCTTGCCACCTGATCCCCTGGTTTCCTTATCTCCTTGTCCCAGGTCGTCCCTCTGTCTCAGAAACCGAGCGTGGGAGCCCGGCCTGCTGAAGAGCTACTGCGCCAGCAGCTCCTCGATAGCTTCCTGGAGCTTATCGGCTGGTACGTAGCCCCCCTGCTGTCCTTTGAAGGCGAAGAACTGCGGCGCGGGTGGGAACTGGCTCTGCAGGGCGATGGCCAGATCCCGATTCACC
>Ga0209121_10001181_pt1 | contig 27348 bp, 21 predicted proteins | sample Cruoilmetagenom3_FD_187292 | JGI IMG/M metagenome (GOLD analysis project Ga0209121, IMG submission 187292) | Oil polluted marine microbial communities from Coal Oil Point, Santa Barbara, California, USA - Sample 3 (SPAdes) (version 2) | ecosystem: Environmental > Aquatic > Marine > Oil seeps ...
GAAAACCTCTCCTGGTAATTTATATAGTACACCAATAAAAGTTACAGTTACCAAAGATGGTATATCAGATTTGCACATTGTTTTAGATCAGGTTATTCCTGAAATTAAAGCTCCAGAGGATACAGAATGGATAAAACATGTTCGCTTAAAATCAGAATTACTTTCAGAGTTTTGGGGAAGAGACATGTATTTAGGAGCGCATGTGTTATTACCAAAAGGGTTTAAAGAGCATCCAGAAGCTAAATATCCTTTAATGGTTTTTCATGGACATTTTCCGTCTGATTTTGGAGGTTTTAGAACCACGCCTCCTGACGAAAATTTGGAGCCAGAATATTCCGATAGATTTCATTTAGATGGTTATAATATTATACAGCAACAAGAGGCTTATGATTTTTATAAACGTTGGAATGAACCAGATTTTCCACGTTTTTTAATTATAGAAATTCAGCATCCTACACCATATTATGACGATTCTTATGCTGTAAATTCTGCTAGCCAAGGACCTTATGGAGATGCTATAACCTATGAGTTAATTCCGCATATTGAAAAGCTTTTTAGAGGGCAAGGAGAAGGTTGGTCTCGCTTTTTATATGGAGGTTCTACTGGTGGTTGGGAATCTTTAGCAGTGCAAGTAAAGTATCCTGATGCCTATAACGGTTGCTTTGCAGCTTGTCCTGATCCTATAGATTTTAGAGCGTATTGCTTGACTAATATCTATGAAGATGATAATGCGTATTATGCAAAGAGTACACATAAAAAAATAGAAATTCCGTCGCAAAGAGATTATTTAGGAAACGTGAGAACTACAGTAAAAGAAGATAATCACTTAGAGTTGGTTTTAGGAGATAAGTCGCGATCAGGTGGTCAATTTGATATTTGGGAAGCTACCTATTCACCACAAGCAAAAGATGGGTATCCAGAAAGGATATGGAATAAATATACAGGTGAAATTAATAAAGATGTTGCCGAGTTTTGGAAAGAGAATTACGATTTACGTTATATTTTAGAACGCGATTGGGATAAGCTAGGCGAAAAATTAAAGGGCAAAATTCATATTTACTGTGGTGATATGGATAATTATTATTTAAATAATGCCGTGTATTTAATGGAAGACTTTTTAGAAAGTACCACAGATCCTTATTATGATGGTGAAGTAGATTATGGAGATAGAGCAGAGCATTGCTGGAATGGAGATCATGAAAACCCGAATCATATTTCTAGATTGCGCTATAATAGCATGTATGTACCAAAAATTATGAAACGTATTTTAGAAACAGCTCCAGAAGGAGCAGATTTAACAAGTTGGCGCTACAAGTAGTATTTACTTGGCAAACAATTGGTTTATGTCTTTAAAGGCTTTAAACTCTAAGGCATTACCTGCAGGATCGTTAAAAAACATCGTAGCTTGTTCTCCTGCTAGTCCTTCAAATCTTATATAAGGTTCTATAATAAAGGCTATGTTTTTTTGTTTTAATTCTTCCGCGAAAGCGTGAAAAACATCCCAATCTAAAACTACGCCATAGTGTGGTACAGGAACAGCTTTTCCGTCTACAGGGTTGGTAGTTGTTTCTTGGTTGGTTTTTGCTTTGTAGTGTATTACTAATTGGTGACCAAAGAAATTAAAGTCTACCCAATGGTCACTGCTTCTGCCTTCTTCACAGTTTAAAACGTCTCTGTAAAATGTTCTGCAAGTTTCTAAATTATGTACAGGAATTGCAATGTGAAAAGGGGAGAGTTTAGTCATTTTTTTCTAGATATGTTTTGGTAGATGCTTCTAAAAGGTTGTTTAATTCTTTTAATTCTTCTGGTGTGAATTCTCGGTATTCACCAACAGGAACATCTAGCTTTATATTCATGATACGAACACGTTTTAAGGTGTTTACTTCGTAGTTTAAATACTCACACATTCTACGAATTTGTCTGTTTAGTCCTTGGGTTAAGATAATTTTAAACTTATAAGTTCCTAATTTTTCAACAGTACAAGGGTTGGTGGTTTTTCCTAATTCTTCTAAAGGAATTCCTCCAGACATTCTTTCTATAAAGGTTTGCGAAATAGGTTTGTCTACTGTAACAATATATTCTTTTTCGTGATTATTGCTTGCGCGAAGTATTTTGTTTACAATATCTCCATCATCCGTAAGAAAGATTAATCCTTCACTAGGTTTATCTAATCTTCCTATTGGAAAAATTCGTTTAGGATACTTTATGTAATCTATAATATTGTCTTTTTCTACTCTAGTGTCTGTGGTACAAACAATACCTACAGGTTTGTTAAAAGCTAAATAGGTAAAAGACTCTTTGGTATTTATAACCGGTTTTCCGTCTACATGTACTTCATCTGTTGGTGTTATTTTGGTTCCCATTTCTGGTACAACACCATTAATAGTTACTCTTCCTGCGTCAATAAGTCTGTCAGCTTCTCTGCGTGAGCAATAACCAACTTCGCTTAAATATTTGTTTATACGTTTAAGATTCTCTTTCATTTGGCAAAGATACTATAAGTTTATTCACTAATTAAAGATTAACAAGATGCACTCTTGGTAATTGTGATACTTTTTAATAAGCAATGTACTTATTAATGTATTCTGTAATGGTTTCATTGTTTAAAGAGTGACCAAAACCTTGTGTGGTTATTAGTTTTGCGTTGATATAATTTTTATCAAAATGTATGGCGTCTTGATACGGAATGATCCTGTCGCGTTCATCATGTATAATAAGCGCTGAGGTTTTTATTTCTTTAGAAAAATCTGCTGCAGAAAAGTATTCTGGCGCATGGCCATATTTTTCAACTACAATATCGCTTATTTTTTTATGTACTTTTTTGTTGTAACCCATCATGTCTACATAGCGATTAAAAACACCTGTAAAGTTAGCAGGAGCACCTAGTAGTACTAGTTTTTCTAATGCTGTATTTTGGTACTTATGTTGGTAAAATACGGTTGCCATACCACCTACAGAGTGACCAATAATAATATCTGGATTAAACTTTTTAGAAACAATATGTATAAATTCAGAATATAAAATAGCGTTAAAGCGTTTGCTACCAGAACGACCATGAGCAGGAGCATCAAGGGCAATTACGTTGTAATTTTGTTCTTGTAGGTTTTTAATTAATGGTTTCCATCTTGCAGCATTACTTTCCCAGCCATGAACTAATAGTATGGTTTTGTTTTTTCCGAGCCATCTATATGTCATGATGTTTAAATCTTCATACTCTAATTCTTCTTTAAACGCAGTGTCTAAAAAATCAAAATCTTTTTCTTTAATCTTACCTTTTAAAGGTTTAGAAAATAAGGAAAGCGCTAGGTTTCCAGCTGTTTTAGGCGAAATAAAGCTTACTGTATTTATAAATAAGCCTACGGTTTTTGGTATAAACTTCATTTTAATCTTCTCTGTTTACTAAATCCATAGAAAATGCAGGAAGGCAAATAGCTATATATTCGCAGGCAGTTGTAAATGGATTAGAGTACTGAACTCTTGTGTTTTTGTTAATTTTAATAGACTCTCCAGCTTGCAAAATAATAATTTCGTCATCAATAATAAATTGTTTTTTGCCTTTAATGATGTAGGTGTACTCATCAAATTCTGGAGTTTGAAAAGGTTCGCTCCATCCAGCAGGAGCAACCATGTGAGCTATGCTTACTTGTGCATTGTTGTCACTAGCTAAGCCAAAGTGTTCTTCTATTACTTTTCCGTCTGTAGTTGGTACTACAAATGGTGTTTTTTGTATGGTATATTTTTTTTTCATAATAAATATGGTAAAATAGTTGTAGGTGTTTTAGAGAGCTTTACTTTAAAGGCTTTCGTTTAATCATTCCTCCTTTTAAATCTTTAACAATACCTATAACTACAAATGCATTTTTGTCTATTTTATCAATTTCGGTGTAAAGTTTAGCTAGTTCTAATCTAGTCATTACAGTATAGATAATTTCTTTGTCGTAGCTTTTTCCGTTAGAACCAAAACCACCTTTTCCTGCATATATTGTACAAGCTCTAAGTAGTTTTTCGGTAACCATAATTCTGATTTCGTCATGTTTTTCAGAAATAATAGTGATACCAACATATTCTTCAACACCATCTACTACAAAGTCTACAGTTTTGGCAGCCGACAAATAAGTTAATATAGCGTAAAGCGCAGTTTCTACAGATAAAACATAAGCACCAAAAGAGAAAATAATAATATTTATAAGCAATAAAACGTCACCTACTGTAATTGATATTTTTCTACTTAAGTAAATGGCTAAAACTTCTGTGCCATCTATTACGCTACCTCCACGCATTGCCAAGCCAATACCTAAACCTAAAAAGAAACCACCAAACACAGCAATTAACAGTTTGTCTTCTGTAATTATAGGGTAATTTACAAAATGTACTACAATGGCTAAAAATGCAATTGCAATAACGCTTTTAATGGCAAATTTTACACCTATAGTTCTTGTTCCTAAGATAAGAAAAGGAATGTTTACTATAAGTAATAAAACACCAAGAGATAATGAGGTGATGTTTTGTAGTAGCAGTGAAATACCAGTTGCACCACCATCTATAAACTGATTTGGTAACAAAAAACCTTTTAATCCAAATCCTGCAGAAAACACACCAATAATTATAAATAGATACTCTTTTATAGCATGAGAAAACTCTACTTTAATGTTGTTGATTATTGGTGTAATTTGTTTTTCGGTATATGGTATAGGCACTTGTCTAGCTTTAAGTCTTTGCTTTGCTAGATCTGTTAATAATTTACCGAATAATGGATTCATTTGCTCTTTTGGTTACCAGGTTGTATTTGGTGTATTTGTAGTTTTTATTGCTACAGTTTACCAACCTATCATAAAATGTTTAATTTTTGCGCTATCTGGAATATGAATAGCTTCAATTTTTTTACTCATATCAATACGTAATTCTGCAGGTAATTCCATTTTGTCAATGGTGAAAAAAGCATTTATTTCGTTTACAAAAACTACTATGTTACGTAGTGTGTTTTGTATGCTTGAAATGGTATAATTGTTTTTTATGTCTGCAAAAGTGCTGGTTGTGTTTAAGCCTTTTTCTGTTTTATATCTTTGGTCTATAACTTTAACCGTATTTATGGTTGCTGTAGAGTCTAAATCTTGGTTTGGCGAAAGGGTTAATAATTGTTTTCCTGTTTTGTCATAAATTTCAATGTCGCTAATGCGTCCAGTAAATCCGTCTCCACTAATTCTTTTTACTACAGAATCATTAGCAAAAACAGTTTCTAGGTCTTTTACCTTTGTAGAGTCTGTTAAAAGGCCAATATTATTTTTAGAAATTAAAAATGGGTTTACTTCTTTTTTGCATGAGGTAAAAAAGATAGCTACTAGGCAAAGGGTAAAAATTGTATTTTTCATAGGTGTTTCCTGAGAAAGCAGGAAGCTTGTTTTGTTTTTTTGTTTCCGTGAAAACGGAAATAGTGTTAATTGTTTGTTTTGTTTAATTTGAATAAGCGCAATGCACTTTATTTTTATACGGAAGGTTTTGTTACTTCATTACTTTTTTTAAAATCCCAAAAACGGAGCGTATAAATGTAGCACTTGTAAGTACCTTAACAATAGGATTCATTCTGGTGCTGCTTTTACTAGAGCTTGATCGTGAAGCTTTTTTGCGTTCTTTTTCTTTGGCTTCTCTCTCGTCTTCTTTTATTTTTAGTTCTTCGGCTTTTTTTATTTTTTTATTTAGCATCTCATAAGCAGACTCTCTATCTATGGTCTCGTTATATTTCATAACTAATTTTGAGTCGTCTAAAAGTGTATTTAGTTCTGTTTCTGTTAACACATCCATTCTGCTCATTGGTGCACGCATCATGGTTGCAGCTAGAGGTGTTGGTCTGCCTTTTTCATCTAATGCCGAAACTAAGGCTTCACCTGTACCTAAAGATGTTAGTACTTCTGCAGTATCGTAATAATCTGTATCAGGATAGTTTTGTGCTGTAAGCTTGATGGCTTTTCTGTCTTTTGCTGTAAATGCACGTAAGGCATGTTGTACTTTTAAACCTAGTTGGCTAAGTACTCCTTCTGGTACATCTGTAGGGTTTTGAGTTACAAAATATAAACCAACCCCTTTACTTCGTATTAGTTTTACAATGCTTTCAATTTGGTTTAATAAAGCTTTAGATGCTTCGTTAAAAATTAAATGTGCTTCGTCTATAAACATAATAAGTTCTGGTTTTCCAGAATCTCCTTGTTCAGGTAGTGTTTCGTATATTTCAGCTAATAAACTAAGCATGAAAGTAGAAAATAGTTTTGGTTTATCTTGAATATCTGTTAAACGAATAATGTTAACATAACCACGACCATCTCTTGTGGTTCTTAGTAGGTCTTCTATATCGAAACTTTTTTCGCCAAAAAATAATTCACCTCCTTGTTGTTCAATTTCTATTACCTTACGTAAAATGGCACCTGTAGATGCTGTAGAAATTCTACCATATGCTTCTTGAAATTCTTGTTTACCTTCTTGGGTTGCGTATTGTAGTATTTTTTTAAAGTCTTTAAGGTCTAGTAAAGGCAGTTTGTTGTCATCGCAATATTTAAAAATAACAGCAACAACACCAGATTGTGTTTCTGATAGGTCTAAAATTCTAGAAAGTAAAACAGGTCCAAACTCACTTACTGTAGCTCGTAAACGAACGCCTTCTTGTTCTGAAAGCGACATGATTTCTACAGGAAATCCTTTTGCTTCAAAAGGTAAGCCTATTTTTTCATGACGTTCATCTATTTTTTCATGTCCAGGACTAGGTTGTGCCAAACCACTTAAATCTCCTTTAATATCCATTAGCAATACAGGAATTCCTTTGTCGCTTAAGTTTTCAGATAAAACTTGTAGTGTTTTTGTTTTTCCTGTACCTGTAGCACCAGCAATTAAGCCATGTCTGTTCATGGTTTTTAATGGTACTTTTACAAAAGCATCTTTAATGGTTTCTCCATCTAGCATTGCAGAGCCTAAGGTAATATAGTCTCCTTTTGTTTTGTTTCCTTCTGTTATATGTTTAAAAAATTCGTCCTGTCTACTCATGATGTACTTAAAATTTGTATAAAAATAGTAATCTTTCATGTAAAACCGTTTAAAAAGACTAGCAACTTTTTAACTAAAATCTACAATTGAGTTCTTGTATTAATTGCTTTAATTTTTATCCTGAAAAATTAAATGATTAGCTTTTTAACTTTACATGCTTAAATAACTATCTTTGCGCACTATGACAAGAAGTGAGAGACAAGAGTTATTGGATAAAGGCTTACTATTACCATTAATGGAAGAGTTTTATACCATTCAAGGAGAAGGTTTTCATAAAGGAACAGCTGCATATTTTGTAAGAATTGGTGGTTGTGATGTAGGTTGCCATTGGTGCGACGTGAAAGAAAGTTGGTTGCCAGAATTACATCCTGCAACAGAAACAATTAAAATTGCTGAAAATGCTGCCAAATACAGTAAAACTATTGTAGTTACTGGAGGAGAGCCTTTAATGTGGAATATGGATCCGTTAACCAAGGAGTTAAAAGAAAGAGGCTTACAAGTACATATAGAAACTTCTGGTGCTTATAAGTTAACAGGTACTTGGGATTGGATTTGCCTTTCGCCAAAAAAGAATAAATTGCCTACAGATGAGGTGTATGCACAAGCTCATGAGTTAAAGTGTATTATTTATAATAAAGATGATTTTAGGTTTGCTCAAGAACAAGCTGCAAAAGTAAATAAAGATTGTATTTTATATTTACAGCCAGAGTGGAGTAAAAAGGATAAAGTAGTTCCTGAAATTGTAGATTTTGTAATGGCTAATCCGCAATGGAAAGTTTCTTTACAAACCCATAAATATTTAAATATTCCATAAAAAAAAAGCGTCTTGAATTTCAAGACGCTTTTTTTATGTACTAACTAAAGTGCTTATTTTGTAAACGGAACAGCAATTCTTGCTTTATCCCATCCTAAATGCATATCAATTCCATTTTCAGATTCGGTAAACGCAATAGAAAAAGATTCTAAAGATTCTTTTCCTTCGGTTACAGGAACGCTAATTCTAGCAACATCTTTGTCTTCATTATAAAAGTAGCTTCCCCAAACATTAAGGTCTTTACTAATTATAGCAGTCCATTCTTTTTCTCCAGGAATAACATAAAAAGTATAGGTTCCAGCAGCAATTTTAGTATCGCCAAGCATCATGTCTGTATAAAGAGTTAACTCGGTAGCTTCATTAGCTCCAGTACGCCAAACCTTACCATTAGGTGCTAATTTTTCTAAACTTCTCTCTTTAAGTTGAGGTCTACTGTATACTACTTTTATTAGTTTGTTAGCGTTTTTGTAGTCTGTAGGAAAAGCAGCTGCATCCATTGGGCTTTTGTCTAATCCTTTAAATTCTTGAGCGCTAATGTTTAAAGTGAAAAGCATTAAAAGTGCCATGGTGATTGTTGAAAGTAATGTTGGTGTTTTCATAATGTGTTTTTTTAGTTAAATGAATTTTTAAAGATAAACCATATAGGTTTTAAATCATGTTAAAAGTCGTAACCATAAGAAGAAGTTTACATTTTAATAAAAAATAGCTGTAAATATATTGATATTCATTACATATTATTACTAATATAATGTTTTATGTTTCATTTTATAGGTATTTAGGCGTTTTGTGTTTTTAATATGAAACAACATTCGCATATTTGCTTCATCAATAAAACAATAAAGAATAAAAATATATAATTATGTGTGGAATAGTTTGTGCTTTCGATCTTAAACAAAAGAGTGAAGATTTAAGACCTCAGGTTTTAGAAATGTCTAAAACCATTCGTCATCGTGGACCAGATTGGTCAGGAATTTATAGTGATGATAAAGCAATTCTTGCGCACGAGCGTTTAGCAATTGTAGATCCAGCATCAGGAAAACAACCATTATTTAGTCCAGATAAAAAATTGGTATTAGCAGCAAATGGAGAAATATATAACCATAGAGCATTACGTAAACAATTTGAAGGAAAGTACGATTTTCAAACACAAAGTGATTGCGAAGTTATTTTAGCTTTATACCAAGAAAAAGGAGTAGACTTTGTAGATGATATGAATGGTATTTTTGGTTTTGCAATTTATGACACCGAAAAAGACGAATACTTTATTGCTCGTGATCATATGGGAATTATTCCATTATATATTGGTTGGGATCAAAACGGAACTTTTTATGTAGCTTCAGAGCTTAAAGCTTTAGAAGGTACTTGTACTAAAATTGAATTATTTCCTCCAGGACATTATATGTCAAGTAAAGATGGTGAGTTTGTAAAATGGTACAACAGAGATTGGAGTGAGTATGAAGCTGTAAAAGAAAACGAAACAAGTATTGCAGAGGTTAAAGAAGCTTTAGAAGCAGCAGTACACAGACAATTAATGAGTGATGTGCCTTATGGTGTTTTACTTTCAGGAGGATTAGATTCTTCTGTTACTTCTGCTATTGCAAAAAAATATGCACAAAAACGTATTGAAAGTGATGATACTTCAGATGCTTGGTATCCGCAATTACATAGTTTTTCTGTAGGATTAGAAGGATCTCCAGATTTAGCTGCAGCGCAAAAAGTAGCAGATCATATTGGTACAGTGCATCACGAAATTAAATTTACTATTCAAGAAGGTTTAGATGCTGTTAAAGATGTTATTTATAACATTGAAACTTATGATATTACTACCATTCGTTCTAGTACACCAATGTATTTAATGGCTAGAGTTATTAAGTCTATGGGAATTAAAATGGTATTATCTGGCGAAGGAGCAGATGAACTTTTTGGAGGATATTTATACTTTCATAAAGCACCAAACGCACAAGAGTTTCATGAGGAAACAGTGCGTAAACTAGATAAATTACATATGTATGATTGCTTAAGAGCAAACAAAAGTTTAGCTGCTTGGGGAATTGAAGGTCGTGTACCATTTTTAGACAAAGAGTTTATGGATGTAGCAATGCGTATTAACCCTCAAGATAAAATGATTAATGGAGAACGCATGGAAAAATGGGTGATTCGTAAAGCTTTTGAAGATATGCTGCCAGAAAGCGTAGCTTGGAGACAAAAAGAACAGTTTAGTGATGGTGTTGGTTATAGTTGGATTGATACGTTAAAAGAAATAGTAGAAAAAGAAGTGACTGATGAGCAAATGGAAAATGCAAAATTCCGTTTCCCAATTCAAACACCTCAAAACAAAGAAGAGTTTTATTATCGTTCTATTTTTGAAGAACATTTCCCAAGTGATGCAGCAGCTTTAAGTGTGCCACAAGAAGCAAGTGTAGCGTGTAGTACTGCAACGGCTTTAGAATGGGATGAAGCATTTAAAAACATGAATGAGCCTTCTGGTCGTGCTATAGCAAACGTACATGATAAATCGTATGCAACGTCTTAAATTTTGCATAGATTAGATTAAATTCTTTATAATAAATAGTTTCAAAACCTCGCTTCTGCGAGGTTTTGTGTTTTTAAGAGTTTTACTTCTTAAATAAAAATACAGAAATCAATTTTAAAGCGTTTTTTAGCCTGTTTAAGACACTTTTTAATAATTAACAAATGTTAATAATTTTTCTGTTCTGTGCTTAAATTAGCTTGAAAAACGTTTTTAATTTCGTATCTTTGGTTGTATTCAAAAGGATGCTGCAAAGCGTCTTTTTTTATGTAAAAAAAGCACTTGTTTTTTTAACAGGATTTAAAGGAGGAAGTTTGCTTTTGGGTTTCCGTGAAAACGGAATTTTTAAAATATTGATTCGAACTAAAATGTATTCAAATAATGAGCGAAAAAAGAGAAGAGTTTAATAAAGATGGATACTCGGCAGATAGTATTCAAGCTTTAGAAGGAATGGAGCACGTACGTATGCGTCCATCCATGTATATTGGAGATGTAGGAGTGCGTGGTTTACACCATTTAGTATATGAGGTTGTAGACAACTCAATTGATGAAGCTTTAGCTGGTCATTGTGATAATATTACAGTAACCATTAATGAAGATAACTCTATTACTACAGAAGATGATGGTCGTGGTATTCCTGTAGGTTTACACCAAAAAGAAGGGGTTTCTGCACTTGAGGTTGTAATGACTAAAATTGGAGCAGGTGGTAAGTTTGATAAAGATTCTTATAAAGTATCTGGTGGACTTCACGGAGTTGGTGTGAGTTGTGTAAATGCATTATCAGAGCATTTAACAGCAACCGTTTATAGAGAAGGTAAAGTTTGGGAACAAGAATACGAAAGAGGTAAAGCGCTTTATCCTGTAAAAGCTATTGGTGATACAGATAAAAGAGGTACTATAGTAACCTTTAAACCAGATTCTACAATATTTAAACAAACACTAGAGTATAATTATGATACGCTAGCAAGTAGAATGCGTGAATTGGCTTACTTAAATAAAGGAATTACCATTCACTTAGTAGATAAAAGAAGCACAAAAGAAGATGGTTCTTTTGAAGGTGAAACGTTTCATTCTGAAGAAGGATTAAAAGAATTTATCCAGTTTTTAGATGCTACTAGAGAGCCTTTAATGAAAGATGTAATTTCTTTTGAAGGTGAAAAAAATGGTGTGCCAGTAGAGGTTGCAATGGTATATAATACTTCTTATGCAGAAAACTTACATTCTTACGTAAATAACATTAATACACATGAAGGTGGTACGCACCTTTCTGGTTTCCGTCGTGGTTTAACACATACACTTAAAAAGTATGCAGATGAATCTGGAATGTTAGATAAGTTAAAATTTGATATTGCAGGAGATGATTTTCGTGAAGGATTAACAGCAATTGTATCTGTTAAAGTTCAAGAGCCACAGTTTGAAGGACAAACAAAAACTAAATTAGGAAACCGTGAAGTTTCTGCATCTGTAAGTCAAGCAGTATCAGAAATGTTATCTGATTATTTAGAGGAGCATCCAGAAGACGCAAAAACCATTGTGCAAAAAGTAATTCTTGCAGCACAAGCACGTCACGCAGCACAAAAAGCACGTGAAATGGTACAGCGTAAAACAGTAATGAGTATTGGTGGTTTACCTGGTAAATTATCAGACTGTTCTGAGCAAGATCCTGCAAAATGTGAAGTGTACTTAGTCGAGGGAGATTCGGCAGGTGGAACTGCAAAACAAGGTCGTGATAGAGCATTTCAAGCTATTTTACCATTACGTGGTAAAATCTTAAATGTAGAAAAAGCCATGACGCATAAGGTGTTTGAAAACGAAGAGATTAAAAATATCTTTACTGCTTTAGGTGTAACTATTGGTACAGAAGAAGATAGTAAAGCATTAAATCTTTCAAAATTAAGATACCATAAAATTGTAATCATGTGTGATGCCGATATTGATGGTTCTCACATTGAAACACTAATTTTAACGTTCTTTTTCCGTTATATGAAAGAGTTAATTGAAAATGGTCACGTTTATATTGCAACTCCTCCTTTATACTTAGTAAAAAAGGGTGCAAAAAAACAATATGCTTGGAATGATGAAGAAAGACAAGCTATTATGGAGAAGTTTGGAGAATCTTCAAAAATTCAAAGATATAAAGGTCTTGGGGAAATGAATGCAGAACAACTTTGGGATACAACAATGAATCCTGAATTTAGAACATTACGTCAAGTACATATTGAAAACGGAATTGAAGCAGATAGAATATTCTCTATGTTAATGGGAGACGAAGTACCTCCTCGTAGAGATTTCATTGAAAAAAATGCCATCTATGCAAATATTGACGCATAGTTCTTTTTTTTCTTAAATAATTAAAAAGCCTGTAAAGTAATGAAACTTTACAGGCTTTTTGTTTGCATCTTATTTTGAATTGGTTAAATAAAATAGTTGCATTTTTAAATGTTTTAACTTTTGTCTAGCTACATAAAAAAAAGAAGAAAAAGCAAGTTTCCTTTCCTTATAAATGATTGAAAGTATTTCTAGAAACACTTCTTGTTTTATCATCTATACACGTGTTTAAGAAGCGAATAGTATTAATCAAGGTTCTTTATGTCAACTGCGTAAAAGTTGGTTTGTAGTAGTTGTGTAGTAAAAGGAGATGTTTTATGATATTGTGTTTATTTTGTAAAATATTTTTTCAAATTAGTATCCATACTATTAAAATAATATTAGTTTAGCAAACCAATTAAAAAAAAGGATATATAAATGAAAAAATTATTGTTGTTATTAAGTTGTGTTTCTCTAGTATTGCAAGGTTGTTCTAGTGATTCTAATGGAGACGATTCTAGTACTTGTGGTACTGTAAGCTTAACAAGTGTTTCGCAAAATGGGAATACTTTAAATTTTAATTACCAATCTCAAAATGCTTTTAATTATTATGAGATAGGATACGACCAAACAACTAGTGTGGCTGGTCAAGGAAATGATTTATTTTTCAATTACAGTTTTACAACTACAAATGCTTCAAATGCAAGTATTGATGATGAGAATTTATCCTTTTATGCAGAAAACAATCAAACATTAAGTTTTTACATAAGAGCTCAATGTACCAATGGAGATTTAACCGATTGGCAAGGACCTATTGTTTTAAGCATTGATGACTTTTGTGAAAAACCATATGATTTTAGTGTGCAAAACGGAACCGCTTATTGGAGTACCTATTACAATCAAACAAACGCTTCTTACTTTCAATTGCAATACGGAAATCAAGGATTTCAAATCGGAAATGGAGAGGTAATAACAACAAATGATGAAAGTACATCTGATGCAGCTTTAGTTTCAGGAAACACTTATGATTTTTATGTAAGATCATTTTGTACTAACAACTTAGGTTTTAGTAACTGGGAAGGTCCTGTAACTTATTACGCAGAATATGACCAAAATTTATGTAATGCACCTTCTAATATTACAACAGAAGTAGAAAGAAATGGTTTTGGTGAAGCTATAGGAGCCGTTTTTCGTTGGGATTACAATGGAGAAACTAACTTTGAACACGTTGTGGTATTAAATAATTATTCTCCAGACTCAGGAACTATTTATACTTCAGATACTGGTGGATGGCCACTTTATACCTTAACGCAAAATACAAATTATGATTTTTATATTAGATCTGTATGTTTAGATGGTGCTAGAACAGAATGGGTTGGACCAATAGATATAAATATAGGGAGTTAATAAAAGAATAGACTATAGATATTAAAGGCGCAAGTAAAACACTTGCGCTTTTTCTGTTTTAAAACATTAATTATTATTAATTTTACAGTTATTAAAATTCAACACAAATTTAAAATATAAAAAATGAAAGTAACAGTAGTAGGAGCAGGAGCAGTAGGTGCAAGTTGTGCAGAATATATTGCTATTAAAAATTTTGCTAGTGAAGTTGTAATCTTAGACATTAAAGAAGGTTTTGCTGAAGGTAAAGCAATGGATTTAATGCAAACAGCATCATTAAATAATTTTGATACAAAAATTACAGGAAGTACAAATGATTACGCTAAAACAGCAGGATCTGATGTTTGTGTAATTACTTCAGGAATTCCTAGAAAACCAGGTATGACTCGTGAAGAGTTAATTGGTATTAACGCAGGAATTGTAAAAATGGTATCTGCTAGCTTAATTGAGCACTCACCAAATACAATTATTATTGTAGTGTCTAACCCAATGGATACTATGACATATTTAGTACACAAAACTACAGGTTTACCAAAAAACAGAATTATTGGAATGGGAGGAGCTTTAGACTCTGCTCGTTTTAAATACAGATTAGCAGAAGCTTTAGGAGCTCCTATTAGCGATGTTGACGGAATGGTAATTGGTGGACATAGTGATAAAGGTATGGTGCCTTTAATTGGTAAAGCAGCAAGAAACAGTGTAAAAGTTTCTGAGTTTTTATCAGAAGAACGTATGGACCAAGTAGTACAAGATACTAAAGTTGGTGGTGCAACACTTACAGGTTTATTAGGTACATCTGCATGGTATGCTCCAGGAGCAGCAGTATCAGGAATGGTACAAGCTATTGCTTGTGATACTAAAAAAATCTTCCCTTGTTCTGCATTATTAGACGGAGAATTTGGTTTAAGCGATTTATCCATTGGTGTTCCTTGTGTATTAGGAGCTAACGGAATTGAAAAAATTGTTGAAATTAGCTTAACAGATGCTGAAAAAGAAAAATTAGCAGAATCTGCAGAAGGTGTAAAAGCTACTAACGGATTGTTAGAACTGTAAAAAGTAAAATACTAACCTTAAGGTTTTTATTAACCCAATAGGTTGTCATTAATATTTATATAAAGACTGTAGAAATACAGTCTTTATTTTTTATATTTGGCAAACCATAAATAAAAACATAATACCATTAACTGCAGGTATTATGCATATTAGATAAGACAGTTAAGAATAGTGTATATTTGCGCATGAAAAAGTGGTACATCTGTACTTTAATTATTGCTTTTGCTTTACTAGGTTATATTAGTAAAGAGCAAACAGCTATGCCAAATCAGAAAATTGTACTACAGTTTTCTAACACAGCCATTTCTTCTAATGAAATTGAAAACACCGTTGCTATTGTAAAAAAACAATTAGTAGACTTTGGTGTAGATAATATTCATGTTTCTAAAATTGAAAACGGACAACTGAAAATTACGTATTATAGTGATGCAGATGTTGTTAGTATTAAAAATAAGCTTTCTAATAAAGAACGCTTAGCTATAGATTATACTTCCAAAAACAATAAAGACTATCCTAAAGTACCTGTATCTAAAGACGCATATAATCTAGACGTTTATAAAATACAAGATGCAAAGAATGCTAGTTCTGGGTTTGATGGTAAAGTAGCTTTAGAGCCTAAGATAGAAAGTGATCGTTACTTTAATCCTAATGTATATTTTTCAGCTTGTTTACTTCAAGAAGAAGAACTAACGGCTTATGCACAAGTAGCCTATAAAGTACACACAAATATTGCAATAGCAATAGACCATACTTCCTATAAAATACCAGAAGTTAGAGCAGGACCTTGCACAAAACAAACTTCATAAAAAGGTAGTTCTTTTAGTTACAAAGCAATAATGCCTACTAAAAGAACCCAAAATCTTATTTAAATATAAAAAAATGTCAAAAAGAAATGCGTAAATGATATATTTGCGCTCCTGTTTCGAGCACTCGAAATAGGTATTAAAATAGACCATAAAAAAATATAAAAATGCAAAACAAAGGATTAGTAAAATTATTTGCACTATTGTTTGGTTTGGTAAGTATTTACCAATTATCATTCACGTTAAAAAACAGTAGTATTGAAAGCGATGCAGAAGCTTTTGCAAATGGAGATGCTGTAAAAGAGAGTAAGTATTTAGATTCTCTTTCTAACAAAGAAGTTTATAATATTGGAATAGCAAAATATACCTACAATGAGGTAAAAGAAAATGCTATGAACTTAGGACTTGACCTTAAAGGTGGAGTTAACGTTATTTTACAAGTTTCTGTAAAAGACATATTAAAAGGATTAGCTAATAATACAACAGATCCTACATTTAATAAAGCATTAGACGATGCTTCAGAATTACAAAAAAACAGTCAGAATACTTATTTAGAAGATTTTTATAACTCTTTTGAGGCTATAAAAGGAGATACTAAATTAGCTTCACCAGATATTTTCTATACAAGAGCTTTAGATGGTGAAATTGACGGAAACATGACAGATGCTGAAGTTAAACCAGTTATTTCAAGAAAAATTGATGAGTCTATTGTTTCTGCTTTTGAGGTATTGCGTAAACGTATTGATGAGTTTGGTGTAACTTCACCTAACATTCAACGTTTAGGAAGTTCTGGTCGTATTCTAGTAGAATTACCAGGAGTTAAAGATGCAGAGCGTGCTACAAAATTATTACAAAGTACTGCACAATTAGAATTTTGGGATGTATATAACAAAAATCTTTTCGGAAGCTTTTTAACACAAGCAAATGAAACTATTAAAAGTATTGAAAAGTCTAACCAAGTAAATACTGAAGAAGTAAAAGAAGCTACTTCTGAAGAAGATAAAATTGCAGACCTTTTAGGTGATGATCCAGATTCTACTGCAGTACAAGCAAATCCGCTTTTAGATAAATTAATTGCTTCTCCAGATCCAGCAGCAATTGCTTTAGTTAATATTAAAGACAAAGAAACTATTAGTGAGTATTTAAACTTACCACAAGTAAGAAACTTACTTCCTGCAGAACAACGTTATGTAAAATTTGCTTTTGGTAAGCAAAAAGGAGATAGCGAGTTAGTAGACTTATACGCTTTAATTGGTAATAGAGAAAACGTACCAGAATTAGGTGGTGGCGTTGTTGTAGATGCAAGACAAGATTATGATCCATTAGGAAAACCTCTTGTAAGCATGCAAATGAATAGTAAAGGTGCTAAAATCTGGGAAGAAATGACTGGAAGAGCTTTTACACAAAGAAGTCAAATTGCTATTGTTTTAGATAACGTAGTATATTCTGCACCTGGAGTAACAACAGGAGCAATTGCAGGTGGTAACTCACAAATTTCTGGAAACTTCACACTTAATGAAGCAACCGATTTAGCAAACGTTTTAAGAGCAGGTAAATTACCAGCAAGAGCAGAAATTATTCAAAGTGATGTAGTAGGACCATCTTTAGGTCAAGAAGCTATTGATAGTGGTAAAATGTCTTTTGCTATTGCTTTAAGTTTAGTGTTACTATGGATGATTTTATACTATGGTAAAGCAGGTTTATTTTCAGATATTGCAATGGCATTAAACATACTTTTAATGTTTGGTGTACTTTCTGGTTTAGGAGCTGTATTAACACTTCCTGGTATTGCAGGTATTGTATTAACAATTGGTATGTCTGTAGATGCAAACGTACTTATCTTTGAGCGTATTAGAGAAGAGCTTGCTAAAGGTAAAGATCAAGCTACAGCAATTAAAGATGGTTTTTCTAACGCACTTTCTTCTATTTTAGATGCCAACGTAACTACAGGTTTAACGGCTTTAATTTTATTTGTATTTGGTACAGGACCAATTAAAGGTTTTGCAACTACATTAATTATTGGTATTGCAACTTCATTATTTACAGCAATTTTTATTACTAGATTATTAATAGACTGGTATGCTGGTAAAGGTGGAAAATTAGAATTCTCAACAGGTTTAACTAAAAACTTATTTAGAAACATAAATATCGACTTCTTGAAAAAACGTAAAATTGCTTACATTATTTCAGGAGCATTTATTGTATTAAGTTTAGGATCTTTATTTACAAATAAATTAGATCAAGGTGTAGATTTTGTTGGTGGTAGAACATACCAAGTTCGTTTTGAGCAACCAGTGAGCGCATCAGAAATTTCAGAAATACTTTCTTCTCAAGATGTATTTGGAAGCGCAGATGCAAAACTTATTGGTAATAGTAATGATGTAAAAATTACTACTAAATATAAAATTAACGAAGCTTCTTCAGAAGTAGATGAAGAAATAAGACAAAAATTATTTAATGCATTACAACCGCATTTATCTAACATAAGTTATGACGCGTTTATTAACCTTAATGATGACGATAAACAAATTGGTGTAATGGAGTCTTATAAAGTAAGTCCTTCTATTGCAGATGATATTAAAAAAGCATCTTTCTGGGCAATTTTAGGATCTTTAATCGTAGTATTCTTATATATCTTATTCCGTTTTAAAAGATGGCAATTCTCTCTTGGTGCAGTAGCAGCAGTATTTCATGATGTATTAATTGTATTAGGTGTATTTTCACTTACTTACAAATTCATGCCATTTACAATGGAAATTGACCAAGCATTTATTGCAGCTATATTAACCGTTATTGGGTACTCATTAAATGATACAGTGGTTGTGTTTGATAGAATTAGAGAATTCTTTAACGAGCATACTACTTGGGATTTTGATAAAGTAATTAACGCCTCATTAAGCAGTACATTAAGTAGAACCTTAAATACCTCTTTAACTACATTAGTAGTGTTATTAGCAATCTTTATTTTTGGTGGAGATTCTATTAGAGGATTTATGTTTGCATTAATTGTTGGTGTTGTTGTTGGTACATATTCATCACTATTTATTGCAACTCCAGTAATGTATGACTCTGTAAAAAGAGGAAACGCTATGGATGCTTTAAAAGCAAAAGAAAAAGAAGAAGAATTAGAAGCATAAGCAACTAACAACCCTTTATATAAAAAACCTTTCTGTGTTATGCAGAAAGGTTTTTTTTTATGTCTTTTTTATTTTGGGCGTTACGCTACTACGTAACAACTACGTAGCGTCAGGCTTTCCGCTATATCTTTTTTGCTTTTCATGGCAAAAAAGGATGCCGCATCAATCCTTAACGCGAGGCTTATTTAGTTGGACTAAATTTGTTTACAAACGAAGTTAAGTTAGTAGCATAACCAACCATCAACTGAGGATGCACTTGGTAATTCTGTGTATGATAATAAGCACCTAATCGCACAAAAACACCACCTTTTTTTCCTTTATTAGGATTTGTCAGCCAGTAAAAATCAGCCTTGATATTAACAATGTTATATTGAAATCCAAAATGTTCAACACCATCGTCTAATATAGTCTCGTTTAAATTGATATCATCTATAGTGTTAGATCCACTATAAGAGAGTTTATTTAGGCTAAGACTTACATCTGCACCAAAATTGGTTTGTGGTCTTATTTCTATATTCACATAAGGACCATGACTGGTAGATATTAATGAAGATATATTTTCATTGTCTTTAGCAGCATCTCCTTCACCAGAATTTACCGAAGATACTTTAAGAGCAGTTCTATAAAAAGCTCCTTGGTAGCCTAAAGAAATATAAGAGAAAAAACGCTTTGCTTCATGCGATAAAATATCTACTGCTAAATTTCCATTTATATTATTTTTGGTTAATAAATCAAAATGGTTGAAAGCGGTGTTGGTTGTTATATTGTTTGCGGTACTTTGCGTTATTTCAATAGTTCTAAAGGAGTCATTAGAACCATTATAAAGCGCAATGTTTGCTTCTGCAATTAGTTGTCTAAAAAGCGTATAATTAGCGTTCTTAATAGTTGAGTTTTTCTGATTTAATGGTAAAAGTAATTTAGCTTGCGCATTAACAAGACTGTTGCTATTGTTATTATCAAATGCCATAACATCGGTATATAAAACCGCTGTGAAAAAATCAAAAAATTGTCTTTGCATCACTTGCTGCTCTAAATTTTCTTTGTCAAAATGTAACTCTGTATTAGCAATGGAATAATTAAAGTGTTGGTCAGAGTCAAAAGCAAACACATCATTATAGTCAATCTTATAGCATTTGTTTTCACTAACACTAAATTTGTTTTTACTACCATAATTATTAAAATAACGAATAGGAACGCTAAAGTTATTATTAACTATAGTTACTTTTTCGTTTTCATCTTCGTTTATATATCCTTCTAATACGATAGTTGAAGCCTTATTGTTAAAAAAATTGATATAGGCTTTTTTAATATTAATAACATCATCCGTTTTAGCGATATTAGCTTGGTTCTGACCAATGTTAGAGCATTTGTCAGAGCTTTTAGTTAACTTAACCTCATTGTTTAAAGTTATTTTTCCTGAATATTGCGCAGGTTCTCCATCTATAATTTCAGTTAAGCTTCGTAAAGCTTTTTTCTTCTTTAAAACTTTAGGTAAAACGTTTTCTACCGTTTTTAAATCATTTTCATCAGCCTTATAATCATCAGCTATATTATCATCTATTTTTTTAATTAATTGAATGATAATCGTTTGAAATGTTATACTTTCAACACTGTAAGTGATTCCTAAGCTTTCTTCGTGTTTTTCTGTGTTGGCTATTTTAATATTGAAATCACTATCATTAAATTTAGCCTGAATTTGGTAGGCTTTTTCTTTAAAAATTAGATTATCAACAGTGTGGTATTCCTGACTAAAGCAATGTATACTAATTAGAAATAAGAGTAATGTGGTTAGTTTTTTCATGACATTTAAAATTGATTAGCATCTTAAAAGTAATGAAAAAAATATTTAGTTAACTGCCTGATAACGGGTATTTTAAAGTAAAATAAAATACGTTTTACACTTTTGTCTTATTTAAGGTTAACTATGTTTTGTTAGTAAGAGAAAAAAAGAAGTTTTTATTTAGCTGTTTCTGTGTATTCTATTCTGTCTCCAACATCTAAAAGCCATTTTTGAGCCAATCCAGCATTTATTTCTAAAACATATTGAGCAGGAACTCTTGAAGGTAATGAGGTTTCATCAAAAGGAGTTGCGTTTTCTTGAAAACTAACAATGTGTTTATTGTGGTCTAAATAAATTAAGTCTAGTGGAATTCTAGTGTTTTTCATATAAAAAAAACGCTCACGCATGGTCGGAAAAACAAATAGCATACCTTGTTTTTCTTGCATAGCATTTCGGTACATTAACCCTGTTTGTATGTCGTAATCTGTGTCTGCAATTTCTATATCTAATTGCGTGACTATAGAATCTGTAGCAGCTTTGTAAATAGTAAGATTACCTTCTTTTTTAAAAGGTATTTCAATAGGTTTTATGTCTTTTTTCTGCTCTTTACAAGCACTTAAAAATACTATAGAGCACAGAAGAAGCGTAGCAAATATTCTTAGTTTCATATACGTGTTTGGTCGATCGCAGTCGATACCTGTTTTTAAAATAGAAAAATAAGACTTCTCGACTGCGCTCGAGCTAAGCTTATGGTATTTAAATTACTTTCGTTTTAGGTTTATAAATAAACATAAAATATAAACCAATTAAAATAAATGGTATGCTTAACCATTGTCCTGTATTTAAAGCCCAAGTGGCACGATCATCTACTTGTGCTTCTTTTACAAATTCTACAAAGAAACGAACAGTCCAAAGCATTATTAAAAACAAACCAAATAAGAAACCTGTTTGATTGCCTTTATTGGTTTTAGTATAAAAAAACCATAGAATTAAAAATACAAATATGTAACTAAAAGACTCATACAGTTGTGCTGGATGTCTAAAAGGTACAGCGTCTAGTAAATTTTGAAATTGCGGATTATTAGCAATAGCATTATATGCTTCTTTAGGTGTTTTCATTCCTGTTAGCTTAACCGCTTCATATTGGTTGTATTCTTCTTGAATAAAACGAACTCCAAAGGCAGAATCGGTAACTTTTCCTATAATTTCTGAATTGATAAAATTTCCTAAACGAATAAAAATAGCTCCACTTGCCACAGGAATTACAACTCTATCTAAAATCCACATTAAAGACTTGTACTTGTATTTTCTTCGGTATAAATACATACCAATAATAATTCCTATTGCTGCACCATGACTTGCTAATCCTTGAAAACCAGTAAATTCAAATTTTGGTACAAATCGAAATGGTAAAAAGATGCTAAAAAAGTCTTGTGATATAAGTTCCGATTGGTAAAAAATAACATGTCCTAAACGTGCACCAAGCATAGTTGCTATTATGGTGTATAAAAAAAGAGGATCTAAATAATCTGGATTAATATTTTCTTTTTTAAAAATACGTTTCATGATTTGCAGTCCTAAAAGGAAAGCAATAATCCACATAACACTATAAAAATGTAGTTTGAAATTACCAATAATGTCAATACCTGTTATCGGATTCCAATCGAAAGTTAAAAAATGCATAGAGTTTATTTTGTGATGGTAAATATAGACAATTGCAAATGGATTAAAAAGAAACCTGGCTTAATGAAATGTTATTTTTTTTGAAGTTTTTTTGTTTGCAGAAGGTTGTATGTTATAATATCATAATGTCCTTTAAAGAAAACGTATAGTAAACTTTTAAGGGAATAGGAGAGTATGCGTATTGGTGATTTTTTTAGTTGTCATCCTTTTCAGGAACAGGATCGTAACCAGATTTTCCCCAGGGATGACAACTAAAAATCCTTTTTAAAGCTAATTTTCCTCCTTTTAATAAACCGTGTTTTTGTAGCGCTTCTTTAGTGTAATGCGAACATGTTGGTTGAAACCTACAGGTAGAAGGTGTTAAAGGTGAAATCAGTGTTTGATATACCTTGATTAAAAATAAGAAAGGTGCGATTAAAAGTTTCTTCATTGGTAACTTCTACGAAAACAGGAACTTTATTAATTGAACGTAAATTTTTTAAATATACATTCCAGCTTTCGTAGGAATGACAATACTGTTAATTTGTAGTAAAAGTAGTGCCATCTTTACCATCTTTCAGGTTAATGCCTACTTCTGCTAATTCATCTCTAATTTTATCAGACATAGCAAAGTCTTTGTTTGCTCTGGCTTCTTGACGTAATTTAATTAAAAGATCTACAGCACCTGTAAGTTTTTCTGTTCCAGAATTAGTTTCGATGTTGTTTTCTAATCCTAAAATATCAAAAACAAACGCATGTATTAATTTAGTGAATGCTTCTAAGTCTTCTTTAGAAATAGTTTCTTTTGCAGCTTTTAATTTGTTAATGGTGGTAACTCCTTCAAATAACCAAGAAATTAATATTGGTGTATTAAAGTCGTCATTCATTGCTTCGTAAAACTTAGTTTCTAAAATCGCTAAAGTTTCTTTGGTGTTTTTAGATGTTTCTTTAGATGTAGGTAACGCTTTTAAAGAATTTACTGCTTCCATTAAGCGATGGAAACCTTTTTCGCTAGCTTGTAAGCCAGCATCTGTTAAATCTAAAACACTTCGGTAAGAAGCTTGCATCATGAAAAAACGAACAACACTAGGGCTGTATGCTTTAGACATAATGTTGTTTTTACCAGAAAGTAATTCGGCAGGATTGATATAGTTTCCTGAAGATTTACTCATTCTAGCTCCATTAAGTTCTAGCATATTAGCATGCATCCAGTACTTTACAGGATCTTGTCCTTTTGCTGCTCTGTTTTGTGCAATTTCACATTCATGATGTGGGAATTTTAAATCCATTCCGCCTCCATGAATATCAAAATACTCTCCAAGATATTTGGTGCTCATTGCTGTACATTCTAAGTGCCAACCAGGAAAACCATCACTCCAAGGAGAAGGCCAACGCATAATGTGTGTAGGTTCGGCTTTTTTCCAAAGAGCAAAATCTTGCGGATTTCTCTTGTCGCTCTGTCCATCTAATTCACGTGTGTTGTGAATTAAATCATCTAACTTACGCTTGCTTAAAATACCATAATCGTTTGTTTGATTGTACTTGTGTACATCAAAATAAACAGAACCGTTAACTTCATAAGCAAAACCATTATCTATAATAGATTGAATAAGTTCAATCTGCTCAATAATATGACCTGTTGCTGTAGGTTCAATACTAGGAGGAAGAAGGTTAAAAGTGTTTAGAACATTATGAAAATCTACAGTATAACGCTGTACAATTTCCATAGGTTCAATGGCTTCTAATCTTGCTTTTTTAGTAATTTTATCTTCACCAACGTCTGCATCATTTTCTAAATGTCCAGCGTCTGTAATGTTTCTAACATAGCGTACTTTATATCCTAAATGTAATAGGTATCTAAAAATCATGTCAAAAGACATGAATGTTCTAACATTTCCTAAGTGTACATTACTGTAAACCGTTGGTCCACACACATACATACCAACATAACCATCTGTAATGGGTTCAAATTTTTCTTTTTTACCAGAAAGGGAATTGTATATTTCTATGTTTTGCTTTTGTAAGGTTTGCATAAAGTAGGCTGTTTACTTTAACTACTAAAAAGTAGTGTCTAATTTAATATAATCTAAAAATTCTCTACGAGTTTCTTTTTCTTTGAATTTACCACCAAACTCGCTCGTTACTGTACTAGAATCTACATCTCTAATACCTCTTGAATTTACACATAAATGTTTGGCATCAATAACGCAGGCAACATCTTCTGTGTTTAAAACTTTTTGTAATTCTTTTACAATTTGAATGGTTAAACGTTCTTGTACTTGTGGTCTATTTGAAAAGTAATCTACAATTCTATTCATTTTAGATAAACCAACAACGGTTCCGTTAGAAATGTATGCAACATGCGCTCTACCAACAATTGGTAATAAGTGATGCTCACAAGTAGAATAAACAGTTATGTTTTTTTCTACTAGCATTTCTCCATATTTATATTTGTTATCAAAAGTAGAAGCACTAGGCTTGTTTCTAGGGTCTAAACCACTAAAAATTTCTTTAACAAACATTTTAGCTACTCTGTTAGGAGTGCCTTTAAGACTATCATCGTTTAAATCAAGGCCTAATGTTTCCATAATGTGTTTAACATCGGCTTTAATAATATCTATTTTTTCCTCATTTGAAATTTCAAATGCGTCCTCACGCATTGGAGTGTTTGTAGATGTACCAATATGGTCGTCACCTAATGCGTTAATTTCGTCTAAATTGCTATCCAGTTTCATTAAAAATAATAATAATTATAATTAGCAAAGATAAGTAATTCCCATTTGTTATGGTTTGAATTAAATCATAATTAATTTATAATTGATTTCGTTTTTTTTACTTATTTTTTAGGTGTAATCACTTTATATTGAGTAATTTGTATGGTGTACCCTTTTTTGTGCTTGCATAAAAAAATATATAACCTTTTTTTATGAAGAGATTTTTACTTCTTGTTTATGTATTCTTTACTCACTTTATGTGGTCTCAAGCTCCTGGTTGCGCAAATGTAGATGCTGGACCATCTCAAATAGATTTAAATTGTTCAACAGGTTGTACCGATTTGACTGCGACTTTTCTTGAAACAGGAGAAACTACATCTTATGATGTTACTGCTATACCTTTTTCACCTCCTTCCTCTTTTTCAGGTTTAACAAATCAGTTGTTTTTCACAGGAGAGGATTTGTGGTCTAGTGTAATAACTATTCCTTTTGATTTTTGTTTTTTCGGAAGTACTTATAATCAGTTGCTTGTTGGCATTAATGGTACTCTAAGTTTTCAAACAATTAATGCAGGTGGAGGTTCTGATTTTATTTTTGTTAGTACTTTGCCAAATAATTCAGATGAAGCTTTAAGGGAAGGAAATATTTTTGGTGCAGGCCATGACCTTAGTGCTAGTTCTAGTGGTGGAACTCATGAAATTGCTTGGGAAATTCAAGGAGTAGCACCTTGTAGAAGGTTTGTTGCTTCTTATTATAATGTTCCTCAATTTAATTGTTCTACTTTAATAACTACTCAAATGATGGTTTTATATGAAGGAACAAATACTATTGAAGTTTATATAGAGGAAAAACCAACATGTGATTTTTGGGTTTTTGGAAATGCGGTTGTTGGTATACAAAATGATGCTGGTACTGAAGCGGTTTCTCCACCTGGAAGGAATACTAGTAATTGGATAGCAATAAACGAAGCATGGCGTTTCACTCCAAATGGTACACCAAATTATAATATAACTTGGTATGATGGTAGTGGAGTAAGTATAGGAAATACACCAAGTATTAATGTTTGTCCTATAGCAGATGAAACTTTTACGGTAGAAGTAGCATATACTAATTGTGATGGTTCGACTTTTACAGATAGTGATACTGTGGATGTTATAGTAAATGCTACACCAACAGTCACATTAAGTAGTAATTCGACAACCTGTTCTGGAGGAAACGCAGTATTCACGATTAATGGAACAGCAGGCGATATTGTCGATTACACAGGAATAGTAGGTTCACCAGCAAGTCCTGTCACATTAGATGCTTCCGGAACAGCAGTAATTATAGTTGCAGGAGTCACTACAGACCAAATAATAACATTAACCAATGTTAGCAATCCAACAACAGGTTGTTCGGGAATATTAAACAACACGGAAACTGTCACCATAAGTGCAACACCAACAGTCACACTAAGTAGTAATTCAACAACCTGTTCTGGAGGAAACGCAGTATTCACGATTAACGGAACAGCAGGAGATATTGTAGATTATACAGGAATAGCAGGTTCACCAGCAAGCCCTGTCACTTTAGATGCTTCCGGAACAGCAATAATCACAGTAGCAGGAGTCACTACAGACCAAACCATAACATTAACCAATGTTACCAATCCAACAACAAGTTGTTCAGGAACATTAAATACTACAGAAACTGTAAGCATTAGCGCGATACCAACAGTCACACTAAGTAGTAATATGTCTACCTGTTCTGGAGGAAACGCAGTATTCACGATCAACGGAACAGCAGGCGATATTGTAGATTACACAGGAATAGTAGGTTCACCAGCAAGTCCTGTCACTTTAGATGCTTCCGGAACAGTAATAATCACAGTAGTTGGAGTCACCACAGATCAAACCATAACACTAACCAATGTTACCAATCCAACAACAAGTTGCTCAGGAACATTAAATACTACAGAAACCGTTACTATTAGTGCAACACCAACAGTCACCCTAAGTAGTAATATGTCTACCTGTTCTGGAGGAAACGCAGTATTCACGATTAACGGAACAGCAGGCGATATTGTAGATTACACAGGAGTAGCAGGTTCACCAGCAAGTCCTGTCACATTAGATG
>Ga0209121_10001182_pt1 | contig 27344 bp, 20 predicted proteins | sample Cruoilmetagenom3_FD_187292 | JGI IMG/M metagenome (GOLD analysis project Ga0209121, IMG submission 187292) | Oil polluted marine microbial communities from Coal Oil Point, Santa Barbara, California, USA - Sample 3 (SPAdes) (version 2) | ecosystem: Environmental > Aquatic > Marine > Oil seeps ...
CGCAGCTTCACGGATGCCCGGCGCGCTCCTCGAGATCGCATTCCATGACAACTACGACGATGCACTGGCGCTCAAGGATCCCGGGTTCAATCAATTGGCGGCTCGCGCCGTGTACCAGGGGATTGTGGCCTATTTCGACGGTCTGGATGGACACCCCGGCGATCTGGTCCTGGCGCCCGAGTCACCGACGCATCTCAGGGTGGAGAATATCGGCGCCGGTTCACTCAGGGTTGCCTGGCAGGCATCGCCGACCGACGCTGTGGGCCTGCGCGGGGACGCGGCGACTGCCTATCACGTCTACACGAGCGTTGATGGCTTCGCCTGGGGGGCGCCGATTGCGGTAGCCGGGACCGAGACGGTGCTCACGGGTCTGTCTGAAGGAGAAACGCGCTACGTTAAAGTCACGGGTATCAACGCTGGTGGCGAATCGTTCCCGACGGAGGTGCTGGGCGCCAGGGTGGGGGACGCTGCGCTGCTGATTGTCAGTGCTTTCGATAAACTGAACCGCTTCGGCCTCGTCTATGAAGATGATCCGATTATGCATGAAAACCTGCGCATGTGGGTGGATCAGATGAACAGCTATGACTATGTGGTACACCACGGGCAGGCTGTGCCGGTAGATTACGCGTGGGACAGCGCGAGCAATGAGGCGGTCATAGCCGGGTCCGTCACTCTGGGATCGTATGATGTGGTCGACTGGATCCTGGGGGAGGAGACCACGTCGGTTGATGGGACGTTCAGCGGCACTGAGCGCGCCCTGGTGGACGCCTATCTGGCTCAAGAGCGGGCATTGATGGTCAGCGGCTCGGAGTTCGGTTGGGAACTTGAGGAGCTGGGCGGGGCCCCGGATTTCCTGCACAACACACTGCACACCGATTACGTGGCTGATGATGCCGCGACCTACGTAGCACGTCCCGCCGTAGGGGGTGCCTTCGCCGGACTGGGGGACCTCTTCTTCGATGCTCCGGGGGAGTATGATGTTGATTATCCCGACGTCTTCAGCCCGCTGGGCGGCGGGCAGATCGCCCTGACCTATGTTGGGGGGGGGCACAGCGGTCAGGGGGCAGCGATCCAATACGCATCCGGATGCCGCCGGCTGTTGGTGTTGGGATTCCCGTTTGAGACCCTCAGGACGGACCAACGGGTAGGCGTGATGACCAAGGCACTCGACTATCTGGATGCTTGCTCTATCAATACGGTAATCACAGAGCCTGAAGATGGTCACGCATACGCCACTTCGCCGGCATTCAGGGGCACCGCATCGGGCACGGACCTCACGGAGGTCAGGCTGCAGCTTCAACGATGGGACGGCCTGTACTGGACAGGATCAAGCTGGAGCGCTGCCGGAAGTTGGTTCGCTGCAAACGGCACAACATCTTGGGACTACACGTTTACGGCGATGGCGGATGGGAGCTACGACCTGCAGGCCAAGGCCGTTGCTGTAGGTGGAGAGGACACCGGTCCGGCGGAGGTGAGCTTTGTGCTGGACCGGGTTGCACCCGCCGTGCCGACGGTCATCACGCCGACCGGCGGCATCACCGTCACGGGGCCCATCGTGACGCTGTCGTGGATCGTCCCGGTGGACGACGGATCGCCGGTGCACTACAACCTTGATATCGATGACGACATCGCATCGACTTACGCGTTGTCCTATGCTGTCACACCAAGCTTGGGGCCGGGTCCGCACGTGTGGCGGATTCAGGCGGAGGATGCTGCCGCAAACAAGAGCGCGTGGTCAGATGTGCAGACATTCGTCGTTGAGGTGGAGCAGGTGTTCCTGCCGGTCGTCCTGCGCTAGCCGGAGGTGCTTACAGGGGTCGCATTGGTCGTGGCTGTGGGTACCTTGGACCAGTCCCAAAGCCAGTAAGCCAACCCGCTCCAGGGCTGCCAGCGGTCGAAGAATGCAGCGATCTCCTGCTTCGGAACCGGTGCGCACTCTTGCCAGTGTTCCCCGACACGCCGTTGAGCTACGCTATCGGTCGGAATGTAATCATAGCGTCCGAGATAGAGCATCAGGAGCCCCACACCCGGTTCGTCGAGCAGCAACTCCTCAGCCAGTCGCGCTGCCAGCTCATTAGCATCGATAGGCTGGCGGACGAGCAGGTCGATCCGCGCCAGCTGCGTGGTGAAGGTTTGGGCGATCCGGGTCAGCCGCGTGACGATGTCAGGGGTAAACACGTTGTTCAGTGACTGAGAACGAGCCAAGATACGCTCTGGCGTTGGGAAGCTGTGCAAGGTTGGGTTGCGGGGAAGCGAGAAACCCAGCCGATTGATGAGCCCCGCTACGCGTTCGAATTGGGGCATTCCATGGGGATCCCAGGTCACCAAGGTCGAGACGGTCACGTGTTCGAATAGATCTACGCCACGCAGCAAGCGCGCTCCTGTGCGTTTGACGGATTTGAGGGCTTCGTGGTATCGGGCCCCTCGGAGGAATGGCTGGATGTTCTCGTCCAGCCGCAGCATGTGCCAGACTTTCTGGCTGGCTTCCTCGACTTCCGCGGCGGACAGATGGGGCTCAGCTTGCACTACGAGCCCTGCCGGAGCTTGGTAGACGGTCAGGCCGACTGTGGTCTTTCCCCCCAGTTGTTCGATGCGCAGGAGGCGATCCCCCAGCGTTTGGACGTGAAACGGTGGGTAAAGGAGCCATCCTGACCGCCGGATGACCTCTCGTAGTGAGAAAGTGTCGGGAACCGACAGTAACCAGTGCATTTCGCCCCCTGTGTGTCATTAGCATACCACGCGCCCTAACCGAGGGGGTTTCAGAGAAGTTACAGTTTGGTTAACCGACACAGCGCCGTCTCTTGCGCGCCGGATCGCGTCAAGAGCAACGTCACACGCAAAGGCGCCCCTGTGAAGGGGCGCCTTTGGTAGCGATCTGACCAGACTGGTATCATCGGTCACTTCAGCCCGGCGAGCTCCAAACCTGCGTTCAAGACGACCGGCACGAGATCTTTGTTGGTGAGCTCGCAGTAGACGCGGATGATCGGCTCAGTGCCTGAAAAGCGGATCAAGAGCCATCCGGTATCGCCAAGCTCGTACTTGAAGCCATCCACGGTGACACGACCGGTGACCGGCACACCGGCGATGGTCTCAGGCCTGGCACTCTCGATGCGCGCGCGGGTTTCAGGGCGCTTCTCCGAGGGGAAACGTGTATCAATGCGAGCATAGTAGTAGGCCTGGCCCACAGCCTCGAAGAGGGACTCCAGGAGCTGCGAAGGTGTCTTCCCGGTCTTCATCATCAGATCGATAAAGTAGAGGTTCCCCAGGATGCCGTCACGTTCGGGCACATTGCCGCGGAATGCATAACCGCCGCTCTCCTCTCCCCCGATCAGCGCGCCTACTTCCATAACCTTCGGCGCCACGTACTTGAACCCTACGCCGGTCTCGTAGATAGGTACGTCGTACATTTCGGCTAGCTTGTTCAGGATCTGTGTCGTTGAGATCGTCTTTACAATCGGCCCGCGCTCGCCACGGATCTCCAGCAGGTAGTAGGCCAGCAACCCGAAGGCGCGCAGTTGGTCGATGTAGACGCCGTTTTCGTCGCCAATGCCCATGCGGTCAGCATCACCATCGTTGATGAGCAGCACATCGGCGCCTAGTTCAACGGTTTTGGCCAAAGCTACGTCGATATTGGGCTGAATGGGCTCAGGTCGGCCCATCTCCGGGAAGGTTGGGTTGTGCCCGGCGTGGATCTCCCAGATCGTATTATTGCCGCTCCCAAGTAGCTTGGGGAACCAGCCGGCAGCGTTGCCCCACATGGGTTCGACGAGGATCTTCAGTCCCGCGTTGCGCAGAGCCTCCAGATCAACCAACTTGGAGATATGCTCGATGTAGGCAGGGTCCGGATCCCAGCGTCTCACCAATCCCTGGCTTTCGGCATCAGCGATCGCAAGCTGGGACACGTCGTCCACCGTATCGGGAATGTAATCCTCGATCTCGCGCAGCCCTTCGGGGGCGATGGCACCGCCATTGGGGTCGCGCACCTTGAACCCATTATCGGTGGGTGGGTTATGGCTGGCGGTGATGTTGATCGCTCCGCCCGCCTTGCGCTCAACTGCGCTGTAGCTGATGACCGGGGTAGGGCTGTTGTGCGATGTCAGCCACACGTTGATGCGGTTGCCGGCCATCACTTCGGCTGCTGTCTCTGCGAAGAGATCCGAGTCGAAGCGTTGATCATAGCCGATCACGACACCTCTACCGGCCAAGTCGTGCGCTTTGAGGTACCGGGCAAAGCCCTGTGTCACACGTCTCACGCTGTCGAAGGTGTAATCCTCGGCGATCTTGGCTCGCCATCCATCCGTACCGAATTTGATCGTGCCCATCGTCATCACTTTTCCTTCTCTCTTATATGGGTCCCAATAGCCCGTTTTCTTCTCTGAGCAGGGCCAGGTCAGCATCCACCATCATCTGCACCAACCCCTTGAAGCTGACCTGCGGCTCCCAGCCGAGGATGGCCTTCGCTTTTGCGGGATCGGATACCAACAGATCGACCTCGGCCGGCCGCATGAAACGCGGGTCCTGCACTACGTGATCGCGCCAATCCAGCCCTACGTGGTCGAAGGCGACCTCACATAGTTCCTGAACGGAGTGTGTCTCGCCCGTTCCGACGACGTAGTCGTCGGGTTCGTCTTGCTGCAGCATCAGCCACATCGCGCGCACGTAGTCGCCGGCAAATCCCCAATCGCGCTTCGCTTCGAGGGTGCCCAGTGCCACTTTGTCGGTTAGCCCTAACTTGATTTTGGCCACGTGATATGTGATCTTCCGGGTCACAAACTCCATACCCCGGCGCGGGCTCTCGTGGTTGAAGAGGATGCCGGAGCAGGCGAAGAGATCGTAGGACTCACGGTAGTTGACGGTGATCCAGTGACCATAGACTTTGGCAACCCCATAGGGCGAACGCGGGTAGAAAGGCGTGTTCTCTGTCTGCGGTACCTCGCGTACCTTGCCGAACATCTCGGATGAGCTTGCCTGGTAGAAGCGTATCTCCGGGTTGACGGTGCGGATCGCTTCCAGCATCCGCGTAACACCCAGGCCGGTCACAGCACCGGTGAAGACCGGCTGTTTCCAGGACGTCGGCACAAAGGACTGAGCCGCCATGTTGTAGATCTCGTGCGGCAGGTAATCGCTGACGACTGAAATGAGTGAGCCTTGATCGAGGAGATCCCCCGAGACAAGCTCGATGTCATCCTGGATATGCTGGATCCGGGAGAAGTTGATCGTGCTGGTCCTACGGACCATACCTATCACTTCATATCCCTTGCTCAGCAGAAACTCTGCCAGATAGGACCCGTCCTGTCCTGTGACCCCAGTGATCAGGGCTCTTCGTGCTGTCATAACTCGTTCATCTCCTAAGTGAGTGTCCTCTACGACCGATCGATCTTGCTGTGCATGGTTGCGCGCCACTCGGCGAGGACATCATCAATGGTCTGAGACATCGGTATCTTGGCAGTCCACCCGGTATCCCGCCTCAGTTTATCGGCACTGCCGTAGATGACAGGAATGTCCGCTGGCCGGTACCGTTCCGGATCTACCTCGATCTTGATCTCGGTGCTGGATATGGCCCTCAACTCGTCCACGATGGACTGTATGGCGTACGGACGTCCGGAAGCAACATTGTAGACCTCGCCGACTGTCCCATGCAGCAGAAGCAGGCGGTAGGCCCGGACCACGTCGCGAACGTCGGTGAAGTCGCGTTCCGGCGCAAGGTTGCCGACGCGCAACAACGGTTCACGCCGGCCGCCCTCGATCTCGGCCACTTGGCTGGCAAATGCCGGTAGCACGAACCTGGACGATTGCCCCGGGCCAACGTGGTTGAACGGGCGCACGCGTATTACAGGGAGCCCGTAGCTGATGAAGTACTGGTATCCCATAACATCTTGTGTGACCTTGCTGACACTGTAGGGGTTCTCGGGGCGCAGAGGATGGTCCTCTACCAACGGGAGATCGGCCTGTGCGGCACGCCCGTACTCTTCACCGGAACCTATGACAATGATGCGCGGATCGATCTTCAGTGCCCGGCAGCTCTCAAAGAGGTTGAGCTGGCCCAGGATATTGTTCTGCAGGGTAGCCCAGGGGTCTTTGTACGCCGTCGGCACGTGGGCCTGGGCGGCAAGGTGGACAACGTAGTCGGGCGATGATTCTGCGAGAGCTGTCTGCGTTGCTTCAGCGTCGCGCAAGTCCAGCAGAATCAGCTCTTCTCTCGATCCAGGTGTAGGGCCGGCGGGAGGACCTGGGAATGCCGTGCCAACGATCTCCCAGTCTGTCGATGACAGAAGGTGGCGGCGGAGATGGGTCCCTACAAACCCGGTCGCTCCTGTGATCAGTACACGCATAGATGTTCCCTGTCTGTATTGTTCGTGGATGCCAAGGTCGGCGCACAGAAGACGTCCACTCAGTACGAGTTACCGGCGCCCGGCATCATTATAACTGAACTGCCGTCCCGGGAAAGACGGCACGAACTTGGACAGTGCCGTTGTGTGCGACGTACAGCAAGCCTATCGAAGGCCGCTCTGTGGCTATCGCCAGTCGAACAGCCTTACGTTGCCATCGTCGGTCAGCGCTTCGGTCATTGAACTGCTGTCCGCCGTGGGTAACGTGAGGCGCTTGATATCGCCCCGCTCGACAAAGACCACGCTGCTGCCATCGGGGCTCCAGGACCATTCCGGCAGGTCCAAGCCGCCACTGCCCTCGGCGAGGTACAGTTGCCGCTGGCCCGATCCGTCGCGATCCGTCAGGTACAGTGCGTAGGGGCTAGTTGCGCTCTGATAGGGAATCGTGGCGCGGCCGAAGAGTAGATCCTGGCTATCGGGGGCAAATCGCGGGCTCGACCACATGCCGACTTCCATAGCCAACGTGGCACTGTAAGCACCGGCTGCCTCAGCGAGTAGTAGACTGAAGACCGGGCTCTCCTCAGGTTTCTCGGGATCGCTTCTGTCGTGAACCACCAGTGCAATGAAGTTGCTGTCGGTGCTCCACGCGGGCTCCGGATTCCAGCTCCAGCTGCTATATGTGCGGAAAGCTGCGAACTCCACGATCGTTGACAGAGTGCCGTCGAGTGCATCCACAATGCCCACTGAGTCGGGGCGGCTGTAAGCCAGTGAATCGCCATCGGGCGCCCAGACGTAATGCGTTCCCCACCAGCCATACCCTCCGCCGGCCTCGGGCTCCCGAAGTTCCCGCCTGGAGACGAGTGTGTTCCTATCGGTGGCCGTTGCTCGCCAAAGGTCATTCTGCCCGCGCCACCCGGGCGCCTGTTCAATGACCTCGGCTGTGGACCAGGCGATCTGATCGGTTGCTGGCGCCCAAGCGGCCCAGAGTACATCCCTGAGCCCCAGCGGTACAGGGTTAGGGGCTGCCTCTGAAGTACGGACGACCCAGAGCTCGTTCAGAATCTCCGTCTCTGTAGCAACTCGGGTGAAGATCAGTCTGTTTCCATCGTGCGATAGAGAGAAGACGCGTCCATCCAGGTCGCCAAGATTGGTCAGGCGCCGAACCTGGAACGAGCTTCCCCTGATGACCCAAGCATCCTGGTTGCTCAGATAGGCCAGAGTGCCCGTGATGGGCACGTTCTGGAGTTGGACCTGCGTGCCGATGAGACGTACCTCATCGCGCGGCTCCTGCACCAGTTCCTCGCGAATTAGCACGCGCTCTGCTTCCACCGAGTCCTCAAATGTGATGCGATAGTGGCGCACCAGCACACCGCTCTGGCCAGATTGTAGCAACCGCGTTTCACCCTCCGGGACGTCGGCATCTCGCACCACCTGCCGTCCAAAGGGCACCGTCTGCGTCACGACCTCGGAGCTCTGGACCACGCGAACGACTGTGATGGTCATTCTATCGGTCAGGGCTGTGATCTCGGCGGGCGAAACGCGGTCCAGATCGTTCAACGAGACCCCGGCTTCGCTTAGCAGTACACGTACCGTGGATGCCTCGCTCGTCAGCACCCGCTGCTCGCCGTCGACGCGCAAGGTCACGTTGAGTGTTCGTGGCAGCGGTGCCATCGGCGGTACACTACATGCTCCGATAAGGAATCCCAACAGGACACATACTGAACCGTAGCTGATGATTCGTCGGGCTTTCACGGTCCTCCTCAGTGTATGGCCGGTCGCAGGTGTTAATCCTCGACCCGACTGTGCCAGGTGAATGTGTGCGCTCCGGTGAACAGATCCCGTACATCCCACAGCACTCCATAGCGCAGCGAGCCCAGGCAGGATGCCTCCCCGTTCTTTGCGCTGTATAGGAAGGCCTCACCATCGGGAGCCCATGCGACGGTCCCCCGAGTATCTGGTAGAAGGGCGACGCCGCGCAGCTCAGCCAGGGAGGTCAGTGCGTAGATGCCGGCAGCCACGCCGGGAGCTGTCCGCTGATAGAATGTCACGAGCCCGCCAACCGCTGCGGCGGAGGGTCCTGCCATAGGTGAGCTGGGGTGCAGCGCTAACGTCTGCGCCTCACAGATACGGTTGCCGGGTGCTACCGGCTGAGTCGTCGTCCCTGCCGCGTAGGGATCCAGGGATGCAACGCAGCCCTGCGTGCCGTCGTCCCAGGTCATCCAAAGACGCAGCCCATCGGCCGATGGTGCCCAGATGACCTCTGCATCACAGTCGGTGGCGCAGAGTGGCTGCAGGGCAGGAAGCGACTCGTTCTCCGCCGACGTTGAGAGCAGGGCGTAGGCGGGTGGAGTACCCTCGTCCACACCCTCTGTGGTTTCCAGGAGCAGCCACGCACCATCAGACGACCACGAATGCACTCTGACTTCGGTTGCAGGAGGTGTAGCCAGCAGGCGGGGTTCTTCATCTGGGGTAACCGTCAGGAGCCACACGCCCTGCCCGTCCACAAAGACCAGCTGACTGCCATCAGGCGCTGTCAGGAACCCCTGACAGGCATGGCTTGCAGAAGCCCTGCACGTGGCCAGTTCCTGCTGTCGCAGTTTCGGTGTCAGGATGCTCGCCCGGAGCAAGACAGCGCTTCTTTCGGTTTCCAGCATCGGCCCACTGCTTACCTGCACACCCCACGCAAGATACGTCAGAGTGCTACCGTCATCAGAGAGGGCAAAGTGGGCCTGCTTCTCGTTGAACAGCTGTCCGGATGTGGGCACGTGAGTATGCCGCCATTGGGCGCGATCAAGGACCCAGAAGCCGTCTTCGGCTGTCACGTAGGCAATGTAGCGGTGGTCTTGTGCGACATCATAGGCAACCACGGCATCTTCCGCAATCTCCTCAGCTACCGGTAGTTGCTCTGGCAGCCCCCCCTCGGCTGGGCAGACCCAGACTCTCCCCTCGCGGAGGAAGAAAAGGTCAGCTGTGGTGGTAGGACAGCTCTCAGCCTGGGCTGCGGTAGGGGGCAGCACCAGTCCCGGTGGCAGCGTTGGCGTTGGGGTGGGGGTGCTGGTGGGTGTCGCTGTGGGCGTGGAGGTTGGAATCGGCGTCGGCGTCGCTGTAGGCAAGATCGGCGTGCGTGTCGGTGTCGCCGTGGCTGCGGGTTCCGTCGGTCGACAGCCCATAAGTGCCAGTGTAACCACTATAAGACAGAACCACCAGAGGCGAGAGTGATCGCTGCGGCGTCGGCGTATTTCGTCCTCGAAGAGTCCAGGTAGGCGAGGGCCCCGGGGCGTTGAGATGCTTCTGCTCATGACGTGCTTATCATCCCGGTGGCCCAAATCTGTGCCTCAGATCGTGTCGACACCTCGCCGGTGGCTTGGGCCTCGCGCAAGGCTTCGAGTAGCTCGCCAATCCGAGGACCTGGGGCCAGCCCCAGAGCCATCACATCGTTGCCGTTGAGAAGTGGGTGTGGATCGACTATGGCCTCCCGCTGCCGGAGATAGGCGTCGAAGAGGGCCCGCGCGACGTCACGATGGGCGTGCCATTCGTGGTCGCGCCACGTCCTGGATTGGGCGACGACCGTGTTTGCCAACGACAAGAGTGCGGCGGCAATACCGGTGTTCCGGGTCCCCCGGAAGTATGCGTAGATCTGCCGTCGGGTTGGTTCGCTCCCGATCAGCCGGCCAAAACGCCAACTCTCGCCCACCGCTCTGGTGACGAATTCCACGGCGGCACGTGAGAACCGCAATCTGGTCATAGCCTGTTCGGCCATACACGCCGACCCCTCACATAGCGCTGCAGTGAGTGTCGACGGTACAGTGTCGTCCCGATCCGCAGTCTCGGCCCTAAGGAAAAGTGCACCCCACTTGAGCAAATCCTGGCGCGTCACCTCAGCACCCACGGGCGCACGCAGATATCCAACAAGCAGGGCTGACAGGTCGGAGAGCGCTGCTGCGAGACCGGAGGCTGCACGCCCAAGGTTCTCAGGTAGGGAAGAGGGCGCCGGACTCACGGTACCTCCGGCAGCAGCTGCCAGGTGATCCACAGTATCGACCAGTTGGCCGATGTGTGTCAGTTCACTTTTTCTCTCGACAGGGGATGCTTTCCCGTCCGCCGGTGCGGGGCAGGAGGACACCATGTGGACTTCTGGTAGGACGTACTCGAGCAAGCCGAGTTCGTCGAGCAGGCGCAGGCCTCGAGAGGCCCCCGACAGTTGGAGCAACTTAACAACTTCTGCGCGAATTCGTTCCACTGCCACGTCGTTGATGGCGGAGGAGTCCTGCTGTAGTTGCTGATGAGTCTTGGGTTCCAAGGTGAAGTGTAGTTGCTCAGCCTGGCGAACCGCACGGACGAGCCGCACCGGATCCTGCAGAAATGCGCGAGAGCTTGTCATTCGAACAGAGTGGCAGACGAGATCTTGCCGACCGGCGGTTGGATCGATGAGTTGGCCGTCAAGCGTCAGGGCCATAGCGTTGATCGTGAAGTCCCGCAGCCGTAGATCATCCAAGATGTTAGAGTCCCGGAGGTCGGCGAAATCGAGGTTGATCTGGGTCTGGGTACCCGGATCACGCACCACCACACGACCGGTGCCCCGTGCCGCATCGAGCGGATAGTAGGCCCCGCCCACGGCATTCGCAACCGCTCGCGTAAGTTGCAGCGCGCCACCGTCTGTTACGAAATCCCAATCCCGCGGCACCCGATCGAGGATGAGATCACGCACAGATCCACCGGCCAGCCAGATAGGCTGCTCGGATAGGTCTCGTACGATGTCGATCGGCCATGCCGGGAGGGATATAGCTTGGGTATCAGCAGGCAAGGTCTGCATGACTCTCCACCGTGACTCTGCAAGAGACAAGTCTACCACATGCACGTGCGGCGCTCCAACTAGGGTGCGCCGCACGGATGATTGGAGGCGGCAATCTGACGTAAGGGCGGTCACACGGCTATGCGCGCGTGAGGTATTTCCCTTTCGTGGTGTCGACGCGGATGATATCACCAACATTGACGAACATCGGTACCTGTACCCTAAGCCCAGTCTCGCATACAACTGTCTTCGTTGCACCAGTCGCTGTATCACCCACGACAGCCATCTCGCTGTCGACGACTTCCAACTCCACCGTCAACGCCATATCAATGCCAAGAACTTCGCTCTCATATACAGTCAACGTGACTTCCATCCCGTCCTTGAGGAAGCCCGCCTTCTTTCCCAGGAGTTCTCCGCGGATCTGGCTCTGCTCATAGGTATCGGTGTCCATAAAGTGGTAGAATTCGCCATCATTGTACAGGTACTGAGCTGTGGTTCGTTCCACGTCTGCTTCCTCAAAGCGGTGCCCATCGAGGAAGTTTTTGGGAATGATCGCCCCTGTCCTCATGTTGCGTATTTTCGTTCGGATGATAGCATTACCTCGTCCGGGCTTGTAGTGCTGGTATTCCAAGACTTCATACAGTACACTATCAAGTAGAAAAGTCGTTCCCTTACGCAGTTCGTTTGCGTTGATCACTTGGCCCCCTTAGTTGGCTGATTCTTAGGGTATTATACGGTTAGAGACGCTTGCGTCAAGATGGGGCTATCGGGTACGTGTCTCGAATTTCTGTAGAAGTTTGCACGACTTGCTGCAAACCACTTTTTTGTGTATAATCGTAGTGAATTCACGTAGAAAGGAGCGTTCCGATGCGCCGCAAACCTCTCGCCCTAGTTTTGGCTAGTCTGATGATTCTATCAGCGTTGATGGCTGGATGCCGCCGCAACTCGGCAGCACCACCACTCGAGGAGCTAACGACAGAAGAAGAAGCCGCAGCCGCAATGCAGGAGGCACAAGTAAACACCGAAGAGGTGCAGCAGACTGAGGAGGAGGTAGCCCCTACGGCCACGGAGGAATCGACGGAAGCACCGGCAGAAACCGAGGCCGAAGCGCCGGAGCCAACCCAGGAGGCTGAAGCGACCCCTGAGCCTACAGCGACCACGGCCCCCGTCGAGCAGCCTACTGTGGAACCGGTGGCTGAGCTGACTCCCACAGTCACTACGGGTGCCACAACCCACGTGGTGCAGCCCGGTGAGAACCTGTTCCGGATCTCGCTTCAGTACGGAATTACAGTACAGGCGATTAGCCAGGCCAATAACATCACAAATCCTGCGTTGATCTATGTCGGCCAGACCCTGCAGATCCCTGCTGGAAGTGGCATAACAGCGCCGCCTGCCATACCAGGGCAGACGTGTGATACGGTCTATGTTGTGCGGCCCGGCGACAATCTATTTCGTATCGCCCTGAGCTATGACTACAGCCAGTATTACTTGGCGCAGTACAACGGTATTGCCAACCCATCGATGGTCTACATCGGGCAGCAGATCTGCATCCCTTAGGTCTTGGGGTGCCGGCTGTGTGAGTGTCAGTTGTCTGACATGATCCAGATCTCAAGTTCCACAAACGATCGTGTGCGGCGGGTGATTGCACTTCAGCGCAACACCCGCCGTCGGTTTCGCGCCGGCCTGATGGTCGCTGAAGGGCTGCGCCTCGTGGGGGAGCTGGCGAAGTCGACGATCTCGCCCGCCGATGTCTTTGTCACGCCGGACTTCTGTTCAGCAAATCCGGCAGCGAGTGATCTGGTCGGGACTCTGTCCGCGCGCGCGACACTCTTCGAGGTCACTGATGACCTCATGAGAAAGATGTCCGACACTGTCACGCCCCAAGGCATCCTCGCCGTCGTTCCCATCCCAGAATTGCCGGCACCAGAACACAATCGCTTCATCCTAATACCCGATCAGGTTCGGGATCCTGGGAACCTTGGGAGTATGCTGAGGACGGCGTGGGCCGCCGGTGTCACGGATGTGCTGCTCCCGCCGGGGACAGTGGACCATACGAATCCCAAAGTTGTACGGTCGGCAATGGGCGCGCATTTCCGGCTTCCCACTCGCAAGGCATCGTGGGACGAAATCTGGCAGAGGGTGGGGCGTGCCCATGTGTGGCTGGCGGAAGCAGGTCTGGGTCAGTCGTACGATCGGGTGGATTGGGGGGGCGATGTTGCCATCGTTATCGGTGGTGAAGCAGAGGGCGCAGGTCGAGAAGCGCGCAGTCGGGCCACCAGCGTTCACATCCCCATGGCCGCGGGCGTGGAATCCCTCAACGCTGCGATCGCAACTGCACTCCTTCTGTTTGAGGTCGCGCGCAGTCGCCGAGTCACCTGAGCGGGTCGGCAGGGCCCCGGTAGACAGCGCTTGCCTCGATCGTGGCCAATCTGAGTGCCATCTCCACGATCTTGGTATGGTCGAAAGCCAATGAGGGGAGACGGTTTGCCGGCCACCACTGCACCCTTGATGCGTCATCGCCCGCAACGGCCACGTTGTCGGCGTTCTCCAGCCTGACGACGTAGGCAACCGAGACAACCCACCCACGGGGATCACGTCCGGGATCGCCGAAAGCTCCAACTTGTGTCAACTTGCCTACCGAGAGCCGCGTCTCCTCATACAGCTCACGCCGGGCTGCCTCCTCGGGGGACTCGCCTCGATCCACAAAGCCTCCGGGGAGGGCCCACTGTCCAGCGAAAGGCTGGTTCCCCCGCTGGATCAGCAGTATCTCTTGCGGTCTCTCCGCCACCCCTTCTGCCGTGCGCAGTACAACGGTATCCGCTGTCAGCGCAGGGCGGGGATGGTCGTAGCAACATACCGCACGCCTATCCCGCATCCATCATTCCTGCGCGGATGTATCAGTATCTTGCTGAGAAGGCTTCTCAGCCGGAACGATCACGCCTGCGTTGTCCTGGTCGCCAGGATCATCGGACTCCTTACCCCTGTCTATCTTCTCAGCCCGTTCGTTGAGCTCGGCCATAAGCGTCCGGACCGCGGTGAGCGAGAGCGTGGACAGAAACCCCGGAAGGACCAGTAGCAGGACTGGGAGCGCGATGGAGAGGGCGGTCGCCACCGCCGATACCAGTAAGAAAGCCAGAGTATTCAGCGGTGTCAGGACCGTCAAGAACAAGCTGTTTCTCAAAACCACCAGCATCTTCGGATCCTTGAGCTCCATCAGGAACGCCTGTGCATAGAAGACCACGCCCGTCCAGAGCACGCCGACGATGATGAAGATCGGCGTTGTCCACACCGCAACGGACGCCGGGAACGGTGAGACATCCGGGACATTGTAGAACCAGATATTTACCACCACGATGGCATAGCCAAATAAGGTGATCAAGAAGAGGAGAAAGCTGCGAACACCGAACTCCTTGATGGCGTCCCAGATGAGGCGCCAGTTGACGGCTTTTCCGCGTACCGCACGCTGGCCAATGGCATAGATGCCGGCAAGGGCGAACGGCCCGGGGATGACCAGCAGCCAACAGGCTAGGTGAGCCAGTCCCGCGATGAAATGGAAGAAGAGCTCTTCGTAGAACGCCACCGCTGCTTTGGCAATGATCTTCAGAACACGCATATGACTGCTCCTGGCTAGATGAGAGAGTAGGTGAGTGCTACCGCCGGAAGAGGCAAATCCTCCGGCTTGTGTCGATTCCGTGATCCCGAGTTTGTGGTCGGGTTGAGCGCGGCACTGCTGGAGTGTCTCTAGGCTTTGGATGCTCTGCAGATGAGTCCTTTCAGATAGGCGCCCTCTGGGAAGGTCAGGGCGACAGGATGATCGCTGGACTGCATCATGCGTCCGACGATCCGAATGTCGCGTCCCGAGTCAAGCGCTGCTCCGAAGACAATCTTCTGGAAGAGATCGTCCGAGATCGCCCCGGAACAGGAGAAAGTCAACAGATATCCGCCGGGTTTGAGCAGATGGCAGGCTTGCAGGTTGATGTCCTTGTAGCCGCGGGAGGCATGCTTCACGTCACGCTGTGTGAAGGCAAACTTCGGCGGATCAAGCACAATGATATCATAGCGCGCGCCATCTTGCCGCAACTTACGCAGCACCTGGAAGGCGCTGCCGTTGATGTCCTCCGAGCGGGAGCTATCCAGGTCATTCAATTGCAGATTTCGGCGCCCTGCCGCCAAGGCATCTTCCGATGTATCCACATTGATGACAGCCGCTGCGCCGGCAGATAGGCCGTAGATGGAGAAGCCGCCGGTATAGGCAAAGACGTTCAACAAGTGGGGAGGGGCTTGGTAGCGCACGTACCTCTGGACAATCCCGCGCAGAATCTGGCGGTTGTCGCGCTGATCCAGGTAGAAACCCGTCTTCTGCCCCCCGTCAACATCCACCTCGAAGGTCAGGCCGTTTTCCAGGATGATGATGGGTCCCTCAAGCGCCTTTCCCCGCAGGAGACCGGATCGCTCGCGCAGGCCCTCCCGACTCCGCACGGCTACGTCACTGCGCTCGAAGATCCTCTCTACATCGAGGTAGTCGCTGACAATGCTCCAGAGCAGGTCCACAAAAAGATCGCGGCGCACATCTACCCCAGCGGTAAGGAACTGCAGTACCAGCGTCGAGCCGTACAGATCGACAGCCAGACCCGGTACGCCATCTGACTCCGCGTTGATGAGTCGGCACGCCGTGGTGTCCGCGTCCGCCAACTCTCCACTCCGAAGAGCGACGGCTTGAGCCAGTCGCTCACGCCAGAAGTCCTCCCCTTCGGGTACAGGAGATTCCTGCCAGGAGAAGAGCCTGGCTCGGATTTGGGAGTGTGGGCTATAGTGCCCCCAGGCCAGAAACTCATCCTGTGCATCGCAGACTGCGACGAGACTTCCAAGACCTGGTGCGCCCAGCACTTTAGCTATGCCGCCTGAGAAGATCCACGGATGGTGTCGGAGGACGGATTTTCTCCGACCACGTTTCAAGACCAACTTGGAAACATTCATCTGTGTTTACCTCGTGATTCCTTCGAACTCACTGCTCGCCCACCATAAGCTCGAGAGCACTCCCTAGGAGCGCTTGTTCTCTACCGTAACACGACCAGTCAGCAACCTCAAGACATGCCTGGGCCGCCTGATAGTGCCGCCAAGCACGGCCTGCCAACTCCTCCAATGATTCACTCTCAGCCGGCGCGGAGATGCCCAAGCCTGCCGACTCTGTCGAGCCGGCTTCACCGGCCCCACTTTGAGCGAAGATCTGGAGCAGTGCCTCGTCCAGGGTCGGTGCCATAGCCACTCGGTCGGCGTAGGCGACCAACACACGCTTGAGTTCCGGCAGCTGCCCTGACTCGGCCTCCAAGTAGAGCGGCTCGATATAGAGAAAAGCGTCCTGAATGGGCAGGACCAACAGGTTGCCTCGGAGGACGCGAGAGCCACGTTGGTCCCAGAGGGACAACTGCTGCGAGATGACGGGGTCCTGGTCCACACGGCCCTCAATCTGGAGCGGGCCAAAGACCAAGCGGTCTTTCGCCAGCTTGAAGATCCCCAGTTCACCGTAGGCGTCACCATCGCATCGGGCGTAGAGCCAGGCTACCATATTCTGTTTCTGGCGCGGGACGTAGGGTCGTATCAGCAAGAATTCCGGCTCATCCGACCCCGGAAGGCGCATTGTGACGTAGTATGGCTCCATCACCTGCTGTTCGGTCTCGACGAGTTCCTGTGGCGGGTCCCATAGGTCTTCTCGGTTGTAGAACACCTGCGGGTCACGCATATGATACGTGGCATAGAGCCCGGATTGGTAGAGGAACAGAGTTTCCGGATAGCGCCAGTGGGACCGTAGGACCTCCGGCATCTGACTGCCGTCCTCGAAGAGCGTCGGGAAGATGCGTGCATACGTCGCTGCGATTGGGTCTTGCGGATCTGTGATATAGAAATGAATCTCGCCGCTGTATGCATCAACGGTCACCTTGATGCTGTTGCGTATGTAGTTCAGGCGACCCATCGGGTCGTCACCCATCGGCTGCGAATAGGGGAACTGATCTGTCCACGTATAGGCGTCCAGCAGCCAGATAATCCTCCCGTCGGCGATGACCGGGTAGGGATCATCCTCATACCAGAGCATAGGCGCAATGGTCTCAGCTCTCTCTCGGATTTCGCGATGGAACAGGATGCGGCTGTCACTGGACAGGGCGGAGGAGAGCAACAGCCGAGTACTGCTGAAGCGTGTCGCTAACAGAGTGCGGCCCAGAGCATTGCCCAGGCGAACACCAGCCGGCCCCTGATAGCGTGCGTAGACGTTAGCATCACCTTGAGGATAGTCGAACTCCTCCTCTACTGCTTGGACAAGCGCGTATTCGTGTGTCCGTTCGCCGAAATAGATCTCCGGGCGTGTGATATCAAGGGTCGAATCGTCGCTCACCGGAGGAATATCCCGGACAAGTAGCCTCGGTAGTCCTTCCGGTGTTACTTCGTTGACTGAGTTGAGGGCCAATCCGTAACCGTGGGTGAAAACCAGGTGCCGGTTGATCCAGGTCTGCGCTTGCTCGGCAAGCTCGTCGACATCCAGTTCGCGGACTGCAAGCATCACCTGGGTCAGCCGATCACCCAACCGGTACCGATCTACATCGACGCTGTGGAAACTGTAGTAGAGCCGGATCTCCTGCAGTTGGCTGTACGTGCGCAGCAAGGGGCGGTAGTCCCACAGACGGACGTTGCGCAAGACATCGGCATCTGCCGCAAGTTCACTCTGGTTGAGAATGCCGTCAGCGGCGTAGTTCTGTTCGCTAATGCCGTCGAGTTGGTAGGCTTCCCGCGTGTAGCGGATGTTGTGCTCAATGTATGGGCGCTCAAGCGTGAACTCATTAGGCTCCACGGTGAATTGCTGCACTATGGACGGATAGAGCGGCCCGACAAGGGTGAGACAGACCCAGAACAACCCGATGCCCATCAGGAGCTTCCACTGACGCGCAAACAGGTTGATGACCAAGATGGCAGCCGCCGCAAAGAAGAGGATGGCCTCGACCGTGTACAGGGGCAGTCGGGCGTGGATGTCTGTGTAGCCACCCCCGAAGATTGCGCCGTCCTGAGCTTGCAGGAGCGCCAGCCGGCTCAGCAATCGTTGGCATCCCATCAACACGAGCCAGGCACTGCCCAGCAGCGACAGATGTGCTGTCACACCCCGTGTGCGTATCTTCCCAAACAGCGCATAGCGAGCCAGGACGCCACCCAGCGCCAGGGCCAACAGAACTTGCCCGCGGTTGAGGAGCACCCTGTACCAGGGGAGCAGGAATACGTAGAGGCTGATATCTCGGCCAAAGATCGGGTCGGTGAAGTTGAACGGCACAGCGTCCAACGCCAGCAGCAGTGTCTGCCACTTGCCGGATAGCGAGGCCCCAACCATCACGCCAATCAGCACAGCCCCGACGGCAAAAACGACTCGGACAGGGCGCGCTGAGACGTCGATCTCGGTCTGTTGAGCGGGACGACCCGGGATCGGGCTCCGTAAGGGGGCTGAGCGAGGGATCGTGCGCCGGAGCCGCTCTGCAGGGACGATCCAGTGCGCCACCAGGCTCCAGTTCAGCAACAGGAAGGCCACCGAAATCAGAACAGCTGCCCCCACTAGAGCCACGGAGGCAGTGATACGTCTCTCAAAAACCTGTGCCAGACCGAGGCTCTCAAACCACACATAGTCAGTATAGAGGCGGGCGAATGTAGGCGACAGGACACAGAAGATGAATAGAAGTATCAGGATTCCCAGGAGTCGAAATGACCCATCCCTGGACAGTTTAGTGTTGCGGTTCATTGTTCAAACCTCTGGAGCAGTCTCGGTCGAAGCTCACCCCGGCCGGTTCGCGGTTGCCGACTCGCGATACCTGACAGGCAGTTGGGCAACTGTGTATGGTAACAGTATAGCGGAAAGACGCCAAAGCGGAAGCTCCCCTGTTCCCTGCCGGCCACTATTCGGAAAATTGTGGTCCGATTTAGAAAAACTGAACTCCACGCGAAAAAAGATTTACATTGTGGCGTTAGTGTGGTAGGATGGTGGGGAATGTGTCCCAGATAGCACGCACGTGCACACTGGCTGATGACTGGGACGGCGATAATCGCTGATGAGCATCAATGGTCTGACTGAACATGTGAGGAGAATGCTATGATACGGGCGAACACAGACAATCTGCTGGGTGTCTTTCCGATGGGTACCGAGGCTGTATTCCGTTCCTGCAACGCGAAGCAGCCCATGGCCCAGGAGTCGCCGGCCTAGCTGGCACGCTGTCGTAGATTCTCACTTCGTACTCAAGACGTTTCTTGAGCACGGATCTGAGCAACAGACGAATAGCAGGCATCCGGCGAGCGGGCACCAGCAGCGAAAGCGTGGGGATTGGTTATCCCACACAGTATCGAAGAGTGCACCCGCTCGTTTTGCGTGTCTGAGATAGGCGGGGTGAGCGTTGTTGGGTACGCAAGCGGCGATTTATGAGAGCACTGTTTCACGTGTTTAAGGATAGAGAGATGTCAGACAGAGAAACGGACAATCTACAAGAGAAACTGTCTCTGGACCTAAGATCAACACTGTCAGATAGCCGGTTTGTCGGTCTGTTCCGGCTGATGTATGGCTTCCGGTGGCTGTATGTCGGGGCGCTGGCTGCGGTGGCTCTGGGGGCGCTTGTCCGCACCTATTACTACCAGCTTCTGCGGTATGCCGTCGATGAGGTTATCGGCAATCCTGAGGCTCTGAGCCGGCTGCCGCTGGTAGCCGCAGCGTTCGTTGGCCTGGCTGTAGCGGAAGGGCTCTTTGCCTACCTCCGAAGTACCTGGTCAGCGCGGACGGCCGAAGGGATCACGCTGCGGTTGCGAGACTACCTGCTTGATCATATCCAGCGGTTGCCGTTCAGTTTCCACGACTACGTCAAGACGGGCGAGCTCATTCAGCGCGCCACCTCCGATGTCGACGCAGTGCGCCGGTTCTATGCCGACCAGGCACTGGGAATCGGACGCATTCTGTCGCTGTTTGTGGTCAACTTCACGATGCTGATGAGGATGAACCCACGGCTGGCATGGACATCTATCGCCGTGATGCCCTTCATCGTTGGAATATCGTACTTTTTCTTTGGACGAGTGTCCAAGGCCTACAAAGCGTTCCAGAAGCAGGAAGCCAAGCTCTCGACAGTCCTTCAGGAGAACCTCACCGGCGTTCGCGTCGTCCGTGCGTTCGCGCGCCAGTCTTATGAGATCGATAAGTTTGAGAACGAGAACCTCGAGAAGTACAACCGTGGGCGCCGGCTCACCTCGATGCACGCGCTCTATTGGCCCTTGTCCGATGTGATGTGCGCGGCGCAGACAATCTTGGCTATGGCTGTTGGCGCCGCGATGGCGCTGCGGGGCGAGATCACGATAGGTACCTATATGGCTGCGATGGGTATGGTCATGTGGATTATCTGGCCGATGCGAAACATGGGCCGGCTCATCGTGAATATATCCACCGGCTTGGTCTCCTATCAGCGTGTGGCTGAGATGATCCGGGAGGACCGTGAGGATGTGGCGTCCGGCTCGGTGCCGATGGATACGGCGATTCGTGGGGCTGTTGAGTTCGAGGATGTGACGTTTGCTTACGAACCCCAGAGTGTGCTTAAGGAGACGAAGCCGCGATCAAAGAGGCGCAAGTCCGGACCTGATCAGAAGCAGACGGCGGCGTCTGCGACTGCCGGTGCGTCGACCGGCGCACCGGCAGAGCCTGTGGAGGTACTGCACGACATCACGTTCCGTTGTGACCCGGGGCAAACAGTCGCTCTGTTGGGCTCAACAGGGTCCGGCAAGACCAGCATTATCAATCTGCTCCTTCGTTTCTACGATCACCAATCCGGCAGCATCACGTTGGATGGTGTCCCGCTGGGCGACTACCCGCGAGCGATGCTGCGCAGCAACATCGGGATCGTGGAGCAGGAACCGTTTCTCTTCTCGCGGAGTATCCGTGAGAACATTGCTTACGGGTCCCAACGGGAGGTTTCACAGGAGGAAGTGGAAGAAGCTGCGAAAGCTGCGGCCATCCACGACATCATCCTGACGTTTCCTGAGGCGTACAATACCATTGTAGGTGAGAAAGGCGTCACGCTCTCCGGCGGGCAGCGCCAGAGGGTCGCCATTGCGCGTGCACTGCTCAAGGACCCACGGATCTTGGTGTTTGACGATGCCACGTCCTCCGTCGACACCGAGACCGAGGAACAGATCCAGGGTGCCCTGGGCCGGTTGATGGTGGGTCGCACAACGTTCCTGGTTGCGCATCGCATCCAGACCGTGATGAGCGCCGATCTCATCTTGGTGCTGGACAAAGGCGCTATCGTCCAGAGCGGCACCCACGCAGAACTGGTGCATCAGGATGGACTCTATCGCGACATCTTCGACATCCAGTCGCGGATCGAGGAAGAGATCCGTCACGAGGTGGAGTTTGAGCCGGTCGCCGCTACTGGGACCTAGCCTGCGCTGCTGCCACCAACGTCAGATTACCCATAGCCACAGCGGTCTCTGTGGTCTAGAGCACGAGGAGTAACACCGTGAGTCACGAGTTCGAGGAAGAAGAATTCACTGCGAAGTTCAATGGGCGCATCGTCTTGCGGATGCTGGCTCAGGTTCGGCCCTACTGGCATTGGGTCGTTGGCTTTTTGATCATGATTGCCGGGACGTCGATCTCTGATTCCTACTTCACCTACCTCGGCAAGCAGATCATTGACGAGGCCATTCTCAAGGGAGATCAGGCACGTCTTGTGCAACTGCTGACTCGCTATGGCGGCCTCGCCGTCGTGCAGGCCCTGACGGTCTTCGGCTTCATCTACCTGGCCGGCGTGCTGGGTGAGCGTGTGCAGTACGACCTGAGGAAGAAGCTGTTCAATCACCTCCAGGAGCTGTCGTTCTCGTACTTCGACAAGACGCCGGTCGGCTGGATTATGTCGCGGGTGACCTCAGACTCCGGCCGGATCTCAGAGCTGGTGACCTGGGGGATGATTGACATCATCTGGGCTGCCATGAATATCATCACGTCGGTCATCTTTATGATCACCATCAACTGGCGGTTGAGTCTGATCGTGGTCTGGATCATCCCGGTCATGATCGCACTGGCGTTCTGGTTCAGACAGCGCATTCTTGTGCAGTACCGGGAGGTCCGCAAACTGAACTCGATGATCACAGGAGCCTACAACGAGAGCATCAGCGGTGTGCGCGTGGTCAAGGCTCTGGTCAGGGAGCGCCGAAATCTGGACGACTTCCGTGAGAAATCCTCCGGGATGTACAAAGCCGCGTATCGCGCCGCCTGGCTGTCCGCGCTGTTTCTGCCGATTGTGCAGATCGTAGGCGCGCTGGGCACCGGGGTCGTTGTCTGGTACGGTGGCCTTCAGTTCGAGGTTGCCGGCTTGACGGTCGGGGGCCTGCAAGCCTTCCTGAGCTACCTCATGTTTATGATGTGGCCCATCCAGGACATGGCCCGTGTCTACGCTGAGATGCAGCGCTCCGTCGCTTCGGCAGAACGTGTGTTTGCGCTCATCGATGCCACTCCTGATGTGGTGGATCGCGAGGGTGCCTTCGACCCCGGGGATATCAGTGGTGAGATTGAGTTCGACCACGTGGGGTTTAGGTACGAGGAGAACAAAGACGTTCTCACAGATCTCAGCCTGCACGTTGTTCCGGGTGAGCATATCGCCGTGGTCGGGCCGACCGGTGGTGGTAAGTCGACGATCGTCAACTTGATCTGTCGATTCTACGAGCCGACGAGCGGCGTAATCCGTATCGACGGGATCGACTATACCACCCTGACGCAGCACGCGGTTCAGTCGCGAATCGGTATGGTGCTCCAGACGCCGCACCTCTTCTCAGGCAGCGCCATGGACAACATCCGGTACGGGCGCCTCGGCGCCACGGACGAGGAGGTGGAGACCGCGGCCAAGATGGCTCACGCGCACGAGTTCATCGTCGAGTTGGATAAGGGATATGCGCAGGAAGTGGGGGAGGGCGGAACCCTGCTCTCTGTCGGGCAGAAGCAGCTGATCAGCATCGCACGTGCGATGCTGTCCAATCCGGATATCCTGATCCTGGATGAGGCCACGAGCTCAGTCGATACGTTGACGGAAGCCCATATCCAACGGGGTATGGAGGCTGTGATGGAAGGGCGTACGAGCTTCGTCATCGCTCATCGCCTGTCCACCATTAAGAGCGCTGACCGCATCTTGGTTATCGAGAGCGGCAGGATCGCTGAGATGGGCAGGCACAGGGAGCTGATACAGGCCCGCGGGCATTACTACGACCTCTACACGCGTCAGTTCCGCAGGGACCGGGAGCGGGCGTATGGTGTGACGCAGGGCGTGCCGGCATCCGCCGGTTAGGCCCCGCAACAGCTGGGCCCCTGAGGGACGCGCCGGCGAAGAACCTGGCGCGGCACTCTTTTTTGGTTAGAATGACCGGAAATACGCAACGAGAGAGGTGAGAGTGTGAGTGACGAACGCATTATGCGCCTTGCGCGACTGCTGGTGGATTACTCCGTGGACGTCCAACCTGGAGATCGAGTTGTCGTGGTCTCCGAGCCGGCCGCCGCATCGCTGGTACTGCCCGTTTACGAACGGATCTTGGAGCGTGGTGGCCACCCGGATGTGAGCCTCACGTTGCCGGGTATGGAGGAGGCCTACTTCCGGACAGCCACTGCTGGGCAGCTGGCTTTCGTCAGCCCGGTGCAGAAGCTGTACTTCGAGGAATACGAGGCGCTGATCAGCATCCGCGCCGCCACTAACACCCGGGAACTCAGCGGCATCGACCCCGCGCGACAGGCTGAGCGACAGCAGGCTATGGCTCCCATTCGACAGATCTATATGGAGCGTGCGGCGATCGGTGAGTTCAAGTGGAACGGCACACTTTTCCCCACCGATGCTTCGGCGCAGGAGGCGGATATGAGCCTGCGTGACTTCGAGGACTTTGTCTATGGCGCCTGCTTCTGCGACCTGGAAGATCCCGTGGCAGCCTGGGAGAAAGTGCATCATGACCAGGCCCGTATCATCGCGTGGCTGGATGGACACAAGCACGTTCGTATCCTGGGCCCGAATGCTGAGCTGGAGCTGTCGATCGAGGGTCGCACCTTCGCTAACTCAGACGGGCACCACAACATGCCAAGTGGAGAGGTGTTCACAGGACCTGTTGAGGACAGCGCCAATGGATGGGTCCGCTTCACCTACCCCGCGATCACTCAGGGCCGTGAGGTCGAGGGCGTCGAACTCAGATTCGAGGAGGGTCGCGTGATTGAGGCGACAGCGAAGAAGAATGAGGCTTTCCTCCATCAGATGCTGGACACGGATGCCGGCGCGCGCTATCTGGGTGAGTTTGCTATCGGGACGAACTTCGGCATCCGGAGATTCACGAAGAGTATCCTATTTGACGAGAAGATCGGGGGCACCTTCCACATAGCGGTTGGCGCCGGCTATCCTGAGACCGGAGGCAAGAATCGCTCGGCAATCCACTGGGATATGATCTGCGATATGCACCACGGTGGCGAGATCTGGGTGGACGGAGACTTACTCTACAAGAACGGCGGATTCGTTATCTAGGATGTGTGCATTCGGAGGCATCCCCGTGCTGGGCGACGCTAGGGTCGGGGAGTAATCGTGCCGATCTGGACGGGGATCCATGGAGTCAGCGTGGGGGTTGGTGTTTGGCAGGTCACGGCAGCATCCACCATATCACCGAAGCTGGCCTGATCGGCCTCCAACCGGCGAAAGATCATCTCCGCTTCGACACAACGAGAGGTCTGTAGATAAGCCTGGCCCAGATGCGCGTTCAGGTCATCGACAGGTCGCGCACTGATCAATTCGAGACTCGAATCTCCCCGGGCGATGCGGTAAGCAGCGGCCTCCAGCGAGGTCGCCGCCTCGATGTAGCCGTCGCGAGCCAGATAGGCCCGTCCCAGGGTGTACCAGAGCAGTGCCGGTGCGTCAGGCTGCTCTGTGAGCACACCGACCAGCAGTGTAATGGCATCGGATGGCGCCCCCGTCATCAGGAGGGCCTCGGCGCGATAGTACGGCACGAAGATGCTGCCGGGGTGACGCTCGCCGAAGTCCCCAGCCAACGCAACCACAACGGCGGCGTCTCGGGATGCGACGGCGGCGTGCCAACGGCTGGGGAGCATCTCCGGGGCCAGGCCTGGATCCAGGGATCCTGCCATAGCCAGTGCCTGCTCAGCTTGCTTCGGCTCGCCTGCTCGGCTCAGAATGATGCCAAGCAAGGACCAGGCCAATCCATCGTCTGGGGTTCGGTTGATGGCGTCCCAGGCACGATCAGCCGCGCGTTCCATGTCGCCCTGGGCAAGCGCCAACCGGGCGCCGGCTATGTATAGCTCGCCGCTCTCTTCCGGAACCGTCTCCCAAAGCTCCGTCCAAAGCCGGTCGGCTTCTTCAATCTGATCACGAAGCAGCGCACGGTAGAACGGTCGGTAGTCAGCGTCGCCGTCACCCTCCGGTTCCGAGACGCGCAGGGGAAGCGGCGCCCACGTCGGGGAGGGGCGTGGCGATGGGTCAGGAGACAAGCCGGTGCCCTTTGCCCGCGGCGCCGGCCGGCCTGAGATAGCGATCAGTCCGCTGCCGACCAACACCAGCATCACACAGAGCACAATCGCGAGTTGCTTATTCATAGCACCTTCATCGCGCCAATGCCGGCGCGTGCGTGGACTTCGGCTAGGACGTGATCGCCTGCTCCCGCTCCGACCGCAGAGCTTGTCTGACCCTAAGATACTTGACCATCTCATAGTACGCCATCAGAGCGCTGAGCAATGCCCCCCAAACGGTGTCCCGCCATCCGTGTAACGTGACAAAACGCCACCAGAAGTGGCGCACCGCCTGTGTATAGGGGGTGTACGGATGCGGGGCAACCCCTGATGCCTGGAGGATGCTGACGTCGTAGTCCAAGTACCGGCGTTGCTTGTCCAAGAACTGCGGCAGCGTCTCGTAGTTGTAGTGGATCAGCGGTGACTCGAGGTACCCTGACTCTCCCGCCAGTACAACGACCTCATGAACGTGTCGCGTGTCATCGTAGTGAGCGGCACTGCGGCGCAGCAACCGCAGTTGGTAGTCAGGATACCAGCCTGTGGCGCGCATACGATGCCCGAAGATGTAGTTGTGGCGGGGAACCCACCATCCGGTCTCTTCGCAACCATCGATGAGTTGCCTGGCCTCTGCAGCCAGTGCGGGGGTGGCACGCTCGTCGGCGTCTACGAAGAGTATCCACTGGGCATTCACGGCGTCGAGGGCTACGTTTCTCTGCTGAGCGTAGTTCTCAAACTCGTGCTCCATAACTTCGGCCCCTGTGGCTCTGGCAAGGTCCTGGGTCCCGTCTGTGCTGTGGGAGTCCAGGACTACGACGCCATCCGTCCACGCCAGACTCTTAACGCACGCCTGAATGTGGCGCGCCTCGTTGAGCGTGAGGATGACCCCTTTGAGCGTCGCTCTTCCCATGTCAGCCTTCCTTCGCGTGTTCTACGAGGACCGTTCACTGCGTCTACGCCAGGCCGCCAGAATGCGGTCGTACGCCGCTGCCCAGTCAGCCGACTCAGCATGGGCGTGTCGCGCCGAGAACGTTCTCAGCACAAGTCCCCTGACCAGTGCCTGGGTCAACCACCCGCGGTGCTTCCGATAGAGCCGTGCCCGGCTCTCCCAGAGGTAGGCCGTCGTCGCCGGACGTGCCTGTTGGCTGCTTGCGCCGCCAATGTGCGTTACCGCTGCCGAGGGCACAAGCCAGGTCTGCCAACCGGCTTTGCGCATCCGCCACGCCCAATCGATCTCCTCGCAGTACATAAAGAAACCGTCATCGAGTAGCCCGGCGTCGCGTATAGCATCGGAGCGGGCCAACATCGCGGCGCCGAGGGGATGATCGATCTCGAATCCATCCCGCTCTTCGAAGAGGGCAGGGGGGTAGCGACCGTTGAGTGCAGTGTAGTAGAGCCGGTCCGGCATTTTGCCCAGTGAGAAGAGTAGTTGGGTGAGCCCCGGGAAGCGAAAGGCGCATTCCTGCAGCGATCCATCCGCGTTGAGCAACTTCGGCCCAAGCAGCCCTGCTCTGGGGTGCGTCTCAAGGAATGCCAGAAGCGTCCGGATGGCGCCCTCCGGGACGAGAGTATCAGGGTTCAGCAGCCAAATGGCCTTTGCCCTGTCCAGCAGGGCTGCGAGGCCCAGGTTGTTGGCCCTCACGTATCCCAGGTTCGTCTCTTGTGCGTGCAGTTCAACCCAGGGATGACG
>Ga0209121_10001183_pt1 | contig 27331 bp, 24 predicted proteins | sample Cruoilmetagenom3_FD_187292 | JGI IMG/M metagenome (GOLD analysis project Ga0209121, IMG submission 187292) | Oil polluted marine microbial communities from Coal Oil Point, Santa Barbara, California, USA - Sample 3 (SPAdes) (version 2) | ecosystem: Environmental > Aquatic > Marine > Oil seeps ...
TAGAGCGGTTTCAGCAGGTATCGCAGCACTGTTTTCTCGCCGGTGTGCAACTCCACCTGAGCCTGCATACCGGGGCGGATTTCGATGCGGGACTGGCGCGGCGTCAAGCCGGTCATATCCACCTTCAGCGTGACCTTATAGTGCGGATCACCATCAGGATCACGGGCGCGTTCATCCTCAAACGTGTCCGCCGAGATGAAATCAACCTTGCCCTTCAAAGATCCAAAAATTGTGTAATCATAGGCGCTTAACTTGATGGTTGCCTCTTGCCCGTGGCGGATGTTTGCGATGTCTTCGGGGGCGACACGCGCCTCAACAAACAGCTCTTCATCCAAGGGGATGATCTCTAATATCTCTTCGCCCGGACGCACAACGCCGCCGATTGTCGTGACCGACAGATTGTTGACGATACCACGCATCGGGCTGACCAGAACGGTGCGGTTCAGCTGGTCCTGACTGCCTTTGAGGTTTTGCCTCAGTGTCGCCAATTCCTTCAATGTTTCAGAATATTCCTGCGCGCGGTCCAGCTCGGTCTGGGTGATCACCTCGTCATAGCGGTTCTGGGCATCCGCAAAGGCCTTGCGCGCACGGGTCACTTCGATCAGCGCCACAATTTTCTTGTCCAGCAGGTTTTCCAGCAACCGGCGTTCTTCACCTGCTTGATCCAGGACCTGCTTGGCGCCCTCAGCGCGTTTCACATAATCCGATTGGCGCGCCTTAAGCAGGGCGCGTTCCGAGGCGATGATCTCAGGCAGGCGTTCAGACAGCCCAGCTGGAACCGCAAAATCAAACTGCCCGGCCAGTTCCGCCTCAAGCCGCAACCGGCGAATATCAAGCGAGTTGATCTGATCACGCAGATCATCCACCGAGGATTTGAACTGCGTGCCATGCAGCCGCGCCAATGTATCGCCACGCTGCACAATATCGCCTTCCTGCACCATCAGTTCTGTCAGAATGCCACCTTCAAGGTTCTGAATGATCTGTGGCCGTGAGGACGAAATGAACGACCCGGAGGCACGCACAATTTCATCGACCCAGGCAAATGCGGCCCACAGAACAAATAGCCAAACAGTGATCGCACACAGCCAGATGGTCAGGCTGGGACCACGCAGTTTTGCGTTCAGCTGAGCCGTGAGATGTGTTGCGCCAACAGCCATGATTTACGCGCCTCCCTGCCCAGAGCCAGTTTGTTGCAGATGCGCCAGCACCTTGTCACGCGGGCCATCCACCGCCATCCGGCCATTTTGCAGGATCAATGTGCGCGTGGTCAGCGCCAGAATTGGCACGCGGTGGGTGGCGATGATCGCGGTGCGCCCCTCCAGCCATGTCTCCAGGCGGCTGACAAGGGTCTTCTCAAGCGTCTGATCCAGCGCTGCGGTGGGCTCGTCCAGCAGGCACACTTTCGGATCTTGCAGCCACAGCCGTGCCCAGCCAATAGATTGGCGTTGCCCCTGAGAAAGCCCCTGCCCGCCATCCAGAATTTCCAGGTCCATGCCCTTTGGGTGGTTTTTCACAAACTGGCCGAGGCCCGCAAAATCCAAGGCCGCCATCAGGCGGGTGTCATCACGTTCCAGCAACGTCAGGTTCAGGTTTTCGCGCAGGGTGCCGGAAAACAGGCGGATGTCCTGGCCCAGATAGCCGATCAGGCGGCGCAAATCGCGCGGCTCGATCTGGCCCATATCAGTGCCATCCACCAGAATGCGGCCTTTGGTGGGGGCATAAAGCCCTGACAGAATTTTCAGGAATGTCGATTTTCCCGACCCGTTGGTGCCTAAGATAGCCAGTTTCTGGCCCGGCTGGATCGAAAGCCCCGGCACGTCCAGCGTGGGGGCGCCGTCTTCTGAATAGGCAAATTGCAGGTCATGCATTTCAAACCCGCCATCCAGCGTTTCACGGCGCAGATATGACCGGCCCTCTTGGGCGTCTTGTTGAGCGGTTGCGATGCTATCCAGCCCGTCGAGTGCGGATTTGACATTGCCCCAGCGCGCCATGGTGCCCGCAAGCTGCGTTAAGGGCGCCAGAGTGCGGCTGGTCAGGATGCCCACGGCGATAATGGACCCCACGGTAAATTCGCCCGCAAACACCAGATAGGTGCCCATCACGACGGCCGAAACATAGGTGAATTGCTGCATCCCCTGCGACCAGACGGTCAGGGTTGAGGCAAGTTTGCGCTGCTCTGAGGATTTCAGCGCGGCCAGTGCTGTCAACTCGGCCCAAGAGCGGCGAAAACGGTCTTCGGCGCGCCCGGTCTTAACGGTGTCCAGCTCAAAAATCGCTTCGTGCAACAGGCGTGAGGATTTGGCCGAGGCACCTTGGGTTTCTTCGGTCAGGCGGATCATCTTGCGCTGGAGCAGGAAGCCGGGGACCACCATCAAAATGCCGCCCAGAACCAGCAGCCAAACCACGTTGCCCGCAATGGATGCCACAAGGGCGAGGAACACAAAGATAAACGGGATGTCAGCCAATGTGCCAACGGTCGAGGCGGTGAAAAACTCGCGCACCGATCCGAATTCGCGCATTGAGGCAAAGAGGCGGCTCGGGGCACGCCCGGCCAATTCTGAACGCATCCCCAAGATGCGGTCCATCAACAGCTTTTGCACATTCAGCTCAATCTGCCGCCCCGCCCCGTCCATCAGACGCGAGCGGGCGATTTTCAAAAACGCCTCCATCAGCAGGGCCATACACGCGCCAGCCGCCAGCACCCAAAGCGTGGCCTCGGATTGGTGCGGGATCACGCGGTCGTAAACCTGCAAGGAAAACAGCGCCACCGAAACAGCCAATAGGTTGGCCACGAATGACCCCAGCATCACCTCGCCAAAATGGCGGCGAAAGCGGTGGAACTGCCCCCAGAACCAATGTGGCGCGGCGCTTTGGTCCTCATGCGCTTTGGCCACCGATTGCAGCGGCGCTTCGGCGCGCACAATCATGCCGGTGAAATAGGGTTCAAATTCGCCCAGAGGTATATGGGCGCGGTTGTCGGTGCAGGTCTGGTCATAGATCACCAGATCACCGCGCGATTGCTCCATCACCAGAATGAACTGGCCGGAGGTCATCTGGGCCAAGGCAGGCCAGTGGTCGGGCGCACAGAACGACACGCTTTCCACTTCGGTCATCAACCCGGTGGCAGCCAGCCCATCGGCCAATGCTTCGGGTTGCGGGGCATCGTCTTGCGCCTCTGAGGCCATCATGGCCTCAAGGATATCGCGGGCCAGCACCTCGGCCCCCAGGATCGACGCATAGGTCGCGCCCAGCTCTGCGCGTGCTTCGGCTTTTACGCCGAAGCGTGATTGGGGCTTGCGCGCGTCTTGTGGTGGAGCATCCGAATTGGACACCGCCTTGAGCACCGATTTCGATCCGCCGGTGATAGAGAATGTGACCGGCGGCTTGCTCAAATCGCGCTCCCGTCGGCCAGAAGGCCCAGATTTCGGGCGATTTCCAGTCGTGTCAGGGCCAGCTCATATTTCAGGCCAACTTCGCTGGTTTGGCGCGCGGCGAAGGTCTCGTAGACACCGACCACATCCATGACCTGGCGTTGCCCGGCCTCATATTGTTGTTGGAACAGGTCCAGATTGACCTTGGCTTGCGCGGTCAGATTGGCCGCTTCGCCCACTTGTCGGCTGAGCGCCGAGGCGCGTTGATCCAGACGCGCCAATGTACGGTTGGCGTCTTCCTGCGCCTGCGCCACCCGGCGACCGGCGGCTTCTTTTTCGGCGTCGATGGCCTTGAGGCTGGCCCCTGTGCCAAGACCCAATAGCTGATCTGAGGTAATGTTCACCCCTATGCCCGAGCCGCCATCACCCAATGTGCCGCCAGCGGACACGCCGGGCAGAAATCCGGCGCGATCCATGGTGGCCTGGGCAATGTCACGCTCTTTTTCGGCGTCGGCTTCCAACACATCCAGCGGGACCGCGTCCGAGGTGCTGACAAAGACATCCGTCAGGCCCGACACCAGATTAAGCGGCTCGCTCGACATCGCATTCAGTTCCGCCAGTGCTGTGGCTGTGGCTTCGTTCTGGGCGGCCAATGTGGCCTTGATTTCACTGAGCTTGGCGCGGATGACATGCAGATCAGACATATCCGACACGCCGCCTTTGACGCGCTCGTTCATGATCCACTCAAACTGCTGCATATCTTTGAGGGTGCGTTGCTCCAGCGTTACGCGTTCGCGGGCCTCAGTGGCGTCGAGGTACAGCGACAGGGCCGTCAACACGCGGTCGTTGGTATCGTCGGCCAGCATCACGGCGGCCACTTCGACATCGGCTTTGGCAAAAGCGCGTTCGGCCTTTTTGCGGCCGTTGTCAAACAGCACCTGCTCCACGATGATTTGCGCCACGATGTCTGACAGGCTGGTCAGGCTGATGTTGGGCCCGATTGTGGGCAGCCAGTTCTTGTTGGCCGCGGAGGCGCGCAGGCGGGCTGACTTCAGCTCACTTTCGGCGGCCCGGCTGTTGGCGGCCAGCACTGGCCCTGCGATCTGGGCAAAGCTTGACCCGGCGGGCAACACGCTGCGGCGCGCCTGTAATTCTGAAATGATGGGTGACTTGGCGGCTTCTTTTTGCCGCGCCACCACTTCGGCTTCAGGGCTTTTGGACAAAAACCGCGATACCGTACCTTCGTCTTCGGATTTCATGCATCCGGCCAAAGTCAGGCTTGCCACACACACGGCCGCCCCAAATCTGGTCTTGTCCCACTGCCCCATTATCCGCCCCTTGATCGGTAGCTTTTATGTATGTGAGGGATGCGCAGCCCGGTAATTTTAGATGACAACGATGATTTCGTCGTCGATCAGGATGGTTGCATCATCGCCCAGCGTAAAGACGTTGAACGTCTCGCCATCGACATCGCGGGTGCCCGCATCTGTGGCGCCCGTGATGGTAACCGTGTCATCGGCCCCGCCACGCACCACAACTTCATCGCTGTTTTGCGACAGCTCCAACACCTGAGCTTCGGTGAGGGTCAGCTCAGAGTTATCGCCAAGGCGAAGGTCGATCGTTTCAATGTTGAAACCATCCAGATTGGGGTTGGCCACATCCGCCACTGTTGTCGTGGTTTCATCCAGCACCAGATAGGTTGAGCTGGCATTGCCCGCGTCATCGGTGTTGGTCACGATCAACTCAGACCCATCGGGGATGGTTGTGCTGGCACCAGTGCCATTCAGGAAGTGGTAATCCGTCTCGCCCAGAAAAGCATCCTCAGAGGCATGGAGCGACATTTCGTTCACATTGCCGCCACCGTCGACCTGATGGATGGTCACATCATCGTCGGAGGTTTCAGCTGTCACGCTGCGATAGCCACCGCCGCCTTCGCGGAAAACCCCCACGATGTCGGGGCCCACGGGCGCCACTGTATCCACGGTCACACTTTCGGTGATCGAGCTGGTGTTGCCTGCGCTATCGGTGGCCGCAATGAGCATGTCAACCGCGCCGCCTGTGGCCGAAATGGCCCCGCCCGGAATGGTTACCGACCAGTTGCCAGCGCCGTCAACGGTGGCATTATAGGTCTGGTCAAAGGTCGTCAGGGTCACGGTTGAGCCGGGCTCAACCTGCCCAGCCACCTGCACACCATCGGCGGCCTCAGCGGCGTTAATGATATTGTTACCTGCGATGTTGCCGGTCTGGCTGAGCGCATTCACAAAGGTGTCTACTTCAACCGTGTCATTCAGTTGTGACGTGTTACCAGCAGGATCAGTGACATCCACCGTCAGGTTTGCATCACGCTCGCCCGAGGTGATTTCACCTGCGCCAAAGCTGGCCGTCCAGTTGCCTGACCCATCCACAACCGCCTGATGGCTGACGCCGTCAAGGGTGACAGTAACAGTCGATCCGACCTCAACCGTGCCGGTGATGTCAAAGCCAGACGAGGCGACCGCATTGTTGATCACATCGCCGCCACCCGTGGTGGTGGCCAAATCATAGTCACCCAGTGCCAGATTCTCGACCAGTGTATCAACATGCACAGTGGCCTGAACGTTGGTTGAGTTGCCAGCCGCATCAGTCGTCACGGCTGAAACATCGGGGTTCAGATTGCCACCTGGAGTGATTTCTGCGCTGGTGTAGGTTGTGACCCAATTGCCGCTGCCATTGGCCTGTGTTGTGTGGCTGACACCGTCCAGCGTGACAATCACTGTCGCGCCGGGATCGGCTGTGCCGGTCACATCCACGCCTGCGGCTGCTTCGGCGGCATTGATCGTAGCGTCACCACCAATGGCGGCTGCATTCAGCGTCAGGCTGCCTGCATCCGTGTCCACATCAACCGACTGGCTGAGCGTTTCCACATTGCCTGCCGCATCGGTGGTGGTGGCGGTCATTGTCGCCGTATAGGTGCCCATTTGCACCTGCGCCGACGTGAAAGTCGCCGACCAGCTGCCGTCAGCCGCGACAACCGCGTTCACGGACTGGCCATTCATGTCCAGCACCACTGTCGCGCCCGGCTCTGTTGTGCCGGTGACAGTGAACCCATCGCCATGCTCTGCGGCGTTAATCACTGCATCGGTGCCGCCGTGATGGCTGCTCATGGTGAAGTTGCGCACCACGGTATCAATGTGAATAACCTCAGAGGTGGACGAGGCATTGCCCGCCGCATCAACCGTGCTGGCAGTGATTGTGGTGTCGTATTCGCCGCCGGGCAGACCATCAAATGTGACGGTCCATGTGCCATCACCGGCCACAACAACCTGCTGGCTAAAGCCTTCAACCTCAACAGTAACTGTCGCACCCGCCGTGGAACTGCCGGTGATGGTCACGCCGTCCGAGGCCTCGACCAAGTTGACTGTGCCGTCACCCTCAACCGTGCTGGCGTTGATGCCAATCGGATGTGGGACCGTATCAATTGTGATGTCTTCGGTGATGGTCGAGGTGTTGCCATGTGTGTCAGAGGACACCACGGTGACAACTGTATCGTATTCGCCCTGCGGCAGCTCACCCGCCGGGTAGATCACCGACCATTCACCAGCGCCATTTACCGTGGTTTCTTGGCTAACGCCTTCGATGGTGACAACAATGCTGGTGCCGATTTCACCCGTACCGGTGACAGATACGCCCTCATTGTATTCTTCCAGATTGACCAGATCATCGGTCGCCACAGTGGTTTCACCAAACTCCACATCAGGCGGTGTCGTGTCGATGACAATCTCAGGGCCATCCAACTCGGTCTCTGTACCGTCGGGTTCTTTCACCAACACAGCAACAGTATAGTCACCATCTGCGGGGAAGGTTTCCCCCTCAAAGACCGCCTGCCAGTTGCCGTCGTCATCCGTGACAACCTCAACCAGAATGCCGCCGATGTTGACACAGACATCCGAACCCGGCTCGGCGGTGCCACTGATGGTCACAGTTTCCGTTTCCGGATCAACATCATCACCACCGATGATGATCGGCCCCTCTTCGTTCACCGTTGGCTCAATCCTGTCATCAGGCATACCGCCGCCGCCGCCGCCGCCGCCACTGCCCGCTGCAGCCGCGGCCAATCCGGCCCCGCCGACACCCAAAGCCCCCAGCAACGCATTGCCACCAAGAAGGCCAGCACCCAACATCGAAACGGATTCGTCACCCGCTTACGCCACGGCCACCTCAGACCCATCAAGAAAGATCAGATCTTCCGACGGGCTCCACTTGCCCCATTGCTCTGTTGGGCCGTATTGCGCATAAACCGATCCGTCAGCGCCCTCGACCATGGTCACCTCATTGAGATACCCATCCGAGCTGATAAACAGCCGACTATCGGCACTGCCGTCTTCCCCAAAATACCCGTCAAGGATGACCACCCGGCCATCTGCAAGAACAATCTCAAGGTTCGAGCCTTCGCGGGTATACCCGCGAATATCTGACTGCCTTAGATTGAGCGAAATTTCCTGATTGGTCCCCGCATCAATAACATAGACGTTTTTATCTGCCGGAACCGAACTCGCCTGCGAACCGCCCGCACTTGTACGGACGACATAATCGATCGCTTTCATAACACCACCGCTTTAACCTCAAATGGCACCGCTTTGCGCACTGCCTTGTTTTTTTTGTGGGTTCTGAATATCGCGCTTTGACCACTATCTCTAGATAGTTTTTTCATTAAATCAACAGAATAGAGCGTCGAAGCATAATTTCAGGCCAAATGATTCATATATGGGATTGGGCTCGGAAAGTTCCCCGCAAGTTTGAGTCTTTCGTGCAACAGGTGATGCGGTCAAAACACGCGCTTTGCGCTTGACCAACACCAGATTGGGGTTGCACAGTTGGGCGGATTCCACATGCATTTAGGGCGCCTCATGACCCAACCTCTGGCCGATACAATATCGCTGCTTGGGCGGCTGATAGCCTTTCCCACAGTATCGCAGGACAGCAACCTGGAGCTTATTGCCTACCTCGCCGACCGGCTTGAAGGCGTAGGTGCACGGGTCGATCTTTTTCATGATCCCAGCGGTACAAAAGCCAATCTGTTTGCCACGCTGGGCCCAGACGTTGACGGCGGCATTGTCTTGTCCGGGCACACCGATGTTGTGCCGGTAAGCGAGCAGGTCTGGACGTCTGATCCGTTTGTGATGCGCAAGGATGATGGATTGCTATATGGCCGGGGCAGTTGCGATATGAAGGGGTTTATTGCCGCCGCCGTGGCCATGGCCCCGCGTTTGGCGCAGGCCGTGAAAGACCGGCCACTGCATTTTGCGTTTACCTATGATGAAGAAACGGGCTGCTTTGGTGCCCAGGCATTGATCGACGCTCTGAAGGCGCGCGGCATCCGGCCGGGCGTGGCGATCATCGGCGAGCCGACGTCGATGCGCATCATCGAAGGGCACAAGGGGTGTTTTGAATATTGCACACAGTTTCAAGGGCTTGCCGGTCACGGCTCATCTCCTGATCGGGGGGTGAATGCCGTGGAATATGCGGCGCGTTATGTTGCGCGTATGTTGGAGCTGAAGGACCAGCTGCGGGCCCGCGCACCGGCTGACAGCCAGTTTGAGCCGCCCTGGACCACGATCAACACAGGTGCGTTACATGGCGGCGTGGCGCACAATGTGATCGCCAGCACGGCCACGCTGGATTGGGAAATGCGGCCCGTACAGGCCTCGGACGCGGCGTTTGTGAAGGATGATCTGGCGGCTTATGTGGCAAACACGTTGTTGCCTGCGATGCGCGCTGTACATCCAGATGCGGACATCACAACCGAAATTATTGCCGAAGTTCAAGGGCTTGAACCTACTGATGAAAACGAAGCCAAGGACATTGTTATGGAATTGACCGGTGCTAATGGGGCAGGCACCGTCCCGTTTGGCACCGAGGCTGGCCTGTTTCAGGACTACGGCATGTCGGCGGTGGTTTGCGGCCCCGGATCAATTGATCAGGCCCATAAAGCAGACGAACATGTAGCAATAGAGCAGTTAGAACAATGCCTTGGCATGTTAGAGAGATTGAAAAGCCGGTTGAATAAGTGACAAGATTTTTCGTGCGAAAAACCCCCGATCAAACCCGGCGGAAGGTCAGGTAGTGGGGCGTGCGGCCTTCACGCAGGGCTTTTTGTTCATAGCGGGTTGATATCCAATCGGACCACGGGGTGCGCCAATCTTCGGGGCTTTCACAAAGCCATTCAAACCCTTGATTTGGAACCATTTCCAACGTTTGGCGTACATAATCCGGAATGTCCGTGGCCACCCGAAAAATCGCGCCTGGCTTAAGGACACGCGCCAATGGTTCAAGGTGTTCAGGAGTGACAAAACGACGGCGGTGATGGCGCTTTTTGGGCCAGGGATCGGGATACAACAAAAAGGCACGTGCAATCGACGCCTCGGGCAAGACATCAAACATATCGCGGGCATCTCCGGGGTGCACAGCGACATTTTGCGCTTTGCCCTGGCGCAGTTTACCCAGCAGCATGGCCACACCGTTAATGTAGGGCTCGCAACCTATGAGGCCCACATCAGGGTTTAGCGCCGCCTGATGAACCATGTGCTCACCACCGCCAAAGCCGATTTCCAACCAGATATCCCGATCCCCGAACAATCCTTTTAGATCAATTGGATTGCGGTCGGGGTTCACGTCCCAATCAACGGCACCAGGTGAGAATTGAGCGAGGTCTTCTTCCAGATACACCTCCTGCGAGGCGCGCAGGTGTTTGCCCTTGTAGCGGCCATAAAAGTTACGCCAGGGCGCACCTGAGGGATGGTTTTTTTTGGTCATGGGCATCTCTATGATGGGTCGTGTGAACGCGTTCAAGGGGTGGTTTTGGAATGTGCACTCGCATATGCGCGCGGCTGAAGGGCTGCGCTACATGAAAAAGGCCCCGCCGTTGCAGGCAGGGCCTTAGTCGAAATGCAGCGACAGGTCAGATGGCTTTTTTCAGAACATCAACCAGATCGGTTTTTTCCCAGCTAAAGCCACCGTCGGCCTCGGGTGCGCGGCCAAAGTGGCCATAGGCTGCGGTACGCTGGTAGATCGGCTTGTTCAACTCCAGCTTTTCGCGGATGCCGCGGGGTGTCAGATCCATCGAGGCGGCAACGGCCTTTTCGATGTCTGAGGCCTCAACATCGCCAGTCCCGTGGGTATCGGCATAGATCGACAGCGGCTTGGCCACACCGATCGCATAGCTAAGCTGAATTGTGCAGCGTTCAGCCATGCCAGCCGCCACCACGTTTTTCGCCAGATAGCGCGCGGCATAGGCCGCCGAGCGGTCCACCTTGGTCGGGTCTTTGCCTGAGAAAGCACCGCCGCCGTGAGGGGCCGCGCCGCCGTAGGTATCAACGATGATCTTGCGGCCAGTCAATCCCGCATCCCCATCGGGGCCGCCGATCATGAATTCACCCGTTGGGTTCACATGCCATTCGGTTGCATCGGTGATCCAGCCATCGGGCAGGGTTTCGCGGATGTAGGGCTCAACCAGGTCGCGCACTTCGTCGGAGTTCATTTTTTCAAGGTGCTGCGTAGACAACACGATCGAGCTGACGCCCACAGGTTTTGCGCCTTCATAGATCACCGACAGCTGCGATTTGGCGTCAGGGCCAAGGGCCGGCTCGGCGCCGGATTTGCGCACTTCGGCCAGACGCCGCAAAATGGCATGGCTGTACTGGATGGGCGCAGGCATCAGCGCGTCGGTTTCAGTGGTGGCATAGCCAAACATAATACCTTGGTCACCGGCACCTTCATCACGATCGTCCTGGCCGGTCACACCTTGGGCGATATGGGCGGATTGCTCGTGCAAAAGGTTGGTGATTTCACAGGTTTCCCAGTGAAACTTGTCTTGCGTATAGCCGATATCCTTAATGCAGGCGCGGGCGATTTCATCAATCTTACCCATGTATTCGTGCAGTTTGTCCTGATCGCTCAGGCCCACTTCGCCGCCAATAACAACGCGGTTGGTGGTGGCAAATGTTTCAGCCGCAACACGCGCCATCGGGTCTTCGGCCAGAAAGGCATCAAGAACAGCGTCCGAGATGCGATCGCAAACTTTATCCGGGTGCCCTTCGGAAACGGATTCCGAAGTGAATGTATAGTTATTTCGTGCCATTTGATTAGTGCTCCATTGGAATGTCACCGTCACGTCAGGAAGCCGTTGTGACGGGTTAGTCGGTGGGTAAGCGTGGCACGGGGCCTCGTCAATCAGAAAGTGGTACGTGACGGCGAGACGTGACCAATACGCCACCAAACACCAGAAAAAGCAGGACCAGAAGCGGCAGATCGCCTGTTTTGGAATACAGCGTCGCTGGCAGGGCTGCCGGCAGCCTGGCATCCAGATAGCCTGCCGTGCCCAGCGACAGCGCTGCAGTCAGGTGCCCCTGCGCATCAATCATCGCCGACACGCCGGTGTTGGCCACGCGGATGGTTGGCAGGCCTTGTTCCACGCTGCGCAAACGGGCCTGGGCCAGATGTTGATAGGGACCCGAGTTTTGCCCGAACCATGCGTCATTGGTGATCAGCAGGATAAAATCGGCGCGCTCGGGCATGCCCGCCACATCGCGCGAGAATACACCTTCATAGCAGATCAGTGGCAGGGCCTTGCCCAATGCACCAAGATCGAGCAGCTGTGGACCGGGACCAGAGGAATACCCGTTGCCATCCTCGGCCGCCAGACCCCGCAGGCCAAAGCGTTTGAGGACATTGCCAAAGGGCAGATATTCACCAAAGGGCACCAGGTGGTGTTTGTCATAGACATGGGTCACCTCGCCCAGCCCGTTCAGCACCGCCATGGAATTATGGAGCCGCTGGCCCTCCCAGCGTTGCGCGCCAAAAACCACGGGTGTGTCACCAGCCGCAGCGCTGATCACATCCATCACATCCCCTGCATAATTGAGCAATGTGGGGATCGCGGTCTCGGGCCAGACGATCAGATCAGGCGTTGGCAAAGCTTGCGTATAATTGACCTGCCGTTGAAAAAAGACCGGGATCATCTCGGGATCCCATTTTTCGTGCTGGGCGGCGTTGGGCTGGATCAGGCGCACGGTGGGGGCATCCCCTGCCAAGGGGCCTGCTGGAGTGCCCAAGCCAGCAACGATGTATAATGCGGCTATCAAGCCCGCCACGGCACCGGCGTACCAATAGCGGCCACAAAGGGCCCGCCAGACAAGGACGGCCACGCAAAAGGTGACAATGATCAGCCCCAAAGCCCCCACATAGGCCGCCAGTGGCATTAATGGGGTGCCAATCCAGATGTGGCCGGGTTGCGCCCATGGAAAACCGGTAAACAGCCAGCCCCGCAGGGCCTCGGCCAATGTGATTGCGCTGATAAAGCCAAGGGCTGAGCCCCCTGCCCTGCGCGCAAGTGCAAAGCTTGCCCCCCAAAACAGCGCCAACCCTGCAGACATGAAGCCCAACGCAAAAGGGGCCATCCAGCCGTGTCGGGCAACGTCAACCAAAAACGGCTCGACCAGCCAATTCAGCGCAACAAGGAAATACCCCGTGCCCCCGGCCCAGCCGATAAGCGCCGCGCGCCGCGATGTAGGTGCGCCATGATAGAGGCCCATAAGGCAGGCAAACCCCAGCAAGGAAATGTGCCACCACCCCAAAGGGGCCTGCCCCAATGCCGCGATTGCACCACACAAGAGCGCCGCCAGAAGGGCCGGCCAACGCCGCCCCTGTGCCAATTGCATCGCCGTTTTGCCGATTAAGTTGGATAGCGGGACGGGCTGCATGATGGGCTGGCTCAGCTTTCGTTCAGGCCGGGTGCACGGACCCGCAAACGCTTGATGCGACGCGGGTCAGCCTCAAGCACTTCAATGGTGGCCCCAGAGGGGTGTTCCACCACTTCGCCACGCACCGGCACACGGCCCAACAGCATGAAAACAAGGCCACCAAGGGTATCAATCTCTTCTTCGTCAACCGCTTCGTCGTCGGTCAGAGATTGCCCCAGAGCGGCTTCAAATTCTTCCAGCGGGGTTTTGGCCAGCGCAATGAAACTGCCGGGGCTTTCTTCGGTCCAATTGTGACCTTCATCAATATCGTGTTCGTCCTCGATCTCTCCGACGACCTGTTCGATCAGATCTTCGATGGTCAAAAGGCCGTCAACACCGCCGTATTCATCAATCACCAATGCCATATGCCGCCGGTCGCTCTGCATTTTTTGCAAAAGCACGCCGATCGACATTGACGGTGGCACAAACAGCAGCGGGCGCAGCATTTTGGCCAGCGAGAACCGCCCGCCATTGCCATTGAACCCGTGCTTGAGGGCGAAATCCTTGAGGTGTGCAAACCCGATGGGTGTGTCCAGTGTGCCCTCATAAACGGGCAAGCGGGTCAGGCCGCTGTCACGGAACACTTTGACCAGGTCAGCTTTGGTGATGTCGACGGGCACAGATACAATATCGGCCTTGGGGATGCACACATCCTCGACCACCATCCGCGCCAGATTGCTTAGGCTGGGCCCGGCACGCCCGTGCCTCTCAACCGGGGTTTCGGTATCTGCTGAACCCGGGTCATCCGAAGGGCTGAGCGCGCCGAATATGCGGCGAAGAATCCCGCCCTGTTCCCCATTGCTTTCGGTTTCGCTATCTTGCCCGTCAGGCTGCGCGCGATGCGCTGCGTTAGAGGATCCGTCGATACTGTCGCCCATAGTCCCGTTCCAAAGTGAGGGCCAATGCGCCCCCCAATACGCTAATATGGGTCATCAAGGCCCAGTTTGCCAAGTATTTCCACTTCGGTTGTCTCCATCAAAGTGGCATCTTGGTCACGAATATGGTCATAGCCGAAAAGATGCAGGATGCCATGCACAATCAGGTGAGTTGTGTGCTCGGGCAGGGATTTGCCTGCGGCCGTGGCCTCACGCGCGCAGGTATCGTAAGACATGGCGATATCGCCCAGCTCGCTCTCCTGGCCCTGCTGGGGCAGATCAGGGCGTGCGCCGGGGGTGATTGCGCTGCGCTCGTGAGATGGCCAACTGAGCACATTGGTGGGGGTGGCTTTATCGCGAAATTCGGTGTTGAGCGCGGCAATACGGGGGTCATCACAGGCCAAAATGGAAATTTCCCAGTCATCCGGGTCAAGGCCCAGATGCGTCAGGGTTGTATCTGCCACGCTCTCGGACAGGGCTTGCAGGGCAATCTCCTCCCAGCGGGGGTCTTCTATGATCAAATCAACCGTCATGCGCCCGCAGTAGCCCAGTTGGCGAGGTGGGAAAAGACCCTTCGCACTGCTTAAGCGTTTCGCGTACCACCTGCATCAGGGGTCTTGCCCTGTTTTCAGCGGACAGGATCATCGGCCTCATAGGCTTCGATGATCGCGGCGACCAGCGGATGGCGCACCACGTCCTTGGAGGTGAAATAGTTGAAGCTGATGGAGGGGATGGTTTTCAACAGGCGCTCTGCATCGCGCAGCCCCGAGGACACCCCGCGCGGCAAATCAATCTGGGTGCGATCACCGGTGATCACCATCCGCGAGCCTTCGCCAAGCCGGGTCAAAAACATCTTCATTTGCATCGAAGTGGCATTTTGCGCCTCGTCCAACACCACAAAAGCATTGGCCAATGTGCGGCCACGCATGAACGCCAAAGGGGCAATTTCAATGCGCTTGTCCTCAATCAGCTTGGCCACTTGTTTGCCCGGCAGAAAATCATTCAGCGCGTCATAAAGCGGCTGCATATAGGGATCGACCTTGTCTTTCATGTCACCGGGCAGATAGCCCAGTTTTTCGCCGGCCTCGACAGCGGGGCGCGACAGGATGATCCGGTCGACCTGCCCTTCGATGAACATGTTGATGCCCACCGCAACCGCCAGATAGGTTTTGCCGGTGCCCGCAGGGCCAATGCCAAAGGCCAGCTCATTGTTAAACAGCGATGAGACATAGGCCTGCTGTGCTTCGGTGCGCGGCTCGACCAGTTTCTTGCGGGTTTTGATCTCAATCTTGCCGCCCCGAAACATTTCCAGCTGATCGCCATCGCGGGTGCCGGTGTCAGTCTCGGAGCCGCCCATACGCAGCTCACGATCCACATCGCCATGATCCACGGATTTCCCGGTTTCCAGCCGCAGGTACAGTGCCTCCAGCACCTCGACTGCCTCGGCCGTGACGGCGTCATCACCAATGACAGCCAGTTGATTGCCGCGCCGTACGATCTGCACGCCAAGCTTGGTTTCGATCTCGGTCAGATTGCGGTCAAACTCGCCGCACAGGTCGATCAGCAGCCGGTTATCAGGAAATTCAATGACACGCTCTTGCAGCGCATCAGCGGAGGGAGGGGGCAGCTTGGTGGTGGTCAATCAAATCTCCGTAAGTATCAGAAGATGAAGGGAATAAAGGAAAACAGCCGCGGGCCTGTTGACCCGCGGCTGCCTTATGTCATTCAGGCGCAATGGATCAGATCGAGTCGCCGATCAACGAAGTGGATCCGCCCTTGAAATCACCGGTGGCTGTGTTTGGCGGGGCTGTGCCCGAGCAAACCGGCTTGCCGTATTTATCAAGGCGCGCCGAGAGATAGCCCTCAACCCCGTCGTCAATGATCCAGTGATCACACCCGGTGGGATCAATCCAAACACCGGCCTTCAGTTGGCTAAGGTGCTTTTCGTCAATGCCACGGTCGACGGATTTATCCGGTCCTGCATCGGAACAAGCTGACAAGGCAGCTGCCGCCGAGAGGAGAAGAAACGTTTTTGCGAATTTCATGTTCAGGTCGCTCCTCTTAGCGAATGCAGATGATTTCAACACGGCGGTTCTGCGCCATGCCGTCGGCCGAGGCGTTTGATGCTTTGGGCATCCGCTCGCCGTAGCCACGCACGTCAGCAATACGCGCACCGCTGGACTGAGCCACCTTGGCGACCGAATTGGCGCGACGCAGGGACAGCCCCATGTTGTATTGATCTGATGCGCGGCTATCGGTGTGGCCGGTGATGATATAGGAGGTAGCGCCCGTGGACTGGAAGAACTGCATCAGCCGTTCCTTACCAGCGCCCGAAATGCGCGAGCTGTCAGTGGCAAACATCTGGTCGGTGTTGATCACACCGCAGACATTGCCGCGGCGGCAGACCGGGATGCCCTGACGGGTGGTGTGCGGCGTCATATAGCCTTCAACCCCGTCATCCATCACCCAGTGTTCGCACCCATCGGGATCAACCCAGATGGTTGGAATATATTGTTCGGTACCGGCCTGAGCGGCCCCCGTCATTGCAGCTAAACCGAGCGCCGCAGCAGCCATCGCACTCAGAATGCCGCGTCCTGTTGTCGAACGTACTTTCGTCACAGCCCCTGTCCTTTTCTACTTCCCCACTAGACATCCCCCAAAACAGGGCGATATCCAAAAACACGTGTTATTGCACAACTCTACCAAGTTTGGGCATTTTGTGAAGCACAATTAACAAGATATTGTGTCTCTCTGGGAAACAATCGCTAGGCCGCCACAATATTGCCGCAATTGACGCTCGAAAGGTCAAAAGAAACAGGTGGTTATTTGGCGAACATCACAGACCGCTTTAACGGATCACCCGACCACCCAGTGAATTGGTGCCACTTTCGGTGATTTCCACATCCGCGATCTGCCCCGAGACAACACCGGAATCAGTGACATGCACCGCGTGCAGGTACTCAGATTTGCCCACCATCTGCCCCGGTTCCCGGCCCGGCTTTTCAAACAGCACCTTCACAGTGCGCCCCACCATCGCGTCCTGAATGTCGCGTTGATGACGGGTGATCAGGGTTTGCAGACGTTGCAGGCGTTCAGATTTCACATCCTCGCCCACCTGTGCACGTTCGGCGGCGGGCGTGCCGGGGCGGGTGGAATATTTGAACGAATAGGCGTAGCCGTATTTGACCTCCTCAACCAGATCAAGCGTGGCCTGAAAATCTTCCTCGGTCTCCTCTGGGAAACCAACGATGAAATCACCGGACAACACGATATCAGGGCGCGCGGCGCGGATGCGCTCCAGCAGGCGCAGATAGCTTTGAGCGGTGTGCGAGCGGTTCATGCGCTTGAGGATCTTATCTGACCCCGATTGCACCGGCAGATGCAGGTAGGGCATTAGTTTCGCGCAGGTTCCATGGGCCTCGATCAGATCATCGGCCATGTCGTTGGGGTGAGACGTGGTAAAGCGGATGCGCTCCAGCCCATCAATATCATTGAGCGCCCAGATCAGCCGGGCAAGCGACCAGTCACCGCCCCCCTGAGACCCCGGCCCGGCCCCGTGGTAGGCGTTAACGTTTTGACCCAGCAAGGTGATCTCGCGCACGCCGCGATCGACCAGATTGACGGCTTCTTCCAGAATCCGATCTGCTGGGCGCGATACCTCAGAGCCGCGCGTATAGGGCACGACGCAGAAGGCGCAGAACTTGTCACAGCCTTCCTGCACTGTCAGAAATGCCGTTGGCCCGCGTTTCGCCTTGGGGCGGTTGCGCAGAGTGTCAAACTTGTCATCCGCCGGGAAATCAGTGTCGAGCGCTTTGTCGCCCTTTTGCGTTTTGGCCTCCATTTCGGGCAGGCGGTGATAGGATTGTGGACCGACCACCAGATCAACCAACGGCTGGCGGCGCATGATCTCTTCGCCCTCGGCCTGGGCCACACAGCCGGCCACGCCAATTTTCAAATCCGGCTTGGCCTCTTTGAAGGGGCGCAGGCGGCCCAGTTCGGAATAAATCTTTTCGGCAGCTTTTTCGCGTATATGGCAGGTGTTAAGCAGAATCATATCCGCGTCACCGGGGGTTTGCGTTTCCACATACCCTGCCCCGCCCAGGGCCTCGACCATGCGTTCGCTGTCATAGACGTTCATCTGGCAGCCGTAGGTCTTAATAAATAGCTTCTTGGGGTCGGTCATGGGGGTGGTCCTGCTGGGGTGGTCAGGGCGCCTGAGTACCCTATGTCAGGTGTGGCTTGCAATGCGATAGAAGATCAGGGATTTTGGGCGCAAGATGAGGGACCAAATGCAGTATACCAACCTTAAGGATTTTTTGGCGCGCGGGCGTGATGCGTTGCTCAAGGGCCCCATCGCCATGGTGTTTGTTGAGGATGAGGCCGAGATCAACTCGACCATCCGGCATCATCTGGACATGCAGTTCAAATCAGTGATCGTGTTCATGCCTGATGCGTTTTCCCTGGCGGGTGATGTGGCCGACAAAGTGCACCGTGTCAGCTATAATCTGGCCGGAGCAGATACCCTGCCCGAGGCCGTAAATGCCATCATTGCCGCCGCGCCGGGGGTGTGGATGTATTACTGCTATAATGCGGAATACCTGTTCTACCCCTTCTGCGAGACCCGCACAGTGGGCGAAATGCTTACATTCCAGCAAGAAGAGCGGCGCGATGCGATGCTTGCCTATGTGATTGATCTTTATGCAGGCGATCTGAACGATAACCCCAATGCCGTGTCGCTGGAGGATGCCCATCTGGATAAATCCGGCTATTACGCGCTGGCCCGGCTGGATGCGGACAAGCACAACCACCCCAAAGAGCGCCAGTTGGATTTCTTTGGGGGGCTGCGCTGGCGCTATGAAGAAAACATCCCTGCCCCTAAACGCAAGATTGACCGGATTTCGATGTTTCGGGCCAAAGAGGGCCTAACGATGCGGGATGATCACCTGTTGTCGGACGAAGAATACAATACATATGCCTGCCCGTGGCACAATAATCTGACAGCCTCGGTTGCGTCATTTCGCACCGCCAAGGCATTGAAGCGCAATCCGGGGTCCACCTTCGATATTCACACGTTCAAGTGGCACAATTCTGAGCGATTTGAATGGCATTCGCGCCAACTGCTGGATTTGGGGCTGATGGAACCGGGGCAGTGGTTTTAAATTTTCGCTCTCATCTGACAATATGCAGGGCTGACGGGCTGCGTTCAGCCGTCGCTGGCCAGATCAGCATAGTTTTTCTGGGCGGCGGCCAGACCTTTGCTCAGCATTTCAGAGTCTTCGATATACGCCATCGCCATACCGGCCACCTTTTGCATGCCCAAATGTACCGGCGGAGCCAGACGTTTGTCTTGCCAGATGGCGGTCAAGCTTAGGCACAACAGGCAAAAAACCATCAAACGCGCCCATTTGCGCGCCTTGGCAGACCGGGCATCGGTATGCTGCTGCTTTTGTGAATCTTTGATGTCTGTTCGCTGTTTCATGCCAGCGCATATTGCAGGCATTCGTGGCGATTGTGTGGCGTTTTGCCTTACAGATTGTCGGCCTGCGGCATCCCCAGCACATGAAACCCTGAATCAACGCGGATAATCTCGCCTGTGGTGCAACACCCTGCGTCCGAGGCCAGATAAACAGCGGTGCCGCCCACGGCCTCAAGTGTGGCATTGGCGCGCAGTGGCGCGTTTTCTTCGGTGTGGCGGAAGGTGCGACGTGCACCACCAATCGCCGCCCCGGCCAGGGTTTTCATCGGACCCGGCGAGATCGCATTGACCCGAATATGATCAGGGCCCAGATCATTGGCCAGATACCGGGTGGCGGCCTCAAGCGCAGCCTTGGCCACGCCCATCACATTGTAATTGGGCACAACACGGTTTGACCCCTGATAGGTCAATGTCAGCAAGGTGCCGCCGTTTTCGGCCATCAAAGGATGCGCACGGCGCGCCACTTCGATGAAGGAATATGCCGAAATATCCATAGAGTTCTTGAAGTTAGCCCGAGACGTATCAAGGAACCGGCCTGTCAGTTCGGATTTGTCGGAATAGGCAATGGCATGCACCACGAAATCTATCGTTGGCCAGCGCGCGCCCAAAGCCGCAAACGCCGCATCAAGCGAGGCATCATCCGTCACATCCACATCGACCATGAAATCTGATCCGACCGAGGCCGCAAGAGGTGCCAGCCGTTTGCCAAAGGCTTCGCCCTGATAGGTGAAGGCCAGTTCGGCACCCGCTTCGGCCATGGCACGGGCAATGCCCCATGCAATAGAGCGGTCATTGGCCACCCCCATGATCAACCCGCGTTTGCCTTTGAGTGACATGCTCATATGTGTTTATCCAGTATATTTGCTAAGCAGCATCGAACCATTCGTGCCGCCAAAGCCAAAAGAGTTGGTCATCACCGTATCAAGCCCAGCGTTATCGACGCGGGTTGTTGCAATCTCGGCCGGGTCAAGCGCCGGATCGAGGGTTTCGACATTGATCGAGGGGATGATGAAATCGTCCTTGAGGGCCAGCAGGCAATAGATCGCCTCCTGCGCACCGGTGGCGCCTTGGGAGTGTCCGGTCATGGATTTGGTCGAGCTGATCGGTGGCGTGCTGCCCCCATAGTCTTTCATCGGGCCAAAGACCCGGCGCACCGCTTCCACTTCGCCCACATCACCCACCGGGGTGGATGTGCCATGGGCGTTGATATAGCTGACTTTGCGGTCCTGAGGCAGGGTGCGCAATGCACCAAGCATAGCCCGCTCACCACCTTCGCCCGAAGGCGCAACCATATCGGCGCCGTCTGAGGTGGCGGCAAAACCTGTAACTTCGGCATAGATTTTGGCACCACGGGCCAGAGCGCGATCCAGCGATTCCAGAACCACGATAGCGCCGCCGCCCGAAATCACGAACCCGTCGCGGTTGGCGTCAAAGGCGCGTGAGGCTTTGCTGGGTGTGTCGTTGAATTTGCTGCTCATGGCGCCCATGGCATCAAACAGGCAGGACAGCGTCCAGTCCAATTCCTCGCCGCCGCCGGCAAACATCACGTCTTGCTGGCCCAGCGCGACCTGTTGCGCCGCCATGCCGATGCAATGCAGCGATGTGGAGCACGCCGAGGTGATCGAGAAGTTTATGCCCTTGATCTGGTAGGCCGTGGCAAGGTTGGCGCTGACGGTGGAGGACATGCATTTGGGCACTGCAAAAGGCCCGATGCGTTTGGTCGCCCCGGTTTTCAGCACCACCTGATGGGCCGTCAGCATGGCAGATGTGGACGGCCCGCCTGAGCCCGCAATCAGGCCAGTCATCGGGTTGATCACGTCTGACTCCTCGAGGCCCGCATCGGCAATCGCCTGACCCATGGCAATATGCGCATAGGCCGATCCCGGCCCCATAAAACGCAGGGTGCGTTTTTCGACATGTTCAGTCACATCAAGATTGATGGCCCCGGCGATCTGGCTGCGGAAACCATGTTCAATCATCGCCTCATTGGCGGTGATCCCGGATGTGCCTGCTTTCAGGGATGTCATGACCTCTTCGGCATTGTTGCCAATGGAAGAGACGACCCCCAGACCTGTAACGACGACTCGGCGCATGTTGCCCCCTTGAGTTAAGGTGTTGCGTTCTGTTTAGGACAGCGTGGGCGAGGGAGCAAGGCGTTCAAAATCTCCCTGCAGGGCTGCATTTAATTTAAGGAGAATATAGGAATGTATCTAGCATTGCAGCGCGGCCTTCCCACAACTCCGATTCAAAATGAGGAGACGCAGGCTTCGACACATTATACCAATCTGAATCACCAATAACCTCAACAATCCAATCCCAATAATTCTCAATGTTGAGGTTAGACTTTGTGAAATTCATCAGTTTTGCAGCTTCACGTCTGTTGTGGTCGTTAACGCAGAGAAAGACATCGGGGCGTTTCAAGGCCAAAATCCGACTGGCTGAAGCATGCCCACCTTTTCTTATGTTCTGTCTAAATGCATGGAGGTAATCTTCGCAAAAGCCTTCATACTGCATTCGAGTAACTTCGCCCTTATGAGGTATCTGGTCAATTGCACGGGCAAGAAAGGAGTCATTCTCTTTGACTCTATTTTTCAAGTCCCCAAATCCGTACATTGAGCCGAACCAGCCCCATTCGATGCTAGGGTATTCTGGGAGCACTTGTTTGCCATACAAGGTTCCAAATATAGCGTTACGCTGTTCCAAGTTGAGATCTGAGAAAGACGTACTTGAAGCAAACCAACTCTGTGCAACGCGTAAAAGTTTTAGGCTGACATGAATGTCGTGATTTCGCGCCCCCTTAACTTTGGCGACATATTGTTCCCAAGTCATAGCATCAAGACTTCCAGCCGCTGTCATCGAATTGTCAGTTCGATGCCCTGCCATCGGATCATGTGGTGGTTTTTTTAGGCGAGAGGCCAATCTATGCTTGGCCCTATATTTCCTAGCGTATTCATTCGTTATGGGTTCGCCTATAGATGCACATTCTTCTGTGAAATTCACCAGGTCTTTAAAAAATGGATCACTTGCAGCGCCTTCGATCAATGTTGCGGCTTCGCAATTATTGCTCAGTCCGCCAAAGGTGAAATTTGCGCTTCCCACGATAGCCGCAAAACGCTCATTGGAGCGAAAACCATAAATTTTGGGGTGAAATGTTCCCCCAGAAAACTCGCTGACAATTTTTGCATTTTCCACGCCAACCAACTTATCAATAAAGTCCGGCGCTGTTAAGCAACCTGTTACGCCAAAGGATACATACTTAATCTTTTCATGGTTTTGAAAAAACACCTTGGCTGTATTCGTAAAGGAACCCCACGCAACTGCCCAAAAAAATTCATCATATTCGTTTATGAGTTCAGAAAGTTTTAGGGGGATTTCTTTTGTTCCCAAGAATGTTAACTTATTCACGGTTTGGCCCACTTTGATCTAACTCTGCCCCTCAACTCTCGCTCAGCGCCACTTTCATATCTTTGACCTCATAGATCACCTCACCGTCCGCCTCGACGATGCCATCGGCCACACCCATGGTTAAACGCCGGGTCTGAATGGCTTTGATGAAATCAATCTTATAGGTCAGCATCTTACGGTCAGGGCGCACCATGCCCTTCAGCTTGACCTCGCCCACGCCCAACGCATAGCCGCGTCCCTGCCAGCCGCGCCAGCCGAGGTTGAAGCCGGTCAACTGCCACAGCCCATCAAGGCCCAGACAGCCGGGCATGATCGGGTTGCCGGGAAAATGGCACTCAAAGAACCACAGCGAGGGGTCGATATCGAACTCGGCCAACACATGACCCTTGCCATGCGCGCCACCATCACCGGAAATATCCGTGATCCGGTCCATCATCAGCATGGGGGGCTCGGGTAGTTGCGCGTTGCCGGGGCCAAAAAGCTCGCCTCGGGCGCATTTCAGCAGGTCATCTTTGTCGAAACTGCTCGGATAGTCGGCCATGTTGGGCGGCTCCCTTATTTGACTTGGTGTTGCTTACCCCCCTGTAACACCCGCCCCTTGGCGCTTGCAAGCCTGTGCACCTTAGGGGTGCCACGGCGAAGGTGCTAAAATCTATGGCAAATCCCGCAACAGAAGCTATATTACCCCTGAAACGACGGAGCATTCACAAGATGACATCGCAGGCCGTGACCCGTGCAACAAATTGGCTGACCGACGCAGGGCTGCGCCCGACCCGTCAGCGCGTGGCGCTTGCCTCGCTCTTGGTGGGCGATGGGCAGCACCGCCATGTCACCGCCGAAAGCCTGTTTTGCGCCACCAAAGACAGCGGCGAAAGTGTATCGCTTGCCACGGTGTACAACACATTGCGTGCATTTTGTGATGCGGGGCTGCTGCAAGAAGTCACGGTTGATGGTGCACGCAGCTATTTTGACACCAACACCCACGATCATCCGCATTTCTTCTGGGAAGATGAACAGCGCCTGACCGACGCCCCGGCTGAGGATCTGGTGATTTCGAGCCTGCCTGACGCGCCCGAGGGGGCAGAGATTGCAAGCGTGAACGTGGTGATCCGCCTGCGTAAGAAATGAGAGCTATGCGTGGCAATGCCGCGCAGGTGATCTGGTGGAGACTGCCACGGCCAAGAATTGCAATCCCCTGTTGAGCGACAGTCATTTTTCCAACCGCTTGCGGCCCGGAAATAAATCCCAAAGTCATGGGGGCAATGTGGTGCAATCCCTGCGCAATTTCTATAGATTTCAAGGATCATGCCCCACTCGATGATCAGGAGAGCCCGATGCGCGCGATCAGCTACAGTAAATTTGGCCCCGCCAGCGATGTGCTGGACATCTGCGAGTTGCCAACCCCCTCCCCTGCCCCCGGCGAGGTGTTGGTGCGCTTGGCGGTATCTGGCGTAAACCCATCCGATGCCAAGGCCCGCGCTGGCACACGCCCCGGCGTGACCAAACCCGCGTTTGAGCGCATCATCCCACATTCGGATGGGGCCGGCGTGATCGAGGCCGTGGGTGATGGCATCCCCCCCGCGCGCATAGGCGAGAGGGTCTGGATATGGAACGGCCAGTGGCAACGCGCCTTTGGCACGGCAGCGCAATATATTGCCTTGCCTTCAGATCAGGCAGTGGCCCTGCCCGAGGGCGTATCATTTGACGTGGGCGCCACATTGGGCATCCCCGGATTAACCGCCGCGCATACTGTATTTGGCAGTGGCGATGTTGCCGGCCAAACCCTGTTGATTTCAGGGGGCGCTGGTGCTGTGGGGCATAATGCGGTGCAATTGGCCAAGGCGGGCGGGGCAAAGGTGATTGCCACCTGTTCCGCCGCCGCGATGGACCGGGTGCGCGCAGCCGGGGCTGATCATGTGTTGGATTATCGCAGCGAGGCGCTGGCGCAAGACATCATGCAAGCCAGCGGTGGCCAGGGCGTGGACCGCGCGGTCGAGGTGGAATTTGGCCAAAACGTAGCCCTTTTGCCAGAGGTGGTGAAACCAAATGGCACCATTGCCGCCTATGGATCGGGCAAAGACATGGCGCCAGTGCTGCCGTTTGGCCCCTATCTGTTCAAGGCCATCACAATTGATGTGGTGTTGATCTATTTACTGCCTGCCGGGCCACGCCAGAACGCCATTCAGCGCCTGCACAGCGCATTAAGCGCGGGCAGTTTGTCACCAGCGATTCATCAGCGCTTTGAACTGGCCGATTGTGCCGCCGCTCAGGACGCGGTGATGACCCCGGGGCGTGCCGGGGCCGTTTTGCTGAACATTGACTAGGGCTAGAGACTAGCCGATCGAAACGATCTCAATGGCAAAGATCAGGTCTTTGCCCGCCAACGGATGATTGGCATCCAGCACCACCTCTTCATCACTGACTTCGACAACAGTGACCGGCATAACGTGCTGCCCGTCTGGTGAACTCATTTGCAGCTGTGCGCCCAGATCCAGTGGAATGTCATCAGGGATATCGGCACGCTGAACGGCCTGCCGGTTGGCGGGATCTACGGGGCCATAGGCCTGATCGGCGGGCACAGTGACGGTTTTGTTTTCGCCCACTTCCATGCCAGGAATGGCCATATCCAGACCCGGTATGATCTGGCCTGATCCAACGGCAAATTCCAGCGGCTCGCGGCCCGAGGAGCTGTCAAAGATCGACCCGTCCGTTAGGGTGCCAGTGTAGTGAATGCGCACTGTGTCGCCCGATTTTGCCTGGGTCATATTGGGTCCGTTTCTGTTGGAAAGATGTCTGATCTGGTTGTGACGTCTTCAAAATTTAACAAGGGGTATCCGGGATTGCAAACGGGTTTGGAGCGCGTGCCCAAAACAGATGCCCGCCCATCAACGCCCCAACAGTGGCGCGGCCAAACATTGTGACAGCGCCGGGTTTTTGCCAATTCGGGGCTTCCCCCCCTGTTCCCCCCATGCCAATCTGACGCTCAAACAAAGGAGCCCGCCATGCCCATCACCACCTGCATCTTTGACGCCTATGGCACGCTTTTTGATGTGGCCGCCGCAGCGCGTATTGCCGCCGCCGAGCCGGGACGCGAGGATTTTGCCAGGCATTGGCCCCAGATTGCCCAGAACTGGCGCCTCAAACAGCTGCAATACACATGGCTGCGCGCCGTGATGAACCAGCATTGTGATTTCTGGAATGTGACCCAGGATGGGCTTGACTGGGCGCTGGAGGCCGAAGGGCTGGATGACCCGGAGCTGCGTGAGCGCTTGTTGCAGCTTTATTGGGAATTGGAGGCGTATCCAGAGGTGCCCGCCATGCTGCAAGCCCTGAAGAACAAGGGCATGAACACGGCAATCCTGTCCAACGGATCGCCGAAAATGCTGGCGGGGGCGGTGCAATCGGCGCGCATTGGTGATGTGCTGGATGATGTGCTGTCGGTTGAAACTGTTGGCATCTTCAAACCCGCCGACGTGGTGTATGATCTGGTCTGTGGGCGCTTTGGCTGTGTCAGTGACGAAGTGTTGTTTGTGTCCTCCAACGGCTGGGATGCTTCCGCCGCTGCCGGATATGGGTTTACGACGGCATGGGTCAATCGCGCCAACGAGCCGATGGATCGCCTGCCGGGCAAACCTCATCACCTGTTGAGCGATCTGACCGGCATACCGGAGCTGGCGGTCTGATGGCATATTTCACCACCTCAGACGGCCTGAGCCTTTATTATGTGGATGAGGGCAGCGGCCCAGTGGTGCTGTGTCTGGCAGGGCTGACGCGCAACATTGCGGATTTCACCTATCTGGTGCCACATCTGCCAGATCACCGCGTGATCCGGATGGATTATCGCGGGCGTGGCCAATCCGAGTATGCCGAGGACTACATGAGCTATAACATCCTGCGCGAAGGCCAGGACGCGATTGAGCTGATGGACCATCTGGGGCTAGACCGTGTGACATTGATGGGCACCTCGCGCGGGGGGCTGATTGCCATGGCGCTGTCGATCACCCATCCGGGGCGCATGAACGGTGTGATCCTGAACGACATTGGCCCCGAAGTCAGCGATCTGGGCATCCAGCGGATCATGGATTATGTCGGCAAGGCCCCGCCCTTTGCCACGCTTGAAGTGGCGGCGGTTGCCCTGCAAAACGGCTTTGCCGTGAGCTTTCCCGATGTGCCACTTGCCCGTTGGCAGGAGCAGGCCGAATTCATGTGGACAGATACCCCCAATGGCGTTGGCCTGCGCTATGATCCAAAGCTGCGCGACGCATTGATCGGCCAGGCGGGCGTGGGGGACGCGCCAGACCTGTGGCAGCTGTTTGATGGGTTGGCAGATCTGCCTTTGGCCACGATCCGGGGCGAAAACTCAGACCTTTTTGCCGCCGAGACCTTTGATAAAATGGCCGCGCGCCACCCCGGCATGATCGCGGCCAT
>Ga0209121_10001184_pt1 | contig 27321 bp, 27 predicted proteins | sample Cruoilmetagenom3_FD_187292 | JGI IMG/M metagenome (GOLD analysis project Ga0209121, IMG submission 187292) | Oil polluted marine microbial communities from Coal Oil Point, Santa Barbara, California, USA - Sample 3 (SPAdes) (version 2) | ecosystem: Environmental > Aquatic > Marine > Oil seeps ...
CATCACTTCTGGTGGGAAGAAGTAACTCATGCCTTTCTGAATGGTTTGGCGTTCTAAGGCATCATTACAATCTGATGCCCAGAAACGATGTGTTCGTTTTAGAATTTCAAAATCGATACGACCACCACCTGAAGAGCAAGATTCAATCTCGACTTCTGGGTGCGCTCGATTTAACTCATCAACAAGACGGTATAGCGCTTTAGTCTGACCATGCACCGCAGCTTTACCTTGATGCCCAGGTTGAACCAACTCTCGGTTCATGTCCCACTTAAGGTAAGTGATGTTGTATCGAGTCAGCAGCGCATTGAGGCGTTCATACAAATAGTTAAAACACGCTTCATTTTGTAGGTCTAACACGTACTGCCAACGACCAGATGGTTGATGATACCCTTGTAAACCAAGCACCCAATCAGGGTGATTTCGGTAAAGATTAGAATCTTGGCTTACCATCTCAGGTTCAACCCAAAGGCCAAACTCCATACCCTGTTGGTTTACATGTTCAATCACAGGTTCTAAGCCATTTGGATATTTCACCTCATCCAAATACCAGTCGCCCAGTGCGGTACGTTCACCATCACGCCCCACAAACCAACCATCATCAATAATGAAACGTTCAACGCCCATCACACCGGCCTCGGTAGCCATCTGCATGATGTATTCAGGTTTATGGTCGAAGTAGATCCCCTCCCAAGTATTTAAATGTACAGGGCGAGGCTTATCGGTAGGGAATTGAATAATATTGTCACGAACAAACTGCTGGAAACGCTGAGCAATACCGTTCAAACCAGAATTGCTGTAACAGCCATAGAGCCAAGGTGTTTGGTAAGTACTCTCAGGTTCTAGAATCGATTCACCCGCAAGCAATAACTCTCCTGCTTGTACAAAACGTCGACCATCACTGCGGACATCAGCACGCATTTGATGGTTGCCACTCCAACCTAAATGGAAGCCCCAAACCAAACCATTTTGCTCTGAGAAACCTTGCGTACCTGCAAACATTCCTGGGAAGTTTTCATGTGAAGTACGACCGCGACGGTTTTCTTGCATGAAGCCACCGTGTTCAAAGCGCTGGCGTTGCGTTTGGAACTCATGACACCAGCGGCCATGGAACGTCATAAGCTCATTAGCATGATTCGGCAATGGCAGCGTTGAAGAAAGTTTATTCAGGCAGTATTTATTACTGCCTTTATTGGTGACGGTTACACGCTTTTGGACGACGTCAGATTCGAAATCCAGTTTGATCTCAACCTGGAGCTCCAATAGAGCAATCTTGTCTTCAAGGAAAAAACTCACTTCTTGCTCTTGAACATCGTAACGAACGGTCTTAAACACGGGTGCCCAATCAAGCCCTTCTCTATGACCTTCAATGCCCGGAGCGTTAAAGTGTCCACTGCCCAACTCAGGGCAAAGAGAAAGTGGCACATCCACATCCAGTCGCGCTTGGGAAATCGGTCTCTCTGTCGAAAGCAGAAGATCTTCATCAATATTTGCGATCTTTGCTCCCCAATGCAAAACCTCTGGAACACGCCCTGATTTAATGATCAAACTATGATTTTTACTCTTTAAGTGAATAAATTCGTTCATTACTAATCTCTATTGTTTTCGTAAACATAATATAAAAATAATAGTGAACTCATAACGCCAAATTAGTATCTAAAATCGACAAAAACGTGATTTAAATTGGCTTTAACATTCGAAAAATTTGCACAAGATCGACTGTTTACGGAAACATTTTCAATGTTTTAAAAGACATTTATTTGAGAGTGCGCAGAGTTTAGTTTGGTAAATTTCGGTAGGCTTATTTCACCCTAAAATATTCGATGAGTAGAGCGATGAGTATCACCTTTAAAGACGTAGCAAAACTGGCAGGGGTATCCACCCAAACAGTATCTCGAGTAACCAATGGCTCACAAGACGTCGCGGAATCCACCCGCAATAAGGTTAACGCCGCCATAAAGCAACTTGGCTATGTGCCCAATAAAGGAGCTCAAATGCTCAGTCGAGCCAAGTCCACCAGCGTTGGCTTAGTCACTCTCGATATGGCCTTACACGGTGCCGCAATGATCGCAAATGGTGTGCGAATGCAGGCTCACGATATGAGTTATGGCGTTGCTTTCTCTGTTGTTTCCGAGCCCAATCTCGCGAATACCCGAGAGGCAATTCGTGAACTGATAGCCCAACAAGTCGACAGCATCATTCTCAATGTGCCTTTAAAGAGTGCCGATGCAGAATTGTTAGTGGATCAATATCAACACCTCAACCTCATTTTCATTGATGTTCCTTCTAACAGCCAAGTGAACTATGTTTGTGGTGACCATGCGGAGGGAGCAAAACTGGCGGCTCAACATCTACTTGAGAGCGGACGAACGGACTTTTTGTTGATCACAGGTCCGAACGAATCCAGCGCCTCAAAGATTCGTCATCAAAGTTGGTTAGCCGCGTTATCAGATGCAGATAGTAAGGTGAAGTATCAATATCAAGGAAACTGGCAAGCAGAAAGTGGTTATCTTGGCGTTCGAGAAGCTGTCGCTAAACAAACCCGATTTGATGCCGTGCTAGTCGCAAGTGACCAAATGGCGTTAGGAGTATTACGCGCGCTACAAGAACTGCAAATCAAAGTGCCCGAAAAAGTCGCGGTCGTCGGCTTTGATGGCATCGAAGACAGCGCTTTTTTTAACCCGCCACTCACCACAATCAAACAAGACTTTACCACGATAGGTCGACAAGCTGTGGTTATTGCAGAGAAGCTCAGCGCGAACTCACAAGATGCCCTATTACAGCAACATATTGAAACTCAACTGATTCACAGAGAGAGTAGCCAATCTAAAGTCACTGCTCACTATGAAAAACAACAGATAGAACAACTATTGAGTAAAATTCACAGCTTACTGCCTGAATAGATGTCAGGGAAAAGAAAAAGCGCTAGGGGGAGCTAGCGCTTCAAGACCAACTAAGTCCGTTTAGCCTGGTAGTTTTTTAAGCTATATCATAAGGATATAACCATTTTTTTACTTAGGTAAATCAAAAAGCCTATTCTTTACGACTGCTTTGAGTCGTAAATTAAGTATAGTCGGATTCTTATAATAAATCGGATTTTTCTAAAATTAATTTATATAAAATTGAAGACTACCCTGCACTATAGACTATTCGGAAATCACAGAAGAGATCGCATTCACAATCAATTTTCTAAGTCGCTTATTTTTATCATCTAAATGTTTAGCCTTTCTATAAACAAGCTGTATATCAAAATCCGGAACATCAATAGGTGGTTTCACCGCCAGCAAAGTTTCTTCGCTGCGCGCGACTAGCTTGGGGACAATACACAACAATTCTCTCCCACGAATCAATCGCTTTACTGTTAAAAAATTACTTGAGGCTATAGCGACCTGTCGACTAAAACCCACTTCTGCCAGTCGACTATCAACGCCCGTTTTTAAATCACCAGAAGGCGACACAAGAGCATGCTCCACAGAAACAAATTGCTCTAAAGACATAGGTAAATCAATAGACAAGACCGATTTATCAAACAAGCAAACATGTTCCTCAGTGTATAAATGCTTTGTTCGATAATGCTTTGGTACCTGACCAAAACTACCGATCGCAATGTCGAGTTTGGCATCTTCAAAAAGTTGTTGATAGTTGCTCCGGTTTACATTGAACAACGCGACTTGGGAGTAAGGAGAAGATTGCTTAATAAGGTCAAACAATATTGGAGCGAACATCTGCTCAGCATAATCAGTGAGACCAATCTTCCAAGTCCCTTTATAAGTCGCGGCATCAAACGATTTAGACAGTAACACCTCTAACTGAATGGTATTGAGTAAAGTCTCTACCGTACTGGATAATTCGATGGCTCGATCGGTCGCCTCCATCCTGCTACCAACACGCTCAAACAAAGGGTCATCAAACAACTTTCGAAGCCGTTGTAAACTATGACTCATTGCTGACTGGCTGACATAACAACGTTCAGCTGCCTTGCTAACGCTATTGGTTTTATACAGCGCCTGTAATGCAATCAACAAGTTAAGGTCGATCCCTTTCCAGTTAAAATCAGCCATAAAACAAAACCTATATTATTCATAGTTATAATTAAAACAATTAATTTGAATCATAGTTTAACTCCACCTAAATTACGCTAAACATTTATCTGGAATCGATCATGCTTTCAATTTTTAAAACCTTTTTCTGGCTTGGCTGGATTAGCTTCGGTGGACCAGCGGCGCATATTGGCTACTTCCGTAAAACATTTGTTGAGAAACTGAATTGGTTGTCCGACGAAGAGTACGGGCAAATAGTCGCACTCAGTCAGTTTCTACCGGGCCCAGGTTCAAGCCAAGTTGGCTTTGCGGTTGGCTACAAAAAAGGGGGCTTGACTGGTGCGATAGCTGCTTTTATCGGCTTCACATCCCCATCGGTCATTCTGATGCTGATATTGGCTTTAGTGAGCAACCAACTATTGGAAGCGCCGTTGTTCAACTCAATCATCCACGGACTAAAGCTGCTCGCAGTTGTGGTTGTAGCTGACGCCACTTTCGGCATGTATAAAAACTTTTGCCAATCAAAGATAGCAACAGCATTGTGTGTGATTACAGCGATTGTCCTGCTGTTAATTCCAGGGATCTGGCCGCAAATTTTTGTACTTCTGTTTGCAGCTATCATTGGCAGCACGTTTTTGACTTCACAAGAGTTAAAGACAGTCCCATCGACACATAAGATATCCATAACGCCGCTTGTTATTTTTGTAGCACTATTGGTTGGTTTACCTCTGTTCAGTGCATATTCTCAAGGCATCGAAGTGTTTGGGTTATTTTACCAAGCAGGCAGCTTAGTCTTCGGTGGCGGTCACGTGGTTCTTCCGTTGCTACAGAATGGTATTGGCGACCAACTGTCTCAAGATACCTTCCTAACAGGCTATGCTGCTGCGCAAGCGGTTCCCGGCCCGATGTTTACGTTAGCTACTTACCTCGGTTATGTGTTAATGCCATCAGCACCGATTACAGGTGCACTGCTCGCAACAATTGCCGTGTTCTTACCGGGCTTCTTATTGCTACTAGGTGTACTGAAGAACTGGCAGGCAATTGCGAGTAAACCTTTGGTGGCTGGTGCTCTTACCGGTGTGAATGCAGCAGTTGTTGGTCTATTACTTGCAGCCCTGTATCAACCTATCTTCACCAGCGTAGTAAGTAGTGGCTTAGATTTCGCATTGATCATTGTTGGTGTTTGGCTATTGAAAACCGTGAAGATGCCGATTGTAGGTTTAGTTGGGATATTCATGTTATTTGGTGCCGCTACTGGCCTGTAACATTAAACAGGAAGTAGGAAGCTAACTGCTAGCTTCCTACTCTAATGCTTAGAAACAATTTTAATTCCATGAAAATTGAAGAATAAATTACAATCGATAAGGGGGGCAAAACTCAACGGCCAAAACGAGTTTTGATTGTCAGGAAGGTAATAGTTTAAAAAGGCAATTAAGTTATTACATGGATTAACATGTTCTCTCGCCATTATGTAATCGTAATTCCAGCCCTTTTTTAAACCGTGTTTTCTTGTCGTCATATAACGCCCGATCTTCCAAGCGATTCCTGGATCGGTAGGAATCAAAATAGACAGAGTTCCCCCTGGTTTTAACACTCTTAACCACTCTTTGATCACCAAATGAGGCTCGTATAGGTGCTCCAATATATGAGTTGCGATCACGCGATCAAAACTGTTACTTTCAAAATCTAACTCACAAGCATTAGTTACGTTAAAAGTGAGTTTGTCATAAGAATTGATATGGCTGAGTTGCTTATCTGCTACTTCTAGTGCTGATGCATCACCATCACTAACAATGTATTCATCGAAGGTGTGTTTAACATGCAATAAGTGTTCACCAGTTCCAGAACCTACCTCTAATACTTTGGGGAAATGCTTATCTTCTCCGAATGGTCTTTCACACGCGATATGACCTGCCCTCATCACATACCCCGTGGTATTACGCTCATAAACTCGTTCATCGTATTCATCACTGAAACGAGATAAATAATCGAGCCAATCGTTATCTTCATCCTTGCTTATTCTCATACCAGAATCCTATTCCAATGGTTTGTTATTACTGCATCTTAATATAGAAAGAATTCGCATCTCTCGCCGACCTCGTGACACATTGTCGAGTATCAATCCACAGAAAAAAGACATCACCGAAATTAATGCAATCGAGCTAGACAAAATCGCAGTTGGCACCCTTTCTACTAGTCCGGTATCAACAAAATCTAAAATAACGGGAATTCCCAAGCTCAATGAGATGACACAAAGCAACATAGACAATACGCCAAAGAAAAACATCGGCTTAACATCTCTCAATAAGAACAAGATAAAGTTGAGGATCTTCAGACCATCACTCAATGTATTCAATTTGCTAGCGGTTCCTTCCGGCCTAGATTGGTACTGAGTTGAGACTTCTTTAATGGACATATTATGATGTAATGCATGCACGGTGAGTTCGGTTTCAATTTGAAAACCATCACTAAAAATCGGGACTGATTTCACAAACCGGCGACTCATAATCCGATACCCCGAAAAAACATCACTTAATTGGGCGTTAAATCCCTGATTGATAAGTGAAGAGAACATTTTATTGCCGAATATATGTCCTTTAGGATACGCACCTGAAGAGCGCTCTCGGCTTCCAATAATCATATCGAGCTTTTCATTATTTAATTGCTCGATCAAAGCCGGACATATAGACGCATCGTAAGTGTCATCACCATCTGCCATCACGTAAATATCAGCCTCAACATCAGAGAACATGCGCCTAACGACTTCTCCCTTCCCTTGACGAGACTCATGTCGAACAACAGCACCGGCTTGCATCGCCTCCTCTATCGTGTTGTCAGTTGAATTGTTGTCATACACATAAATAGTAGAATTAGGTAAAGCTTGTTGAAAAGAAATGACCGTTTTTCCGACCGCGCCAGCTTCGTTATAGCACGGGAGTAACACAGCAATGGTTTGGTTTTTCATGAACTCCCCCTAACTCTAAAGACTCGATAACCGCTTTCAATGTTGTCGTGTACAACCTCCAACCAAGTTGGAGTATCTGAGCTGTATAATTTATTGATAAACGCCTCCTCTCCCGCCGAACCCTTTAGAATCAACAAATGAGGATCATTGCCAACAACAATAATATCTACGCTTTTGTCTATAATTTTCCTTTCAACTAACCCGAGATCTTCCTCTAGCATTACCTCAATAAGAAACCTATTCCCGACAATATTTCGATGATAAGGAGCGGCAATAATACTGTTATTTGTCTTTGCTAATACAGGAGCTCCAGTTTCTATTCCAGAGAGGATTGTTTGTGAGTTTATATCGTTATCTTTTAGTACTTTATAGATATTCAGCGATTCTTTCTCTTCATCAAGAGTAGTTGTAATTTCCTCTGATGGCGACAAAGCTAGAATGACAAATGCTACAGCTAACGGTGCGCCAGAAAAAATAACTGTAGCTTTTAAGATTGAAGAGCGAATGTAACCTGACAACTGCAGAACAACATATGCTTGAAGAGGTGCAGCTAACACAAAGCACAGTCTCATGACCCTAATCTGCCAAAAAATAGCAAGGGCTAGATTAAACATAAAAATGAGATACAAAATTGTGCAATGGTCGTTTTTATTCTTAAAAAGTGGGTACAACGTGGCTGGAACAACGAGTAAAGCATAATTCTCTATGGATAAAAAACCGTGACTCATGATGTATCTAGCGATCGATTTTGCTTCTGTAACTTGGTCAAGCCAATACAATTTTAGTAGTGGGGAGTAATCAATAAATAAAGCACTACTGAGTGAAGGGTAAAGCACTGCAACTAGAATTAAAAATAAAACAGCAAGAAAAAAGAATAACAAAGCCCTTTGAAATAGGCTCTTACCTTCATTCATTATTCGATGGTAAACATTTACAAATAGCCAGCCACAAAAGAAAAGAATGATGAGAACAAATGATATTTCGTCGTACTTAAAAACAAAAAACTCATCGTAAGGCCGATTTAATAAAATTGCAAAAATTCCAAACAAAGCGGAACTCGCATACAACTTAGAAACATAACTAAGCCACTCGTGGCGTACAAAACCGCAATACACGGTGTAAATAGCGAAGAAAATCATAAATAACAATATATTATCTAAACCTGTCCACAACGATAAAGACAGGATAATTGATTGAGCATAAACACGCCATGAATGATTCACCTGGCTATGATTCACAGGTGTTAAAGCTAAAAATAGGGCTGCAAAGATAAGCTGAATATTATGATGATCAATAGAACCCGGTAAGAAGTGAATAATTGAAGGGGAGGAGATAGTAAACATCATGCTAATAAAACGATATTTGTCGCCAAATAAATGTTCACTTAAATAAAAGCATGACAATGCAAAAATCAGTAAATAAAGTAATGGAACAATCGATATTGAAATCGTATACGCAACACTATCATCGGCGACTAGTAATAGTGGAAAAGCGACTAGCGATAACATTAGGTCAGGAAAACGAGACCAATGGATTATATTACCATCAGCGGGATTAAAGTTACTCATCGGTTCAAGATACCAATGACCGTTCTTCATCCACTCTTGAAACTGAACAAAACGCATATAATCGTCATTATCATTCAGGTTTAGTATTGAAACGCTTTCCCACTTGTAAATAAATATCGCGATGGCGCAAACTAGCCAAATTGCAGAAATAACAACGATATCTTTGTTAAAATTCTCATTTTTAGGCAATATGAATATCCTTTTCATTGAGCCAAAGTCAAATCATTACTGTTCCATCTCTCTCACTTCTGCTAACGCTCTGTTTAAATTTTCATTTGCTACTTTGTAATAAGATGATTTTTTATCGATAGCTTGTTGTAAATATGGAATCGCCAGATCAGGCTTTCCTTGTAATATCAGGAAATATCCAACATTATTCAACGCTTCCGGTGCATCCATATGCCTCATGAACACGTTGGTTGCCTTCTTAATATCCCCAGAAGCTAAATAAATAAGCGCCAGATTATTCTGAGCTTTTTCATTATTTGGCTCTAACTCTAAAGCTGAACGCGTGTACTGATACGCTTCCTTATAATTACCGTACATGTAATGAGAGTAGCCCATATTCAACAAAGCTTTGACTGAGCTTTTATCTATCGTCAGTGATTTTTTAAAGTACTCTTGTGCAATCTGATGCTTCCCGTCAACATCTTCCAGTACACCAATCCCCATATAAGCCAATGCAGGAGACATACTATCGACCTTCAAACTAGCTACTTCACTTTGACTCAATGCTTGGTAGTTTTTAATCGTTTCACTGCTTTTTAATCGCACTTGATCTGAGTTGATCGCTTTAAAGAAATAGCTTCGCCCTTCATCTGTGCGGCGCTGTTTCGTATATAAAACTCCCAACTGCTCCAATACTTCTGTATGGGCAGGATTAAAATCTAATGCAGCTAGGTAGGCTTTCTCGGCCAGTGCATAGTTACCTCGAGACGAATGTATTCGGCCAATAGTGAACAAAGTTTTATCATGAAATTCTTTTTCTGGAAAAGATAACGAACGTATATATTCATATAATGCCAAATCTATGTTGTTATCTCGAAGAGCAATATCACCACGCATTATTGCTTCTTTCTCATTAAGAGGTGGATCATCACTCGTTAAAGTATCTATTGGCTTCCCGGAATACAGCTCAGCATCAAACTGGTTTGTAGGCTCATCAGAAGAGGCGCACCCAAGCAGCAATATGGGTAACAGAAAAATAAGAAATTTATTATTAAAAATCATAAACTTGCTCCCGGCGCACTTAGCGCATCCATTACGATCAATAGTCCTGGGCCAAGTGCAACAATGAAAAAGCAAGGCCAAATAAATATCAGCATGGGGAATAACATTTTAGTCGGTATTTTTGCCGCGATTTCCTCAGCGGCTTGCTGACGCTTATCTCTAAAATCTTCCGTATAATCACGGAGTGTTTGCGCTAAACTCCCACCCATTCTCGATGCGTGGGAAAGCAAAGAAACCAAACCTTCTAATTCTACTAAACCGGTTCGTTCGATAAACTGTCTAAGCGCATCAGGCATAGTGACACCCGCTTGGATTTTGGCAAACACAGTCTCTAACTCATCCGCTAAATCGGGCTGAGAAACATAAAGCTCTGACGCCACACGTCCCAGAGCAGCATTAAAACCAAGTCCAGATTCAGTACACACTACGAGAAGGTCAAGTGCATCAGGTACGCCATTTCTAATTTTTTTCTGACGTTCTTTTTGTAGTTTACTTAGAATAATATTGGGTGTGAAAGTCCCAAGAAAAACACAAGACATTATGAGTAAATTATTGTAACTACCACCTAGTGATATGTAATAAACCATAAAAGCAGCGACAATCCCTATCAAACTAGATAAGACTTTCAACGCGTAAAAAACAGATAACGCCCTTTTTTCGTGGAACCCAGCGTGCATCAACTTTTCTGAGTAGGTTTCATTATCCTTTTTATTCCCTTTACCAATAAAAGGACTCAGTGACTCTAACGTATTTGAAAAATCATATGGTTTTCTTGAATGAGTACCGCTCTCTTCTGATATCTGTTTTAGCTTCTTATCCAAAGGGGAGCTAGCGCCTAAAAGCAAGAATCCAATCGTTAATGTGAGCAAAACAGTTGTGAGTAGAATCATCAAGTAGATGACCATCTGAGAACTTACTCCAAAACTTGCGAGCATCTGCTTCCATACTTCAATATTTAATAGTTCCATGAGCTAAATCTCTATACTGATGATCTTTTTAATCCATAACGCTCCTATCGCTAAAAGCACAATACCGACACTTACCATCGAAACACCTCGCGGATCTTTATAAAGAGGTTCGATATATTCAGGGCTAGCTATCTTTAAGGCAAAAAATAGACCGAATGGGGATAGCGTTAGGATCCAAGCTGACAAACGACTTTCAGCAGACAGTGTTTTTATTTTCCTTTCTAACTTGAAGCGAGCTCTTAGTACTTCGGATACCTTTTGTAGATTCTCTGACAGATTCCCCCCGGTCTCTTTTTGCAGCATCACCGCACTAGAAAAAGCTAACATTGAAACCGTCGGCACGCGCTCTGCCATCTGCAAAATCGCTAACCGTAAATCATAACCATAGTTAAGCAGGTTATAGGTGTTTTTGAACTCTACGCCAATGGGATCAGGCAGTTCCTCACCTACTTCATTAAAAGACTGAACAAGTGGTTGTCCGGCTTGCAATGCCCGTCGGATAATATCTAACGCTTCCGGAAGTTGTTCTTCAAATCGAGCCATTCTGTAGGTCACTCGATTTTGCACAAATAGATAGGCGATAACCCAAACAAAAATGAAGGCTGCAACGCTAATAAACCATACTTGGTTTGTCATCATCGATATCAGTGAGAGTAATACACCACACAGGAAAACGGTAAACAAGAATCGACTTAGCGTTATCTTCATACCCGCTAACTCCAACATTCTTTTTAATCCAGCAAAGAAAGGGATAATTGTCAGCTTGCGGTCTATCGGAGATAAGTCTTTGTTATAATGTTCTTTAAGTAATGACAAACTCTCTTCATCAATATTACGTTGCGTCTCTTTCAAGCGACGAGATAACTCTTTATGCTTCGCTTTTTTCCCCGCAGCCGGTAATAACAAAGCCTGCGAAATAAAAAGTACTGCGATAAATAACAGGGCTAATGAAACACTTACATTATCCATAATCCCTCCTTAATTATGAGTCTCAGTAAAGAGCTCAAAGGGCAGTTCGAGACCACGTTTTACCAACTGATCGTGGTATTGAGGAACGACACCCGTAGCAGTGAAATAGCCGATAATGTTTCCGTCTTCGTCAATACCTTTACGTTGAAAACGGAAAATTTCCGACATCGTAATCACTTCACCTTCCATACCGTTGATTTCTTGGATACTAACCATACGGCGCTTACCATCTTCTTGTCGCTCCATTTGAACGACAAGATGAATAGCAGAAGCAATTTGAGCTCTTAAGTTTTTGGTCGATATATTCCACCCCGCCATTGAAAACATGTTCTCAACACGGCTTAAGGCGTCACGAGGAGTATTGGCATGAATAGTAGCAAGTGAGCCATCATGACCAGTGTTCATAGCAGCTAACATATCCACCGCTTCACTACCACGTACTTCCCCAACCACGATTCGATCAGGACGCATACGTAAGGTGTTTTTGACCAATTCACGTTGACTGATTTCTCCCTTCCCTTCTAAGTTAGCAGGGCGGGTCTCTAAACGAATAACATGTGGCTGTTGAAGTTGTAATTCCGCAGAGTCTTCAATGGTAATAATGCGCTGATCACGTGGAATGAACCCAGAAAAGATATTGAGTGTTGTGGTTTTTCCTGAGCCGGTCCCACCCGAAATAAGTATATTCAACTCTCCCTTGACCGCCGCCTCGACGAACTTGGCCATTTGGGGAGAAACTGAGTCATAGCCAATTAAATTATCCATCGTCAAACGATCAACAGCAAAACGACGGATTGACACAGAAGGGCCATCAAGTGCTAAAGGGGGGATAATCGCATTTACCCTAGAACCATCGATAAGTCGAGCATCTACCATAGGTGATGCTTCATCTATGCGGCGTCCAACTTGGCTTACGATTCTGTCGATGATATTTCTTAAATGGCGATCATCAAGAAACGTATAAGGCGTTTTTTCTAGCTTACCTCGACGTTCCACATAAACACTTTTAGGTCCGTTTACCAATATATCAGATACAGTTTGGTCGGCTAGCAGTGGCTCTAATGGACCAAGACCAAAGACCTCATCCTCAATCTGCTTAATGACTCTTTTTCGTCCTTCAGCACTTAGAGCATGGCTACCGTCCTCAGCCATTAATTGCACAATAGCCTCATGCAGATCTACCTTCGCTCGCTCTTTCTCCAAACTCGATAACAAGCCAAGATCTAAGGTTTCAAGAAGTTGTTTGTGAAAGAAGTGCTTTATAGAAAGCTCGTGCTCCAATACTTTCCGAGCTTCATCAATGGCTTTTTCTTTCTCTACATTCGCATTTGATTTTTGAGTTTGGTTAGACACATCAACACTAGATAAATGCTCAACAGAATTGACACCTTCGGAATCATGCGAAACCTGTTCTACTTTTTTTTCAAACTCTGGGTTTACATTTTTTCGTTTAAAAAACATCACAATCCCTCGTGTTTACTTTTTATCAACGTGTTATGAAAACAACTTTTTCAACCACCCTTTTTCTTCTTGCTCTGGTGGTGAAAGAATGTGAGACAAGTCGATGATAGAGCGAGTAATAGAGCTTTTCTTTCTCGATTGAACTAACGGTTGGCCTAGATTGGCACTCTCTAACGCCACTTTAAAATCATTAGGCATAAGGTGTATGTCATGTTTGCCTACCGCTTGTTCAATGTCTTTTAACTTGATTGAATGTCGCTTTTCATACCGGTTGATAATGACTTCGATTGAATCGCCTTGTAGACCATATTCAAATTTCAGAGACTTAATTAACCTGCTGGTATTTTTTACTGATACTAAGCTTTGCTGCAAAACCAACAGTACTTTGGTTGCTGGTGATATTGCTGATGCAAACACATGATCTAAACCTCGAGAAAGATCGATGATCACATAAGGGTAAAAACGACGTAGTATCGGAAGCAATCGACCTATTTTCTGTGCTTGTTCAAAGTCATCCGCGTTGTTTTCATGTTTAAAGCTTAGAATATGTAGACCAGATTCGTGTTTATTTACTAACGCTCCCAAAGACATTTCATCCAAGTCATTCGAACTATTAATTGCATCAGAAACACTATAAGTAGGCACAATATTTAAATAATCGGGTATCACGCCAAATTGAAGGTCGATGTCGAGCAAAAGAACTTCACCTGGATGCTGACTGGCCATTTCAATAGCAGTATTCAACGCTAGGGTCGTTGCCCCCATCCCTCCCTTAGTATTCAGAAATAGGATGAATTCACCGTAGCTCGAATTTTCGAGTTTTTCAGAAGCCGTTTTTTTCAATAAAGGGAGCAAATCCGAGAGAGTCACGTTATGAGATAAAAAGTCTGAAGCCCCTAAACGCAAAGCGATTTTCAAAGAACCATTATCGCTTTCATCACCAAGCACCACTAATGACAAATCCTTGTCTTCTAGTGATAAATCATACCCCTGAAGCTCCACCATCTTTTGAGCCCAATTCCCATGAGCTTCGACAAAAATAAGCTCAGGAACGTCTGCACTTTTCAAGTACTCCTCTCCCATTGCTGCTAGAGAAAATGACGTCACGTGCACATTTCGACATTTATGCAGCTCTTGGCTCATATGTGAATGAAAACCATCAGTACTGTAAATTAACCAAACCTTAAGGTTTGTTCTTAAACGCGTAATATCGTTCTCATTAGGCGTTATTTTAACCGCTTCCCCCATACCGCTACTCCCGTAATAAATAACTATGGACACCGATTCCTTTTTTCAGAGTCAGCCCTAACCACACCCAAACTTTCAGCGGGTAATATTGTTTCAAATGAGGGAGCGGCCAAATAGCCACCTGCACCTAAAAAACTTAAATTATCAATAAGTTGAATTCCATACCCCGTAGCCCGAGCACGAACAAATTTAATGTTGCTAAACCCTGGATTAGTATCGTAACCGGACGAAATTTCACTGCCATTAATATCTAAATAAGCAACTTCTAGATTTGCATTAGTAAATCCAATAAGCGGCAGTTCAGCCACAACCATTCCTGCAATATTATCTCTATCTTCAACATAGCAAACAGTTGCTAGCCTTGCGGCTTTCCTCGTCGCTTCACTGACCATTTGCAACGAAAATACATAGGCCCCTAGCGCTAAAATGAGAAACACCAATAAAAAAACAAACCATGAGACGATTGTAAATTCAATAATGGCAATCCCTTTTATTCCTGTTTTAAATTTTTTCATCACAGCACCCTCATCACCGAAGTGACGCTCAGCGGAATAGAAAAACTTGCTGAAGAAAAAGGGATAGATAAAAACTGCGGTATGTAGTCATACGTAACACTCACCCGCACGTAACTATCACCTGAAGGTGGACTAATAGTTACGTCAGCTGTTGTTAAAGTAGATAACAGTGCTGTGCCTATGCTGTTCTGACCGTAAACCACCACATTTTGTATTTCTGACGTTGGCGCGATCGTTCCACCTATAGTTCCGTAAACTTCACTAACGGCGTAACGAGCACCATTTTGCACAGACTTTGAGATAACATTGTAATGAATCAGAATATTGCCGAACTCAAGCACTAAGATCAGAAAAAACAACAGTACAGGTGTCGCAATGACCATCTCAATGGCAGCAAAACCGCGATTAGATTTATTAAAAAATTTCATAATCAGGACTCTCCACTGTTAGGGTCTTTGTACAAAACAATTTTGTAAGCCCCTTCTGTAGTTGACTCTGTACTACCTGATCCGCTCGTAACACTGCAAGAATGTATAAACTCACCAAAAACGGCTGGTGTTCCCGAGTTATTGGTTGGTGCTTTTTGCAATAAAAAGAAACAGCCAATTTTGCTCACTGTAAAGTCGGTCGTACCACCACTTTTTCCAGAGCAATCAACCATTGGTATCGGTAGAATACGGCGCCAAGCCACACCATTGGAAGCACATCCCGAACCGTTATTCGCAATGCATGTATTTGTATCTGATTCATATTGAGCAAAGGTATAACTGCCATCAGAATCGATCTCACCAGTATTGGCATCAATCGTTATTTCATCAGTTGGTTCTGTGGTCACATAATCAGAAGGGTAATCGGATGCTGACAAACCACCACCATAATCACCAAAACGAGTATTCAAACCATCGCCAGTAGGGCCAACCGTGCCACCGGGCTTCGTCGTGATATCTTCACCGATTTCGACTGGGTAACTATAGTTTCCGCCCAACCCTTCTTTTACCGCTTTACCACCTGAACCAAAATCTAATAAGTGATAGTTACCATTTCCCATTTCAGATAGATTTTTATCTCCCACTTTTAATGCATGAACGGTCCCAACTTCATAACCAAATACACTCGTTATAGCTGCACCAGTTTCATCATGAAATCCATCTTCTGGATCAATATCGTTATCAGACGTACCATCACCAATACAAACACCAATCGGCACAACATTATTTACAACACGAAATCCTGAACTTGGTCCAGCAACGGCACTCGCCGAGACAGATTTCTCTAAACCAAACATCTGTATAAAGAACTCATCCATATCCAATGAATCCACTCGAACCCGAACATAGACATCATCATCAGCACCAAAAGTGGCAGTCCCAGTAAAGTCTTGAGGATCATTTGAATAATCAATACTTATAGATGCCGTACTAAAATCAAATTCATGATTTCCCGTTGATGTCGCCATGGCATTCAGTGCCGTACCTATTTCCGCGTCGACAGCATCTTTATCTTTGCTGTTGTCTAATATGGTTGCGGCAGCCAACGCTGCAGAATCAACTGCATTTTGTAAGCGTGTTTTATTCACAACCATATGGTTTATATCGACAGCTAACGCTGACACCGCTAAGAAAACTAACAAGGCAGCAGTAATCATTATCACGACTAAACCTTTCTGTTTTTTAGGGCTTTGTGATACTCGATACAACATGTGAGTACCTCCAGATTTAATTAAACTCTTCTAAGATCTGGCTACTACTTCCAGACAGATCGCTTTCACCTCTGCCTACATATCTGTCGTAACCAGTCTGCATCCGCTCCCCTGTACCGTCAGGTACTACGAGTAAGTTCTCTTGGGTCGCATTAGGGTTATACGTTTGTTCTGTTTTCACCAGCGCTACCGAATGCCCCAATCGAACATCATTCGCACAGCCAACTAATACCATTACGAGAAAGACCATCATTGTTCTAATCATATCTATCTCCTTATAAATCATGCCCAAATGAGCCTTCGCTACCACCATCTGTCGAAGGGATATCTTGTGATGCTTGAGATTCGCCTGAGTCAGAACCAGATGGCTCTGCAATGTAAGCACTCCTACCTAACAAGTAATATTCCAAGTCATTCGGATTAACAAAAGCATCAGTTGGTAAGGTCACTTTGCTTCGATCGATTGGCTTGGCGAGTCTTGGGGTCACCAAAATAACTAACTCAGTTTCTCCAGACACATACTCTTGACTATTAAAGAGCTGACCTAATATAGGGACATCACCAATACCCGGCATTTTATTACTGATATCTCTGACATTTTCACTGAGCAAACCAGCAATACCGATAGTCTGACCGTCGGCTAACTCAAGCGTCGACGACGCACTTCTTCGAGTTATCGGAGGAATAAAATAAGTAGCATTTGTCGTGCCTGGGTCAATGGTTAACGAACTACTATTCGCAATTTCACTTACATCGACAGCTAGGTTAAGGTTTATTTTCTTGTCGCTGAGCACTGTCGGTATAAATTTCAACCCTACACCATATTCTTTGTATTCAATCGTAATACCATCGTCATCTGGGACGGGAATCGGAAACTCCCCCCCAGCTAAAAACTCGGCCTTTGATCCACTTAATGCGGTTAGATTCGGTTCAGCCAAGACCTTGGCAACACCATTTTGTTTGGCTACATCCAATGCAAAGGTAAACAAAGTATTACTATCAATAAACGACCCCAAAATGCCGTAATCGGTTGAAATAGGAATATCAAAAATAGGCGTTGCTCCTATCACTCCTGCTGGAACTGAAGAGGCACCCCAAGAAAAATTCGACCCACTCGTTTGAAAGAAATGAAAGTTCGCATCGAATTTTCTCACTAAGCTTCTTTGAACCTCTGCCACCGTAACTTCCAACATAACTTGTTGCGCGCCACCTATCGACATCAAATTAATAACACCCGTTGTAGCAACTTGCTCGCTACCACTTTCCTTTGATTCATCAGCACTTTGACCTGAGGAATACGTTTCGGCAATTCTCATCGCAACATTCATTTGCTGTTGATTACTAACCTGACCACTCAACAACAAACGATTCTGTGCGCTGTGCACCTCAATAGTTTCATCAGGAAGAAACTCATATAATTTCGCTTTTAGGCTGTTGAGATCGTGAGTGACCTCGATATCAATAGATTCGATCAACTGACCTCTTGAATCCCATGCCATTAAGTTGGTAGCACCCAACTTCTTCCCGATTAAAAACAGCTCATTGGATTTCAACATCACAATGTCCAGAACATCAGGATCACCAAGCGATACTTTGCTGGCTTTCCCTGATAGAACCACGTGTGCCGATTTATGATGAGGAACCGTTACGGTTTTTCCAGTTTGAAGAGCAGCAAAGCTCAGTGTAGAAAAACAAACTAGGCTCAAAATACACGTTATTATTATTTTCATATATCACCTCAATCCTTGACGCGAACGCTAGATGCTTGTGTACCTTTAATGATAGTTACGCTAGGTCTAGGTACGTATCGACGAACAACCTTCTTCTCAATTTCGTGAGGATTTCTCAATGTAAGCTGAATGCTGCCTTTACTCTTTGCAGTTAGTAATTTCTCGGCGTCTTTTGGGGAGACCTCTAACGTTACGGCTCGCACAATAATAGGGCTGTTTTCTTTTGTTTTTGCCGTTTGGTCTACCGCAAGTACTTTGATATCCTTGAGTACAGTTTGGGTAGATGCTGAATTTTTGCTATAAGAAACGGTATTTAGGATATCAACCTTGTTCCCTGGCAATAGGAAACCCGCAACACCAATAACATCATCAACTCGAATGGTCACAGCTCGCTTATTTTCAGGGATTAACGCAGCTAACGTAGAGCCCTCACCAGGGACAGTAAAACGCATTCTATGAAGTATTTCTCCAGCATAAATCGTATTGGCGACGACCTTACCTACCAGCTCAGTAGCATCGGAATAGTTGTTTTCATTAATCCAATCGACTTCCATGAGCTTAGTGTTTAAAAATTGCTCTTCAATAACCGTTCCGGCTTCGATTTCTTGGGACGCAACCACAATCGGATGACGCTCCACAGTTTCAACTTCAACGGTTGGCTTAACTTGGTTGTCCATCCACTGTTTAGCAAAAAATACAGCAGCTAAACCAAATACTACGGACAATAAAAACAGTAGGAAAACTTGACTCTTATTCATTATTTTCGTCCTCGTGTCCATCAGAGGTAAAATAGACTTTCCATGCCATAGAAAGAATATCGAAGGTAATCACAGGCGGGAGTTGTTCGAACGAAAGAATGTCTTTGCTGATACCAACGAGATCTTTCGGTAAACAAGGAAAAAGTGGGACTTTGTAAAGCGTGTGCATTTGGGACAAACGCTCAAAGAATCCATCTTGAAGCGCAACCTCTTTTTCAGAAACGATGCTCATCCATAAAGCTTCATAATCTCTCTGATTCAGAGGCTTGAATTGAATTTTGTAACCTAAACGACGTAAGAATGCAGGGTCGCTTATTTTTTCGGGATTTAAGTTGGTAGAAAAGGCTAGCGTTAGCACAAACGGCATCGTTATTTGCTGACCGTTAGGTAGAGATAAATAATCGAAAGAGTATTCCATAGGTACAATCCAACGATTAAGCAAAGTATCAACGGGCATAGGCTGACGACCAAGGTCATCAATCACAAAAATCCCATTGTTTGCCATCATCTGTACAGGTGCTAACCAAACGCGACTATTCTCCGAGTGATTGACCTCAAGCATATCCATGGTGAGCTCTCCCCCAACCTGAATATTTGGCCTTTCACAATTAAGCCAACGTTTATCATATTGATCTTTAAGAGAGATAACTTTATCACTACCATTACTATCCAGCGGCTTATGATGCTGTGCAGAGAACACTTTAATAATGTTACCTAGAGCATAGACCGCGTAAGGTATAAAAACAGATGTACGTAAAGCGTTCACAATCCGGCTCGCGACAAATGTTTTTCCGGTTCCGGCATGCCCATATAACAACAAAGCACGCCCAGAATTTATTGCAGGCCCTAGCACTGAAATCATCTTATCTACACCATAAACATCGCTTAATGCCACTTCAACATGCGGTCTAGTTACCAACTCAGCTCTCAGATCTTGTTGTTTTACTACCTCTGTATATTGGGTAAGCGAAACCGGTGCGGGACCTAAATAGGCATCCCGTTTGAAAGATAAATCTGCTTCCTCAAGCCCTTTGTCAGAAAGAGAATAGCGAACATGGCTATGTGAGACTGACGCAAAAGAAATGTCCGAAGTCGGTTGAAACACCTCTATTAATGACTTTTTCCGCAAAACAGCTAAAGCACTTTCCACAATATGAGTAACAACACACAAATAATTAGATAGATCTAAAACATCCGATTTAGGATAAGCAGATAAATGTTTAAGTACGAGATTTTCAATTACGACTTCAGGAACACCCAACATATCAATAGATGTAGGAACGATTGGGGCTGAAATTTGAGGCTTCAAAGTTGTTGGATCAGTATGCCCTATAATATCCATATATTATTCCTCTCCATGAAGCGAACCAACAACAGATTCAAGTAAAGTAGCTATACATCGCTAACCCTATGACAACAGATGGTGCAAAAGGCATCGTCACTTTATTTGAGTATCGAATATGCAAGCCAGCAGTTTTGTCTACGACAGGTGCAGCACCACCAAGCACTATTAGCTTATTTTCAAAATAACCTTTGATACTAAGACTGCTCGAATTAGAAAAGTTATATAGCAGATAGAAAGCGCCTATAACTCCAGAAGAAACCAAAATAAAGTATGAAGCATCCAGTAACTGTCCCCACCCAAGATACATCCCTACAATACCTAATAACTTCACATCCCCTGCAGACATCGCTCTAAAAAAATAAAGAAGCAAACCGGCACCGAAAAACACAACGGCTCCAGATAGTGACATTAGAAAAACATCTAAAGTGTAATTGCTGTTAAACATTGATAGTAAATATACAAACATAAACATAATCAATATTTTGTTCGGTATACGATGCTTATCAACATCGTATACCGAAACTGCAATTAACAACGCCCAAAAAACAGAAGGCTCATTAATCATATAGTATATTTACACACTCGATATTATACTTTGGAATTTACTCAACAAAGCTGACGACATTCCAAAAAAAACTAACGCGATAAAGATAACAAGTGAGGCCGCACCGATCACATACTCGACCGTTGTTAATCCTCTCTGTTGTCTCACTATTTTTCTATTCATGAGGTATTAACCACCAGTAGTCGTACCAACATTGGCTACAATAGCATTCAGTTTGGTCGACAATGTGTTTCCTAAACCTGAAAATACCGTTGTTAAGCCTAATACCAATAATGCTGCTCCGATTACGTACTCGATAACAGTCAACCCTTCTTCATCTTTCATGAATTCTTTACAATTATTCAAAAACTTATCCATGAGAACCTCTCCTTGATTTACATATCAGGCTTTGTTTACCTGTAAACTAAATCTAGAGGTGAGTTATATATTAGGTTAGGATTTTTTTGCCATTTACTTGCACTTTTTTGTGGTACTTCTAATCTATTTTATATGCATAGAAATTTATCGTTTTATAAAATTAAAATTTAAATATGAAATAGAGTTGATATTTATATGAAATCAATAACACCTTTATTATCGGATAGAGATAGTGAGTTCAATTCCATTATTATAAAAAAAATCAGTCATTACTTCTCTATTGACAATTTTGGACAAGATATATCTATAATCAGTAACTTAGAGGTCAGGTTAGTATTCTTTATACTAAACAGAACGGATAAACTTCAATTACTTACAATGGCCCTATCTATTTGTGAAAACCTAAACAAACGAATCGTTATTATTTGCTCAGACGCTTTACCTAATATCGTTCGAAATCATAAGAATATATTTTTCATTATTGAAACAAACAGTAATCATCTGACCAGTACCTTTGAGCAACTTAAGCACAAAACGCAACATATCTTCGAGACCCATTTCGATCTCGACAGGGACATGAACAACAACAATCAACTGCCAGCCAAACTGTTTACTTCAGAAGTCGTCAACTTTGTTATGGACAACATAAACAAAGAGATCAGAGAAAAAGAAATTGCAGAAAAATGTCACTGTTCAACGACCTACTTTTCTAAAAAGTTTCATCTACACTTTGGAGTAAGCTTTAGGGACTTCGTGTGCGATAAACGAATCCTACTAGCAAAGAAATTGATTGAGGCAGATACCGAATCAAAAATAGCCGTTATCGCTTATCAATGTGGATACAAAGATGTCTCGTATTTCTCAAGAATCTTTAAGAAAAGAACAGGTGTGACACCTGCGAGCTATAGGCGTGCCTGCATGGATAACATAAAACGCTAATTTTACTCCCTAAAAGAAAAAATCATGGTACATTTAACATGATTTTAACAAAAAATAATAACTTAGCGAAAAACATGGAGTTAGACAATGATTCAGCCTAACGAGTTTAGCCAAGAAAAAGCAACAGCTCTCCCTACACCCAATGACATGATTTTAAGATGGGCAGAAGAACGTCCAGATGAAGTCTACTTAAAACAAATAATTAACCGCCAATTTGTTGAGTTCACTTATAAAGAAGTGGCCGACAAAGCACTAAAACTGGCATCAGCATTAGAGGGACTCGGAGCTCAACCCGGTGACCGAGTCGCTCTCGTGTCTAAAAACTGTGCAGAGTGGTTTATCTGTGACCTTGCCATGATGTTAGGAGATTTTGTCAGCGTCCCAATCTTTCCTACTGCTGGCACAGACACCATTCAGTATTGTATTGAGCACAGTGAAAGTAAGATTGTGATTACAGGCAAACTTGATGATCCTGCGGCAACTCAAAAAGTACTCGATGACAATCCGAACTTAGTGAGCATTTCGCTACCATACGATAGCGCTGCGAAGTGCCAACACACTTTTGAACAGCTCATCGATACACACGAGCCATCAACCAAACGTCCTCAACATCACGATGATAAGCTAATGTCACTTGTCTATACGTCTGGTACATCAGGACTACCAAAAGGTGCTATGCTCACCTACGGCGCCTTTACGTGGTCTGTACAAAGGTTGATCGATCATATTGGTATTCAACCTGGCGATCGTTTGTTTTCTTATCTGCCGCTCGCCCATATCACAGAACGCGTTTATATCTTTGGCTCTTCAGTAGCCGGTGGTGTGGTCACCGCTTTCCCAGAGTCGTTAGACACATTTATTGATGATGTGAAAATGCACCGACCAACCTTGTTTATTTCAGTGCCTCGTTTATGGACTCTGTTCCAACAACGAATTCAAGATAAGTTACCGCAGAAAAAACTGAACTTTTTACTTAAAATCCCGTTTGTTAATAACCTCATTAAGAAGAAACTGGCTGATAGTCTGGGGTTAGACCAAGCTCGCGTTCTTGGCTGTGGCTCAGCTCCGGTATCACCAGCTCTACTTGCATGGTATGAGAGTGTTGGCCTACACATTACCGAAGCTTGGGGAATGACTGAGTCTTTCGCCTACAGCACGATTAACTACCCGTTTAGAGCAGACAAAATTGGCACTGTAGGTAATGCTGGTCCGGGCATTGAACTCAAAATTGCAGAAGACGAAGAGATTTTAGTTCGAAGCAAAGGCATGTTCTCTGGTTATTACAAAAATGACATTGCAACTCAAGAATCTTTTAACTCAGAAGGTTGGCTTCATACGGGTGATATTGGTGATATTGACAGCGAAGGCTATTTAACGATTCGTGGGCGTAAGAAAGATACCTTTAAAACCGCGAAAGGCAAGTTTGTCGCTCCTGTACCAATCGAAAATAAACTCTTTGAGTACAGCCGCGTGGAGATGATGTGTTTGATAGGCTTAGGCTTACCTGGCCCTATCCTGCTCGTAGTGCCGCATGACTTCCCTAATTTTGATCGGGCTCGTTACGAAAGAACAAGCAAACGCGTCATTGAAAAAATGAACGAACAGTTAGCTTCGCATGAGAAGATCAAAGGCGTACTGATGATTAAAGAACCGTGGAGTATTGAGAATGGCGTGTTAACACCAACGCTTAAAATCAAACGACATATCCTTGAGCAGAAATATCATGAGATCGGTCATAACTGGCCGAAAGATAAATTAGTGGTTTGGGAAGAATAGTCAAAATCGAGAAGGAGCCATTTTGGCTCCTTTTTTGTAAGCTTACATTATAAGTACTTAGTACAATCAACAGAATCACTACTCTTGCAATCTAAACCGACGTCATTTCTCATTAGATGACTTAACGATTATGAGCAAACAAGTTGGATGGAAATAGATATCTTTGATATAAGCGTGACACCTGGCGTACAAGTTAACTTATGTTTTGATCCTAGCTCACCGAGGAAAGAGCGTATTGCGGCGTTTACTGAATGGCTACATGAAGAAGTTTCTGATATCTCAAAGATCTAGCGTTGGTTTTGGTGTAACTCTTCCTAAGAAGAAAGAGTTCGTCTGATCATCTGAATCACTCCCAAAATGACTTTCTCACCTCTTCATTAGCCTGACCTCGGGTAATACCAACATCTTCAAGTAAATGATCTGACAGTTCAGCTAGGTGCTTTCTCGTTCTACGGTTCTGAAAATAAAGTCTAAATTTAGAATAGAATTCCTTAACTGATAATGATGAAAACAATGCTTGATGACGATTTGTTCTCGCAGTTATCGTGTTCATAACCTTTCTCCTATTGATTCACCGCTTTGTTATGGTCAATAATCGACCAACAACACACTCGCGACAAACGATAGATACTGGCATTCAGTTAAGGAAAACTAATGTGAGAGAGCGAACCCCACCTTTCCAAGGGATCTACTATTTTTATACTGCAGCTGAAACAGGCAGTTTTAAACTCGCGGCTGAAAAGCTGTTTGTCACGGCAGCTGCCGTCAGCCAACAAATTCGTCAACTTGAAGAGTGGTTAGGTGCAGACTTGTTTATTCGTCAGCACCGAAAAATAGTATTAACCCATGAAGGCGAAATACTGTACCTGCAAGCGAAGAAAGGCTTTGCCCATATTCAAGATGGAGTAAGACGAATTAACCAAGATCCAAACCCTACTCAGCTGTCGATTTCTACCGTGCCTTCCTTTGCTCAGCATTGGCTAGTACCGAGAATTGGCGACTTTCGCGATCGCCACCCTGATCTATCCATGTTAATTGAGCCGACTAACAAGCTAGTCACGTTTGAAGATTCTAATATCGATATCTGCGTTCGATATGGTCATGGAAATTACCCAAATATCGAATCACGCTGGTTGATGGACGAAGTAATTTATCCTGTCTGCCATCCTATTTACCAAGAAACGCATGGAATTCATTGTATAGATGACCTTCACAAAGCCGAACTGATTGAAGATCGCTGGCCAGATATGGATTGGAGTCTCTGGTTACAAGTAGCCGGGGTAAAAGCTGGCCGCACATCATTACAATTTGATGGTTCGCATTTCGTTTTAGAGGGTGCGCTATCTGTTCAAGGAGTCGCCCTTGTTAAGCACAGTTTGGTGTATCGCTATCTACAAGAAAGGAAATTAGTTCGGATAGGTAACATCGCACTTCGGCCTAAATACAATTACTATTTATGTGCACCCGCTGGTTACTTTAACCGTGAAAAGATAAAACGTTTTGAAGCATGGATGCAAAGCCAGGTTCAGCTATTTGGTTATAAAGGGCGGGAGGAGCTTTCTATTATCGATACCGACTACCAGTTGAAATGGTCGGATAATTCACCTGATTAACCTGATATACTTAGCCCAAATAAATGGCGAGAACATCTCATGACACAAGAAAACAACCCACTTCACGGGATCACCTTACAAAAACTACTGACTGAATTAGTTGAACATTACGGTTGGGAAGAACTGAGTTATATGGTGAACATCAACTGTTTTAAAAAAGATCCGAGTATCAAATCTAGCTTAAAGTTTTTGCGTAAAACGGACTGGGCACGTACCAAGGTAGAGCAAATTTACGTACAGTTGAAAACCAATTAATTACCTTTAACACAGCGCACTAATTATGGTACGAAAGTATGAGTAATTAGTGTTCGCTCCAAGCTAAAACTTAATTTTCTATTAAAAATCAAACGCTAAGCAAATATCACGTTAGAGTTATTGAATAATATTCAATAAATACTACTATTATTTAACCTAAGATAGCGATATCAAACACCCTAGCTTACGGATAATTATAGACTTTATGTTTGAATAAATAGAGAGGTCATCATGGAAGCTGGTTCTGAACTCGGTTTGGACATTCATGTACTTACCCGTAATAACTCATACTTACGGGTGATAAAAGACCTACTTGGTTTATCTCTTCCTAATGCTCAAATAACCCATGCTCAGTGCTTCATGCAAATACCCAAACTAGCACCTGAAACTGTAGTTTTATTTGATATTCAGACTATGCCTTGCCCCAAAAGATACGGGTTTATTCTCCATGAACGACACGAGTTCTGGTTAGCGGTAAATGTCAATGACAATACATCGACAATATGGCTAGAAAAAGGTTTTTCGGGACAAGTAGGTCAAAATTTCGAATTCATATCGAAGGCAATACTCTCTGTTTATCAAGAAGATATATGGTTTCCTAGAGCTATTCTAAATAAGCTTGTCTCTTTTTATCAAAATAATGAACCAAGCTTTGAATCTGCTTGCGAAAATTTAGTTAATTATAAAGAGTTAACAAAAAAAGAAAGGGATACTTGCTCATTGATCCTAAAAGGGCTGTCAAACTCTCAGATAGCATCTCAGCAACACGTCAGTATCAACACAGTGAAGACTCACTCATCAAACTTACTTCGTAAATTACACTTACGCTCCAGGTATGAACTTCTTGCTCAGGTAAAAAGCTTTAATTAGATTCCATATAGCAAGGTCACAAGAAATTAGTAAGATCACAAGAAAAGTGGAATATAACAAAACTCATTCTAAACTCACCCTATGTAAGCGATATTTTTCACTCTATGTGATGAGGTTTGGCACTTTGTTCCCTCGTAACCTTTAAAGGTGATGCACGGGTATGCATCTTAAATCAACGAGGGATTGAGTTATGAAAAAGTTACTTCTTGCTACTGCTGTAGCAGCCGCTTCACTTTCTTTTGGCGCTTCTGCGGTTCAATTTAACAATGCGGTGGACTTTACGACACTGAGTAAAACGGACCAAAAAACGATTCGAATCGAAGGGCGAGTTCCGAAACGCTGTCTATTACGAATAGGCAAAAAAGACGTGAAGAATAACGTTCTACGCAAAGCGAACAAAGTACACGAGGATTCATGGTCAAATGGATTCAACAATAAAGAAGTATTAGTGGG
>Ga0209121_10001186_pt1 | contig 27299 bp, 22 predicted proteins | sample Cruoilmetagenom3_FD_187292 | JGI IMG/M metagenome (GOLD analysis project Ga0209121, IMG submission 187292) | Oil polluted marine microbial communities from Coal Oil Point, Santa Barbara, California, USA - Sample 3 (SPAdes) (version 2) | ecosystem: Environmental > Aquatic > Marine > Oil seeps ...
CTAGGTGTGTTGAGGAGAACGCCTTTGATATGCTGGCACGAGAGGGAAGGGATAAGAATATCGCAGTTGTAGGCCATTTCCCTTGGATTCCGCGGCTTCGAAACATAGCCAGGAAACTGTGGGTCATAGAGCAAAAGCCTCAAGAGGGAGAATTGCCGGCAGAGGCAGCAGGAGAAGTGTTGCCGCAGGCTGATGTGGTTGGCATCACAGGAGCCTCGTTCGTAAATCACACTGCAGAGAGACTGCTGGAACTGAGCAGAAACAATTTCGTTGTCATGCTGGGGCCTACTACCCCATTGGCGCCGGTCTTGTTTGGCTACGGCGTGGATGCAATTGCTGGAGTAAAAGTGGTTGAACCAGAGAAAGCAATTCATTCCATCAGCGAGGGCGCTATTTTTAGCCAGGTCGAAGGAGTAAAGCTTGTAACTATGGTTAAGGCCGTAAACAATGAGTGACCTGTTTGATTCTTTTGGACGTCGGATAAATTACCTCAGGATTTCAGTTACCGACCGCTGTAACCTGCGCTGCATCTATTGCATGCCACCTGAAGGTGTTCCTGCGATACCACATAGCGAACTCCTCTCTTATGAGGAAATCACAACTGTGGTCCAGGCGGCAGCAGGACTGGGTATCAATAAGATAAGGCTCACCGGCGGTGAGCCTTTGGTCAGAGCTGAATTGCCTAAGCTCATTCAGATGCTGTGTCAAACAAAGGGAATTGATGATGTGTCTTTGACCACAAATGGGACACTTCTCAAGAAACGTGCCTTGGAACTTAAGCAGGCAGGCTTAGGGCGAATCAATATTAGCCTAGATACGCTTGACGGTGATAAATTTCGACAGATAACACGCTTGGGGGAGTTAAAAGACGTCCTTGACGGTATCAAGGCAGCAAGAGAGGCTGGCCTTAACCCGGTCAAGATAAACACGGTGGTCATACACGGCATAAATGACGATGAGATCCTAGAGCTTACCAGTATGACCTGTAAGGAAGGCTGGCACGTTCGATTCATTGAGCTCATGCCATTCGCTGACGTAACAGGAATTGTGCCGTGTAGCGAAATTCGCCAGCGCATCGGCCCGCTTGGTTCGCTGGAGCCATGCTGCCTCATCGGCAACGGTCCAGCCAGATACTATCGTCTCCCAGGGGCTAAAGGCACCATAGGCTTTATCTGCCCGGTCAGTGAACCTTTTTGCTCCCAATGCAATCGCTTGCGACTTACTTCAAGCGGACAGCTATGTCCCTGTCTCTTGTCAGAGGAAGGAATTGACTTAAAGAGGCCGTTACGTAGCAATGCCTCAATGCAGCAAATTGAACGCCTCATTCTAAAGGCGATTGCATCCAAACCGAAACAGCATCATCTAGCACAAGGCACTGTGCACATGAAGCGGAATATGTCTCGAATTGGAGGTTGAAAATGTCAGAATCAATAGAGCCAATGCGCATGATAGATGTCACCCAGAAAGCGGAAACAGAACGCCAGGCAGTGGCAAAAGCAAGAGTGAAAATGAAACCTGCCACCTTGGAGCTTATCCGCCGAGGTAAAATAGCAAAGGGAGACGTGCTAACCGTGGCGCAAACAGCTGGGATTATGGCAGCGAAACAAACTCCTCGTCTCATACCACTGTGTCATCCGCTGCTGCTTACCAACGTTGCAGTTGAGTTCTACCTTCCTGAGAATGGTGACTGTGTTGAGATCACCGCCAGCGCCAAGGGAGTTGGCAAGACAGGATTTGAAATGGAGGCGCTGGTGGCCGTGGCGGTGGCTGGGCTGACCATTTATGACATGTGCAAGGGGGTGGATAGAGGCATGACTATTGAGGAAATTCACCTGGTGAGAAAGAGCGGCGGGAAGAGCGGAACCTATGTTGCCAATGAGCACAAAGGAAATCGGGGACCTGGCAAGATAGTGGCAGTTTGTGTCAGCCAGAAGAAAGGACCCAAGAAGCCCGTTGACCAAGGCCTTCTTAAACAAGACTATGGCTTCGTTGGCGACGCACATGCTGGCACCACACGCCAGGTGAGTTTGCTGGCGATAGAGACCGTCAATAAAATGCTGTCAGCGCTGGAGGGCATCAACCCTGCCAGAATGCACTCCCAGCACATAGACATAAGACCGGGCGACTCTGCCGAGAACTTACTTACTAAAGGCATAGACCTGATCTCTTTACATGTTGGCACACGAATGTGTATAGGGAATGAGGCTATCCTTGAGGTCAGTCAAATTGGAAAGGCATTTCACCAGCCAGGATTTTATCTCTTGCCTCTAGAGGGAATATTTGCTCGAGTAGTTCAGGGAGGGGTGGTCAAGCCAGGCGATAACTTGACCATTCAAGCAGATACCATCTAAGCCGGTTTTTTCGTCTATGACACAGCAGCGAGCATAGATGAGAGCTGCCCTGTGGTGAAGCCCCTCTGTTGGGCAGCTCCTGAAGGGCAAGCAGCACAGCAAGTGCCACAGCCCTTGCATAAAGCTTCGTTAACTTTGGCTACTTTCTCCTTCTCAGCGACAGTGATAGCTCCGTAAGGACAAAGCGCTTCACAGATACCACAACCTGAGCAAATACTTTCGTTTACAGAGGCAACAATACCCTCAGCCATGATGGTATCTTTGGCTAATATAGTAGTGGCCCGGGAAGCAGCCGCTCTGGCCTGACCAATGCTTTCATCAATTGACTTAGGAGCGTGAGCAAGCCCGCAAACAAAGATTCCCTCGGTGGCAAAATCAACCGGGCGAAGCTTCACATGGGCCTCTAGGAAGAAACCATCCTCGTTCAACGGCACTTTGTAAAGCATTGCAATGTGCCTTACTTCTTCCGGGGGAACCATCGGGACACTCAGGGCAAGGATATCTGCATCAATAGCTACTTCCTCTCCAAGTATAGGATCTTTCCCCTCAACCCTTATCACAACGTGGCCGTTGTTTCTCCTCTGACTTACCTTAGGCTTGTTCTCCAAATCATAGCGCAGGAAGACAATGCCCTTTTGCCTTGCCTCCTGATAATATTCCTCATAGAATCCGTATGCCCTGACATCGCGGTAGAGAATATAAATATTCATTCCCGCCTTTGCCTGTTTGAGCTTCAGGGCATTCTTGATTGCCTGGTTACAGCACACCCGGCTGCAGTAGGGTCGCTCATCATTACGGGAACCAACGCACTGGATCATCACCAAATTATCACAATTGATGACATCTGGATTTCCCCTGGCTATCTCCTCCTCAAGCTCGAGTTGCGTGAGCACCTCAGGATTTCTCCCGTAGAGGTATTCCTCAGGTTTATGTTCCTGGGCTCCGGTAGCAATGATAGTCACACCATGCTCTATCTTCTCCATGACTTTGTCTTGACCTCTCATTATCTCAGTGGTGAAGTTCCCTACATACCCGGTGGCATCTACAATTCGAGTATTGCAATAGACCGTGATCTTAGGATGTTCATTAACCTTCTTAATTAGGTTCGAGAGAAAAGTCTGAACATCTCCGTTATCAACGGTATACTGTATTCTCCTTGCCATTCCGCCAAGCTCACCGCTCCTCTCAATAACGTGCACCTCGAATCCTTGATCGGCCAAGTTTAGAGCGCTCACCATCCCGGCTATCCCTCCTCCAACAACCAGAGCAGAGCGATTAACGGGCAGGGATAAAGGTCTCAATGGCTCCTTCAGCCTCACCTTAGCTACGACCATCCTAACCAAATCCTTCGCCTTCTCAGTCGCCTTCTGTGGCTCATGCATATGAACCCAGGAGCACTGGTCGCGAATGTTAGCCATTTCAAAGAGGTATTTATTCAAACCGGCTTCTCTCATAGTCTCCTGGAACAAAGGCTCATGTGTTCTGGGGGTGCAGGCGGCTACCACCACTCGGTTCAGACTATGTTTCTCTATCATTGCCTTTATTCTTTCCTGGGTGTCCTGAGAGCAGGTGTAGAGGTTGTCTTCAGCATAAACTACGTCAGGGAGTGTCCTAGCATGCTCGGTGACATCAGGCACATTCACCACTCCCCCAATATTGATGCCACAGTGGCAGATGAAAACACCAATCCTCGGTTTTTCCGTAGAGACATCCCTTTCTGGCGGATATTCCTTCTTTTTGGTAAGAGTATTCCGTGCCGGAGCGAGCAAAGTGGAAGCGCTTCCCGCTGCTCCGCTTGCCTGCGTCACGGTCTCAGGGATATCCTTCGGCCCTTGAAAAGCGCCAGAGACAAAAATTCCTGGCCTCGAACTCTGCACCGGAGAAAATATGTCCGTGTGGCAAAATCCGTATCTATTAAGCTGGATGCCCAGCCTCTTTGCCAGCGTTACCGCTGTAGAAGAAGGCTGGAGCCCTACGGATAGGACAACCATGTCAAACCCACGGGCGCTCGGCTTATCATCTTCGCCTACATACTTCAGGAGTAAGCTACCCGTGCCATCCAATTCTTCAACCTTGTAGACCTTCCCCCGTACAAACTCTATCCCCTCTTCCTTTCCCCGCCCGTAGAACCTGTCAAAGTCCTTCCCTTGAGTCCTCATGTCCATGAAGAAGATGGCCTCTTCCAATTCAACAGGGACATGCTCTCTGGCAATAATAGCTTCCTTTACGGCGTAGGTGCAGCACACAGAAGAACAATATCCCCGATTCAGGCTTTCATCCCTTGAGCCAACGCACTGGATCCAGGCTATTTTTTCAGGCGCCCTTCCATCTGAAGGCCTGTTAAGCACCCCCTGGTATGGCCCTGATGCCGAGAGCATCCTCTCAAATTCCATGCTAGTTACCACATTGGGATATTTCCGGTATCCGTAATTGAACAGAGGGCTTGGGTCGAATTCATCAAATCCGGGGCAGAGCACCACAGAGCCTACGTTTAGTTCTGCGGTCTCTTCCCTCATAGAGTGATCGATAGCATTGGCTTTGCAGGCAGCAACACATTGCATACACTCAGAACAAATCCCACAATTCAGGCACCGACTTGCCTCCCTGACCGCTGCATCTTCAGAAAAGCCAAGCTCTATCTCCTCAAACCCCCCAACGCTTTCTTCCATGGACATACTGGGCATCTTCTGTCTTGGCTCCCTGGCTCTGCCGAAAGGAACAGAAGTAACGTCCGAGAGCTTCCTTTGCTCGACAACCCTGGCCTCCTTGAGGTCTTGATGATTGATGTATCTGACGATGGATTCTGCTGCCCGAGCACCGCCAGCCACAGCTTCAACTGCAATGGAGGGCCCGGTCTGACAATCCCCCCCAGCAAAGACGCCTTTACGGCTCGTTTCCAGAGTTACTGGGTCTACTTCGATGCTGCCTCTGGCCGATATGTTTATACCACTATTCTCCAGAAAGGAGAGGCCAGGCACCTGCCCGATTGCGGGAATTACCATATCAGCCTTGAGGTCAAACTCGGAACCGGGTATGGGTACAGGACGCCTCCTCCCGGTGTCATCTGGTTCACCAAGTTCCATCCGGGTACACCTTATTCCGGTGACCTTTCCATTTTCAGAAAGAATCTCCGCAGGGGCAACCAAATATTCTATCTTCACCCCTTCCCGTTTGGCCGCTTCAAGCTCCTCGTCTCTGGCAGGCATTTCGACTCTCGTCCTCCTATAAACGATTGTGACTTCGTCGGCACCCAAGCGGAGAGCAGAGCGGGCCGAATCTATAGCAACGTCTCCGCCCCCTATTATCACTACTCTACCTTTTGTCTTCACTTCTCTCCCCAAATTGATATCTCTCAAGAAATCAACACCGTGAATCACTCCGTCCGCATCTTCCCCTGGAACGCGAAGTCGCTGGCTGCGATGCGCTCCCACGCCGACAAATATGGCTTTATATCCTTGTTCAAAAAGATCTTCAATGCTAGTTTCTTTACCGATGGGGGTATCGGTTTCCATCCTTATCTCCAGGCGTTTTATCTCCTCGATCTCCTTCGCCAGAACGCTCTTGGGCAAACGATACTCCGGGATACCAACGCGAAGCATCCCGCCAACGACCGGCAGGGCTTCAAAGATAGTAACCTTGTATCCTTCTCGACGAAGCTGGTAGGCGCAGGCAAGCCCTGCCGGCCCTGAGCCGATGATGGCCACCCGTTCCTCTTTTTCCTCTATCTCAGGAGGCGGCACTTCATCCTCAGCCATATCAGCAGCAAATCTCTTGAGGGCTCGAATTGCTATTGGCTCTTCTAACAGCTTCCGGTTACATTTCTCCTCACAGGGAGCAGGGCAAATCCTCCCTAATACCCCTGGGATAGGAAGTCTCTCCCTTATCAAGGAGAGCGCTTCTCTGTATTTCTTCCTGGCAATCAAAGCCACGTACCCTTGGACATTTGTCCCCGCCGGACAGGCCAACGTGCATGGCGGTCTTTCCCTCTTCTCAATGGCAAAGGCATTGGGAAAAGCTTGGGCGAATGGTCTAAATATGGCCTTCCTGACAGCTAAGTTCTGCTCAAACTCGCTGGGAACCTCTACCGGGCAGACTTCGGCGCACTCGGCACATCCAGTGCACCTGGCAACATCAACATACCTTGGATGCTTGAGAACCCTAGCCCTGAAATTCCCCGGTTCCCCATCAAGTTCAAGGAGTTCTGAGCAGGAAAGTAACTCTATGTTCGGATGCCTGCCACACTCAATGAGTTTGGGGGAGAGAATGCACATGGAACAATCCAATGTGGGGAACGTCTTATCAAGTTGAGCCATTGCCCCGCCAATGGCGGGCGATTTCTCTACCAGATAGACACGATAGCCAGACTCGGCAAGGTCAAGCGCCGCCTGAATTCCCCCAATTCCTCCCCCAACTACCAGCACCGCGCCTACGAGAGCGTCCTTAGATTTCATAGCTTTCGCCCTCTAGACTTTCTTTTTCTCCTTCTCCAGTGCTTCCCTAGCAAGCTTCTCCGCGTCCACCTTTATTTCCTCGGATTTCCTATCCACAATAGATAGCACCATCCGATGACGTAACTTTTGTGACAAGGTATCAATTTCCCTTATTTGGTCGACAAAAGAGGGATGGACATATCCTTCCCTCACTGCCATGCTGCGTAATGCCTTCATCACATCGGAAAATTTCACATTTTGAGGGCAGTGAGCCTGACAGGTATAGCACTGGGTGCAAAGCCAGGGGAAGTTCGAGGAGAGCACTTCCTTCCTCATCCCCAACAGGACCATGTGAACTATCTTCCGGGGGTTATATTCAGGGTCAATATCTGCCACCGGGCAGCTTGCGGTGCAAAGACCACAGGCGAAACAGAGCTTGATGTTTTCTCCCCCAGGTTCCTCAGCCACCTCATACTTAAATTTGGAATCCAACTCATTTAGTACTACGGTCATTTTCTCATCTCCCCAGCTCTTTGAATTTACATATTCCAGCGGCTTGTAGAATCTCAGGGACCCTCTCCTCCCTTCCGATGGCCATGATATGAACCCCATCGCAGACCTTCTCTTCCTTTATTTGAGATATGAGCCTGCCGGCAATCTCTATCCCTTTAGCAACCCCCTTCCCCTTGGCAGCCTGAGCCATCTCATCAATCAGGTGTTGAGGCACAAATATGCCAGGCACGTTTTCATTCATCCACGCTGCCATTCTGGCACTGACAAGAAGCACTATCCCAGCCAGAATCTTGACCTGTTCATCTATCTTACGGGCATGTTCCATAAATCTCTTGAACTCATCCAGATCATAGACAGCTTGAGTTTGGATAAAGTCCACTCCGGCGTCAAGCTTCTTGGCAAATTTGATAAGCTGAGGCTCGATTGGGTCTGCTGAAGGGGTGGCTGATGCCCCGATACAGTAATCAACACCCCCATCAAGTTCGTTCCCCACCATGTCCCTTCCAGAATTCAAGGTATGAACCAGATGAATCAGCTGAACTGAATCAAGATCGAAAACTGGCTTTGCTTCCTTATGGTCGCCAACATCAACGGAATCGCCGGTAAGACAAAGGACATTTTTTATTCCCCTGGAGTAAGCAAAAAGGAGGTCTGCCTGGATGGCAAGGCGATTACGATCACGACAGGTCACCTGAAGTATTGGTTCGCCGCCCTGCTCCTTGATAAGAAGGCAAGCCCCGAGGGAAGGATACCTCATGACAGCGCTTTGATTATCAGTCACATTCAGGCCATCCACCTTATCTTTAAGAAGTTCAATATGCTCAATCATTTTCTGAGTGTTTATCCCCTTCACTGGTCCAGCTTCGGCAGTTATGATGAAATCTTTTGCTTTAAGTATTTCCCTGAAAGGTCTCGCCATTTTGCCCCCTATGCCGTTACGGCTTCAATCCTTCCTGGTCTTTTCACTGCCCTATAGTTCTTCGGCTGGTAATATCTCCTCATTAGATCAAGTCTACCTTGCTTTTCCAGCCTGCGGTAAATAAGCACCCAGGCGCAATCTTTCTCAGGATCTATTTCGCATTTCCCCCCTTTTCTTGTGCCTCCGCACGGTCCGTTCAAAAGCCCTTTGGCGCACCTGACAACGGGACAAATCCCTCCAGTCCAATACAGCAGGCAATCTCCACAGGCTCCACATTTCTCAGTCCACACACCTTCCCCTTCAGGCATCCCCATAAATGTAGTGTTAAGCGCCGGGAAAACGGGCTTCTCCTCAAATAGATCAGCTACAGTCTGCACTCCTATCCCACACGCCATCGAGAGGATCGCTTCTACATCCTGCACCTTATCTCTGAGCTCTTCAATCACCATTTCCTTTTCGCATTGCCTTTCGACCACCCCTTCCAAGATAGAAAGCTCTTTTCCTTCCCTACTGGAAGCGAGCCTGAGTTGGGAGGAAAGGATTCCTACTTCCTTCTCTCCGCCAGCCCAACAAATGGTGACGCAGGTCCCGCATCCCACCACCAAGATTTTTTCATACCCGGCAATCATAGTCCTGATTTCCTCTAGAGGCTTTCTTTCCGCGATTATCATTGCTCATTCCTCCTTTATCTTCTCCGCCATTTCCCTGACCTCACGGACGAACTTCTGGGCCATGTCTGGGCCGAGATTAACCACCTTAACTCGCCCTGCATCTATTCCTGCTTCTTTGAGCAGGTCCTGCGTATAGTTTACTCTCTCCTTGGCCCTGATATTGCCGGTAAGATGCTGGCAAGCACCTTCCTGGCAACCCATCACCAGAACGCCAGCAGCGCCCTTTTCAAAGGCCCTCAAGACATGCACTATGTCCACCCTACCAGCGCAGGGAACTCGAATTATCCTCAAGTTATCCGGATAATGGAGCCTCATCCTACCAGCCTTGTCGGCTGCTAGATAAGCTGAGTTCTCACAGCAAAACGCAATGATCTTATTATTCCCTCCACGCTCTTCTCCTATTGCTTCCAGTTCAGCAAGGATTTGTTCGTCGGTATAGCCCTCAAACCTTATCGCCTTTGCCGGGCAGATGGCAGCGCAGATGCCGCAGCCGTCACAGGCGAGATCGTAGATTCGGGCCGTCCACTTCTCAGCGTTCTCTCGCACCAACCTAATCGCTCTGTGGGGACAAGCGCGAATGCAACTAAGGCAAACCCGACACTTTTGCCCGTCCACATTCACTTTCCCCTCCTCTACTATTGCCCTTCCCGGGGCCAAAAGCTCATAGGCACTCATGACAGCGGATGTAACATCTATCGAAACCCGAGCAATATCGAGATTTCCCCGGCAGGCTCCCACAAAAAATATCCCCTTCCTCTCGGAGTCAACCGGGTAGAGATATACGTTCTCGTCCTGGCAGAATCCCTGGGAATCAACCCCTACATTCAAAATGGAGCTTAAACCTTCCGTTCCTTCAGGGGGCAACGCCTTTTCTTCAGCTACCAGAAAGTCACAACAAACCGAGATATCTTCACCGAGAAGAATGTCTTTCGCTTCTACCTTAACGCGGCCATCCGACACAGAGATTTGAGGCTTCTGTTCAAACTTCAGAAACATCACTCCACGGTCTCTTGTCACCTGATAAAGCTTCTCCGCTCCTTCGCTATCCACCTTGAGGTTCCTACAGAACACATAGACTTCGCTGCCTAGTTTGTCCTTTGCCGCCAACGCACTGTTCAAAGCACAGAGACTTCCCAGGCGGGAATTCTCGTCAACGGCATCAAGGATGAAACCTATAACTTCGGGCCTTCGGCCCAATTTTGCCGGAGCTTCAAGAATTTCAATCAGCTCTTGTTGCGAGATGATTTTACTCCCCCGGCTAAGTCGAAAATACCCAGGTAAGGTTTCAGCCTTATACCCGGTGGTGAAGATCACGGCTCCAAAATCCCGGCAAAATTCGTCTGTTCCCTTGTTTATCTTCACGGCGAAATTCCCTGCGTACCCCTCCACTCCTGCTATTTCAGCAGAGATGAGTACTTCAATGTTTTCATCCCCTTTGACCTCTTCCCTGATCGAGCTGAGCACTTTCCTGGCGCTCGCCTCAAACCCGTAAAGGCCCTCATCCTGCCAGAGCTTCCCGCCCAATACCGCCTCTCTTTCCACCACCGTTGTCTGAATTCCAAGCCGAGAAAGCTCAAGGGCTGATTTCATCCCGGAGAATCCCCCGCCCACTACCAGAACTTCTTTCTTTACCGGAACCTCAGTCCTTTCCACAGGCTGAAGCAACCGAGTTCTATTTATTGCCATCCTTATGAGTTCCAACGCCTTCGCGGTAACGTCACCTTCATGAGCCCAGGAACACTGCTCCCTGATATTCGCTACGGAAAGGAGGTTGGGACTAAATCCAAGCTCTTGCAAAAGCCTGACGAATTTATGCTCGCATAACTCTGGTGAGCAAGCAGCGATTACCACCCTATTTATGTTCTGGCCCAGGATTCTTGAGGCTATTGCCTTCCTGCCGTCTTCAAGACACAACTTGTGACTTGTATCCACAAAGGCGATGTCTTCAAGCTCCTCTAAATTCCGACTAACTCTGGCGAAGTCTATGTTTTTCAGGCTCCCCCCGCAATCGCAAAGAAAAACGCCTATCTTCACTTCCATCAGCCCAAAAGCTCCCTTGCCTTCTGCGCCGCCGCGATTCCATGAGCGATGGAATCAGGGATATCCTTTGGACCCTGGCAGGTTCCGGCCAGGAAGATACCGTCAACGTTGGTTTTGTTGGAATCAATAGGGCTTCTCGTATCGAAAAACCCATAGTCTCCCAAATTTATGCCCAGAATCCTGGCCAAATCCCAGGAACCCTTCCTAGGAACCATGCCCACAGAGAGGACGACAAGGTCAAAGGTCTCCCGACTGGTCTTCCCTTTTGAGATATCCTCAAACCTTAGCTCAAGTCGGCCAGAGGAACCTTCCAAAATTTCGACTGGCACTCCCCTGATAAACCGAATACTTACCCGACACTGCTCATAAAACTGAGCGAACCCTTTTCCAGCAGTCTGGAGATCAATATAAAAGATAGTCACCTCAGCATCAGGATTTTGATATTTTATAAGTCGAGCGAATCTCATGGCATATTTGCAGCATACCTGGGAACAATAACCATGGTTTTCATTCCTTGAGCCGACACATTGGACAAAGGCAACCTTCTCAGGTTTCTCTCCGTTTGAGGGAAGCTCAAGAGAGCCGTTACGGGCAAAGAGTCTCTCAAGGTCAAGGCCAGTTAGAATATTAGGCAATCTGCCATAACCCAAGGAGCCAACTTCTCGGGCGTCGAAGACTTCGAAGCCGGTGGCGACGATGATTGCGCCTACATCCAGCTCCTGCCTCTCAGGTTCATGCCCAAAGGCTATGGCATTCGTGGGGCATATTTCCCGGCAGAGATTGCACTTCTCGCCTCTCAGCCGAAGACATTGGGATTCGTCAATCACATACGAGTAAGGAATTGCCTCAGGGCAAGGGGAATGGATTGCCTTAGGTTCGGTGGGACAAACCTCAACACAGAGCCCACAAGCGATGCACTTCTCCTGGGAAACATACTGCGGCTTCTGCCAGACCTCGACCCGGAAATTCCCAGCCTCACCACTCACCCCTGTCACTATTGAACTGGGCAAGATCGAGACTTGGGGGTGAGTTGTCACCTCCTTAAGCTTCTGGGGCACAAGGCAGACAGAGCACTTAGCGCACACATCTGTAGCTTTGCAACAAAAAGAGGCAGCTTGTCCTCCGATTGCTGCCTCCCTCTCTACTAAGTATGCCTTGAGACCACTATTGGCCAATTCTAGTGCTGAAGTTACCCCAGCTATACCACCACCAATAACTACAACAGACTCGTTCACTTTTTTCTTCTTTTTTTGGCTGTTTTTTTTGTAATTCCTCTACGAGTTAAAGAAGCTCTCATTCGAGCCTTATTGGAAACCTAGCACTTCCTCTGCACCTTTATGAAATGGTGCCTCTTATGTTGAACCAATCTCGTCCAAGACAAGATTCATAACCTTGGGAATAATTTCCTTTACCCTTTCCGTCTACTTCGCCTTTGCAGCCTAGTCGCTTTAGAAATGAGGCAGGTTTCAACTGCCAGTCTCCGCGCTGCATCTAGGTCAGCTTGGGTGTTTACATTGAAAAAGCTTAAGTGCTCGGGGTCAAACCTATCGATCTCATCCTCTTCCACGTACCTCACCCTAACCATAGCAAAAAGCCCACCAATTCTTAGCTCATTGTGCTCTAGTAACCCCTGGATGGGAACCAAGCAATTCTTAGAATATACCGCACAAAGCGGCTCTACTTTCTCTCCTATCCGGGGAACGACAACATCAACTCCCGAAGAGATTTGAGCTAGGTACTCAAGCAGAGCAATCTCTAGAAATGGCATATCGCAGCCAACAACGATGGCCCGTGAACAAGACGATATGACTAGACCTGAATAGATACCACCAAGCGCACCTTTGCCTGGATGAATATCAGCCACTGTTCTTATCATTGAGGAGCGAGCGCAAGAAAGATTCTCACCCCAGGCAGTCACTATGATGATCTCCTTGTTAAGCGGGATAAGACAGTCAACCACATGCTGGACAAGACTCTTACCATTAATAGTCTCGAGAGCTTTGTTCCAACCAAACCGCAAGCTGTTGCCGCCAGCAAGAATAATCGAAGTCATTGTCGCATCACCATGCAAGGTCGGTCCGCGATTACGTTGAGCTAATCTCCAAGATATGACACAGCTTGCCTGCTACACCCAATTTCATATCAGCAGCGCCGTTAAGGTATTCACTTGCGCATCTAGGAATATTGACCGAGACACAATGCACAGGCCCGGCAGCGTCTATCCTGCCAAATAAATCAATTGTCATGGCTAACTTGATACTTTTTCAATCCTTGCGGCACACACTTTGTATTCAGGGATTTTTGCCACCGGATCCAGTGCCGGATTCGTCAGGACATTTGCCGCACATTCCGCGAAGTGGAATGGCATGAAAATCATGCCCTGGGGTACCCTTTCTGTTATCACTGTTTTGGTCTCAATCTGGCCTCGGCGACTCCGAACTGAAACGAGGTCACCGTCAGCAAGGCCTAGCTTCTTAGCATCCTGTGGGGCAACCTCCACGTATCCCGTGGGAACTTCCCTGTTCAGCAATTCGGTTCTCCTGGTCATCGTCCCGGTGTGAAAGTGGAATGCTGTCCTCCCTGTGCTCAATATGAAGGGATATTCTTCATCAGGGAGTTCCGCTGGCTCCTTAAATTCTATGCCAAAGAACTTACCCTTGCCATTAGCACGAGTAAACTTTTCTTGGTACAAATAGGGTGTGCCGGCGTGTCCCTTAGATGGGCACGGCCATTGTAATCCGCCCTGTTGGAGCCGATCGTAAGACATGCCGCCGTAGATAGGAGTCAATGAGGCTATCTCGTTCATAATCTCAGCAGGTGACTCATAGTCAAACTCACTGGAACCCATTGTCCTCGCTAGGTCGCAGATTATCTGCCAATCGGCTTTGCTCTCACCGGGAGGCTCGATAGCTTTCCTTACCATTTGAACTGTTCGATCTGTAGAGGTGAATGTGCCATCCTTCTCCGCATAAGATGCAGCCGGAAGCACAACATCAGCAAGCTTTGCTGTCTCAGTGAGAAATATATCCTGCACAACAAGGAATTCAAGGTTCTCCAATCCCCCTCTGACATGGCTGATATCAGGGTCGGATAGCATGGGATTTTCACCCATAATATACATTCCTTTTATATTGCCTTCCGCTGCCTCATTTACCATCTCAACAACAGTTAGCCCTGCTTTTGCTCCCAGCTTTGCCTTCCATGCCTGCTCAAACTTCGCCTGTATCTTTTCGTCAGCCACACTCTGGTATCCTGAGTAAACATTAGGTAGCGCCCCCACATCACAGGCACCCTGAACATTGTTTTGCCCTCTCAATGGGTCAACCCCCGTACTTGCTTTGCCCACATTCCCGGTTAACATCGCCAGATTGGCTGATGATGATACATTGTCTACCCCTGTTGTGTGCTGCGTTATGCCCATCGAGTACACGATTGAGGCACGCTCAGCTTTGGCATAAGCTCTAGCGGCATCAATAAGCGTATCCTTAGGTATACGGGTTATATCTTCCACGTACTCCGGCGTGTACTTTTTGACCACTTCTTCTAGCTCCTCAAATCCCTCAGTGCGCTCCTTGATAAATTCCTTGTCCTCTAGACCTTCGTTCAGAATCACATTCATGAACCCATTGAATACAGCAACATCTGTCCCTGGCTTCTGCCTCAGGTAGTAATCAGCAAATTGGGTTAAAGTAATAGCTCGTGGGTCTACAACTATAAGCTTCCCCCCCTTCTCCTTCGCCTTCAATATGTATCGCGCAATAAGTGGATGTTGTTCTATGGTGTTGGAGCCGATAACCAGTATACAGTCAGCATCCTCAAGCTCCAGTATCGAATTAGTCATTGCCCCACTGCCAAAGCTTCGCACCAGGCCAACGACTGTAGAGGCATGACACAGTCGTGCACAGTGGTCAACATTGTTTGTGCCCAAAACTGCGCGGGCAAATTTCATCATCAGGTAATTTTCTTCATTGGTGCATTTTGCCGAAGAGAGCACAGCAATGGAATCAGGTCCGTAGCTCTCTCTATATACTTTGAGCTTCTTAACAATGGTATCCAGAACATCATCCCACGATGCCTCAACAAAGTGGCCATTCCGCTTTATCAGCGGCTTAGTCAATCGCTCTTTGCTAACCACGAACTCGCCGGCATTCCATCCCTTAATACACAGCTTTCCTTGACTAACCGAATGTGATTTACAGGGCAGCACACCCACCAATTCACCATCGAGAACTTGAAGATAGAAGTTGCACCCTACACCGCAATAGGGACATGTGGTAAGGACATTCCTATACTCCACTTGTCACCTCCTCTCTCATAGGCGTCTCATCCAATGTAGTGAGTAGTGGTGCTTCCTGCTCCACATCCATCCCAGCTTCATAGTCGAATAGATCTTTAACATCTTTCCGCAATAGCTTAAAAATCGTCAATAGAGGGATGTCAACAGGGCAGGCCTTCTCGCATTCGCCACATCCGATGCACCTGTCCGAGAGATGATAGAATCTTATGAAGAGGAACATGGGGACTTCTGGTGGTAACCACCCTGTCTTGGCGTAAATCTCCTGCTCCATCTTGCAGTCCTTACAAAAACACATTGGGCAGACATTCCTGCAGCCATAGCATTTTATGCATTTGCTCAACTCATATCGCCAGAATGCTAAGCGCTCTGACAAGCTCTTATTCAAAAGGGCATTGACATTGTCATCCTTAGCAGTCCCTTCGACTCTCTCGCCGAAGACAAGGCTGCTAGGATAGGGTTTCTCGCATTTACACTCCCTTGCCTCCTGCTCAGTACAAGCAATGCCCATTATTTTCACCCTATTCAGGTCTATCTGGCCCCTTTTAGCTAACTCGATCAACGCTCGTTCTTCGCATCCCCTAGCTATAATGCCAATTTTTATATTCGGCTCTCCTCTCTGCATAAGAGAGAGTATATTTTCCTTAGACGGCCTGCAAGTGTAACAAAGGCGATAGTCGGTCGAAAGGGTTAGATTATCAAGCTCGTTGGCATCAGTAAACAAGTAAGGTGCTATGTAGCCACCCTGCTCCTTCAATCCAAATACTGCATCAACCTCTTTACCCTTAAGCCACTTCTTAGCTAAATCTCGAACCTTGTTTATCATGCTATCACCTCTTTTTTCAGAGGATTCGGCCCTAGCTTCCTCATCTCCTCGGTAAATTCCGTAACCAGGTCAGCAAATCTTCTACCCTCTGCTGCTGAGATCCACTCAAGCCTCACCCTGGCTGGATCAATACCTAGGTAGCCCAATATCTTCTCCAAAATGGCCATCCTCTTCTTAGTTCGGTGGTTGCCATATATATAGTGGCAGTCCCCAATATGACAACCAAGAACTAGCACTCCATCTGCCCCAAGAGACAGAGCCTTGACCACAAACTCAGGCTCCACTCTCCCTGAGCACATTACTCTAATGATCCTTATGTTTGGGGGATATTGGAATCTGCTCACCCCAGCAAGGTCTGCCCCGGCATACGAACACCAGTTGCAGCAAAAAGCCAGAATCTTCGGCTCAAATTCCGCCATAATAACCCTCCTGAATCTTAGCCAATTTCTTCCTAAATTAGCTCCCTAATCACCCGTGTCAAAAGCAGCACACAATATACACAGTATCCCTATAATACCAAGCGCCACCGCCCCTGCAGAAAGCAGATTCCCAACTGCTGTACCAACCACACCATTTACAAGCAACAAAATCATACCTACTAAGAACCAAAGCTCTCCTCTTCGCATTTTCCCTCCCTTAAGAGTTCAGTTTTTTAACACCGATTGCGGAAATCGCCTGCGTTCTCCGATTAGGGAAGCCCTTCATCACTGTCCCTAAAACCTCTACTTCCTCACCAACTGCCAAACTGTCCCGCGGCGAAGTAAACAAGATTGCTGATATGGCTCCGGTCCCATCGTTTATCATCAAATGAGGACGATTGAGCCATTTAAAGGAGATTTTCTCAACCATACCCCTAATTCTTACAGCTTCACCAACTTCACTTGAATTGATATGTGATATCTTATGGAGCTTTGCCTTTTCCTCATAAAGCGGTGTAGCATCAGAATAGGTACTCTGGCTCATTTTTCTAAGGAGCATAGGGATGGCAACCAAAGCAGCAAGCATAGGGATAGCTATAGCCAGAAGGCGATAATTCTTGCTTTCGGCAAAGCTCAAAATGACTGCTACTGCAAGGATAGCAAAGGTTATCCAGGCTATTAGGGACATTCCTAAGGGCTTTGACCTACTATTCACTCAGTGGGCATCTCCTTCCTGAAGGCATAGAAGTAAAAACAAGCCACAAATAAGAATCCACCGACGATGTTGCCTATGGTTGCTGGTAGTATATTCCAAAACCACATATCAGCCCAGCTAAGTCCGCCATTTTGGGCAAGCAAACCACCAATCTTATCAATTACCTCAGGATGCCAGTGAGTCAGGAAAATCCCAACGGGCAAGAAATACATGTTGGCAACACAGTGCTCGAACCCTGAAGCAACAAAGGCCATGATAGGGAACCAGATGCCAAAGAACTTACCCACTACATTGTCAGCACAGAGAGCTATCATTATAGCTATGTTAACCAGGTAATTACACCCTATCGCTTTCCAGAAGCAGGACCAAAGTCCCGCCGCACCAACCGCTTTATAACTAAGAGTCTTGGCAACCGCTATATTTACTCCATTTATTCCAAAGGCATTTACCCCCAAAGCACCCTCAGCACCAGTTACGAATGGTCCAACAGACATTAAATAGGCATAAAAAAACGATCCTATAATGTTGCCTATGTAGACCCACAACCAGACTCGCAAAACGCTTTCCCAATTGATCTTTTTCCTCAAAGCTGCCATAGGAACGAGCATACAGTCTCCAGTAAATAGCTCAGCTCCTGTCAGCACAATGGCAATCAGGCCTACCGGGAAGACTGAACCAGCAACCAGGCTCTTAGCACCTCCAGCGAAACCAGTGCCACATACAGTGCACAATCCTGCTCCAATGGCGATGTAAGCTCCAGCCATAAATCCACGGAGGAGCAACTGGAACACTGGCAGTTTTGATTTATAGACCCCGGCATTCCCTGCCAACAGGGTCATCTTTTGTGGTGGATTAAAAGCCACTTCTTCTGTACCTCCTTCTTTTTATTTTGTTAGATTACCCAAACAGAGCTCCTATCTGTGCTACAATCTCTTTATCTCTGAAGTGGTTCATAGTAATGGCACCAGAGGGACAAGCAGCACCGCAAGTGCCGCAACCCTTACATAAAGCTTCGGTAATATGAGACACCCTTACATGATTCCGAGATTGAAGCTCGATAGCCTTAAAGGGGCACATAGGCTCGCAAATCCCACAACCAGAGCATCTATCCTCAGTAACCCGGGCAGTTGTCGCCTCAGGTTTGACGTAGCCCACTCTCATCGGACCGCCCGCTTTTGAAGCAGCGGCATAAGCTTGCGAAACCCCTTCAGCCACATCTGTAGGCCAGCGTGCTGAACCACACATATAGATGCCATCGGTGGCAAATTCCACGGGCCGGAGTTTCAAATGCGCCTCCAGTAAGAAACCAAACTCATCCAACGAGACTTTAAGCAGCTTGGATATCTCTTGGTTATCGTCACGAGGAATTAGAGGGGTAGTTAGCACAAGCGTGTCGCAGGGGAGTTCTAGCTCCCTTTTACGTAGCTCATGGTATACCTTTATCTTCTCAGCCTTTCTATCCCCAATCACCTCAGGAGGCCTTTCTAAACTGTATCTAATGAATCTAACCCCATACTCTGTTGCCTTCCGATAGTAATCCTCGAAATCTACGCCATAAGTCATAAGATCTCGGTGCAATATCCAGACTCTTGCTTTAGCGTTTGATTGTTTAATAAGAGAAGCATTTTTGATTGAGGTCATGCAGCAAATCCTACTGCAATAAGTTCTCTCTGGGACTCGAGCCCCAACACAATTGATCATCACAATGTTCTGTCCGCCAAGATTCCCATTCCTCATTCGCTCCTCTAACTCCAACTGGGTGATGACATTGGGAAACTTGCCATAACCATACTGACCTGTTGGTTTTAGCTCCTCAGCGCCAATGGCAACGATGATGGTGCCAACTTTAGCGTTACTCTCCACCGCGTTCTGCTCTAAAGTAGCATCGAAGTTGCCTATGAAGCCACGTACATCCTTTACCTTAGTGGACAAGTAAGTTTTGATCTTGCTGTGACTTTTCACCCTTTCAGTAAGTACTCCGATTACCTTACTTGCCTCCACATTGGTAGTGAAGATTTTGTACAGATTAAGTAGAGTACCACCAAGCTCTCTCTCCTTTTCCACCAAATGCACTTCAAAGCCCTGCTCAGCCAGATTTAGAGCAGCACTCATCCCGACTACGCCACCCCCAATAACCAAGGCAGAAGGCTCTACTTTGACCTCAATCTCTTCCAATGGCTCAAGGAGCCTCGCCTTGGCCACGCCCATCCTAACAAGGTCCTTGGCCTTTTCTGTAGCCTTCTCTGGCTCACCCATGTGAACCCAGGAACATTGGTCTCTTATGTTGACAAACTCGAAAAGATACTTATTCAAGCCTGCTTCTTCACAAGCAGCTCGGAAAAGCGGCTCATGAGTTCTAGGAGTGCAGGAAGCAACTATGACGCGGTTCAAATTGAATTCCTGAATCCCCCGCTTAATCGCTGATATTCCTTCTTCAGAGCAAGTGTATAGATTGTGCTCAGCATGCACTACGTTTGGCAATTCCCTTGCATACTCAACAACCTCTGGAACATTGACATATGCCCCTATATTCCTGCCACAGTAGCACACAAAGACACCAATACGAGGTTCTTGCATCTTAACTGCCTCTTGCCACTCCTTCAGCCACCCTGCCTGCCGCTCCTGACGCCTGGGTTACAGAATCTGGGATATCCCGTGGGCTATGAACATAGCCACAAGCAAAGATGCCAGGCTTTGTAGTGTCCAGCGGCTGCAATAATTTATCGGGAGTCTTTACAAAGCCATTTTCGTCTAACTCTATCCCCAATATCTCCGCTAACCCCCTGGAGATTTGAGGAATCATCGCTTGAGCAAGAACTACTAGCTCCGCTTCAAATCTCTTTATTTCACCAGTAGTAGTATCCTCATACCAAATAATGGGATTATCATTCTTAGGATTAACTTCAATCCTACCGGGACGCGCCCGGACATAAGTCACATTGTATTCCTGTTTAGCCCTTATAGTGTATTCCTGAAACCTTTTACCCACAGCCCTTAGGTCCATGTAGAAAATGGTGGACTTTGTCCCGGGGTGATGCTCGTAGGCTAGCATCGCTTCTTTGGTAGCATGCATGCAGCATACACTGGAACAATAAGGCTTGTACCTGAAGTCACGGGAGCCTACACATTGAATAAAAGCTATCGTCTGAGGGATCCTCCCATCGGAAGGGCGCTTGAGCTCGCCAAAAGTAGGTCCAGATGCTGCAGTCAGCCTCTCAAACTCCATAGCAGTGATGACATTTTTTACCCTTCCGTAGCCATATTCTGCTAACGGCGAGATATCATATAGATTCAGGCCAGTGGCCAGGATTATCGCCACCACATTGGCTTCGATATGTCCATCTTGCATTGTATAAGCTATGGCTTTCGCCTCGCATCGTTTCTCACACTCATGGCATTCAATGCATCCCTCTATCTGTCCCGCAAGGCAGCGTGAAGCTTCTTCTATACCTTCTTCCAAGGAATATCCCAAAGCGACCTCACTAAAATCCTTAACCCTCTTCTCAACGGGCTCCTCTCGCATCTTCACTCGTTTTTGGGAAGGGAAGCGTCTCCTTCGAACCTCTATCTCCTCTTTAGAGAACTTCTCTGGTTCTCGTCCCTTTTCTTCAACTTTGAGTGGCTCTCCATTCAAGTATCGCTCAATAGAGCGAGCTGCTTTTTGACCCGCCGCAATGGCATCTATCACGAAAGCAGGTCCAGTAACCACATCGCCCCCGGCGAATACTCCCTCGACGTTAGTCACTCCAGTCTCAGAGTCAATCTCTATTGTGTTTCTTCTAGAGAGCGAGATTCCAAGCTCCCTAACAAATTCCGTTTCTGTAGCCTGACCAAGAGCAGCAATCACAGTATCTATCGGGATAGTGAACTCAGAGCCTTCGATAGGAATGGGTCGAGGACGACCACTGCCATCTGGCTCACCAAGTTTCATCCTTATGCACTCCATCTTGGCAAGTCTTCCATTTTCAGAGAAGAAGCGAGTTGGTGTGGTCAGGAACTCAATTGGTACCCCTTCCTCCTCCACTGCTGCCACCTCTTCTGCCGAAGCCGGCATTTCACTTCGGGAACGACGATACACTATGGTCACTTCCTCTGCTCCGAGGCGCTTTGCTGCGCGGGCACAATCAATAGCCGTATTTCCTCCACCAATCACTGCTACTTTCTTTCCTATTTGTACTTTCTCCCCAAGATTCACCGCTCGAAGAAATCTTATTCCCTCTACTACTCCGGGAATATCTTCGCCCTCCACTCGAAGCCTTATGCCACCGTGTGCTCCAACAGCGATAAAGATGGCAGCATAGTTGGTTCTTAGTTCTTCCAGGGTAATGTCTTTGCCTACCTGGACACCCGTCTTTATCTCTACGCCAAGCTTTTGGATGTAATCTATTTCTTGGCGCAAAATACGCTTAGGAAGACGATACTCGGGTATGCCAACGCGAAGCATGCCTCCTGGTTCAGGAAGGGCTTCAAAGATAGTTACGTTGTGACCCTTTAGAGCCAAGTCATTGGCAGCAGCGAGGCCTGCAGGTCCCGCGCCTATAATCGCTACCTTCTTGTCCGTTTTGGTAATAATCGGAACTTCAAGCTCCTCGATATTCACCTGGTCAGCAGCGAACCTCTTAAGGTCGCGGATGGCCATAGGCTCATCAAGCTGCCCTCGGTTACAGGCTTCCTCACAGGGGGCAAAGCAAACCCGGCCAACGCAAGCAGGGAGAGGATTCGTATCCCTTATAAGCTTATAAGCCTCCTTAAACTCTCCCTCTGTGATAAGCTTGATGTACCCGGGCACGTTGGCGTGGACGGGACAGGCATCCATGCAAGCTGCTTTGCATGGGCGCTCCTCCCTTTTATCAATGGTAGCTTTCTTAGGAACAGCCTGAGGAAAGAGCATAGAGATAGCCTTTCTTTTCCCCAGCCCCTGATCAAATTCATTTGGTAGGATAACAGGGCATCCCTCCACGCAAAGACCACAGCCAGTGCATTTATTCCAATCAACGAAAGTCGCCTTTTTCTTTATCTTGACTTTGAAGTTACCTGCCTCTCCAGAGAGATCTTGCACTTCAGAATAAGTGCAAAGCTCTATATTGGGATGAGAGCTTGCTTCAATCATCTTAGGGGCTAGAATGCACATAGCACAATCATTGGTAGGGAAGGTCTTGTCTAGCTGCGCCATTCTCCCCCCGATGCTGGGCGACTTTTCCACCAAATACACTTTGAAGCCCATATTCGCCAGATCGAGAGAGGCTTGAATTCCAGCTATGCCGCCGCCGATTACTAATACTGATTTGCGCCCATCTTCTCCATTCATTACTTAGTCTCCTACGGCACTCGCCACCAAACTTGCCAAATCCATAACTTCAATCTGTGGAATCGGTCGCTTCGCTTCCCCCTTGTCCACCATGGCACATCTGAAATGGGTTTGGCACTTAGGACAACAGGTTATGAGTGTTTCTGCTCCCGTTGCTTTGGCCTCAGCTAGCCTCTCTGCCCTTATCATATTGGAGTAGGTGTCGCAATTGGTAAAGGCACTGGTGCCGCAGCAAATAGCGTCCTCTCTGCTGTGCTCCATCTCAACAAGTTCTATTCCGGGGATAGACCCAAGCACCTTTCGCGGCGCATCATAAATACCCAGATGTCTTCCTAACCTGCACGGGTCTTGATAAGTCACTTTTCTTCTTGTTTCCTTGAACTTCAAACCGTCCTTTTCTATCCTCTCTGCCACAAACTCAGAGATATGTTGTAACTCGCAATCTAGGCGAAATCCATAATTGGGGTAATCTTGCTTCAATGTCCGATAGCCCTCAGGGCAGGAGAAAACTATCTTCTTCACCCCGGCCTCCCTTATTTGGGTTGCATTATGTTCAGCCAATTTCCTAAATGTCTCTACATCTCCGGTCCAGAGCGCATCATGCCCGCAGCATTTCTCATCTGAAAGCAATTTAGGCTCTATCCCTAGAGAGTTCAAAACTCTTAGGCTTGCCTCAGTGATGTCAAGAGCCCTAAATTCAATATCCTCGAAGATGGGCTCAAAATATGGGGCACATCCAACCCAAAAAAGGATATCACTTTCATCTGAAATGCGGTATTTATCAGATAGCCACTCCAATCTCCTTTGCTTAATGTGAGGACTTGCCATAAGTCGTGCCAAAGATTGCAATTGTCCCGCGTGAGCATAGGTCCCGTGTTGTCCATTATCCTGGGCTATGACCCTGGCTTTCCGAATAAACATAGGAAAATCAACGTCGCAGGGACATCTTTGCTGGCAGGTATAGCAAGTTAAGCAGGAGAAAAGTTTTTGGTTGAAGACCAACTCATCCTCAAATCCTAACAGAGCGTCTTCAATCAGCGCCCGCGGAGAAAAAGATGGGTCATATCTGGCCACAGGACATATGCTGGTGCACTTGCCACACTCAAAGCAATAGTAGGTCTTGGTTTCCTGGATAATATCATCCAAATTCACACCGGGGCCTCCATTTTAGTTTTGAAAGGCGAAGGACCCAACTTCTTGAGCTGCTCCACCATCTCCCTGATCACCTGAGCAAATATTACCCCTTCAGAGGTGGAAATAAGCTCACGCCTTAGTCGCTCATCCTCCAAGCCAAGCATATGAACTATCCTCTTCAGCCGGCTGAACATGGCGTCACATTTCACCGGGCCATCAATATAGTGGCAATCGGCGTAGTTACAGCCAGCGACTATCACTCCATCAGCGCCGCCTTCAAAGGCTTTCAGGACATACATCGGGCTCACCATGCTACTGCACATCACCCTTACAATCCTCACATTTGCCGGGTAATGAATACGACTCGTCCCAGCCAAATCGGCTGCGGCATAGGTGCACCAGTTACAGGTGAAGGCAATAATTTGAGGTTCAAATTCATCCACTATGATAGCTCCGTCAAAGCACCAACCTGAGCCGCTATTTCCTCCTGGGTGAAATGCCTTATGGACATCGCTCCTGTAGGGCAAACTACAGCACAGGCGCCACAACCCTTGCACAAAGTCTCATTTATGCTGGATACCATAACCCCATTTTTGCTAACAACCTTAGGGGCGTGGAAAGTGCATATCTCTTCACACCTTCCACAACCCAAGCATTTAGTCTCGTCTACGTTGGCTATAGCGGACTCAAGGGTGATCGTGCCTTTACTTATCAGCGATAGGGCCTTGGCCGCCGCCGCTGAGGCCTGAGCTACAGTGTCAGGAATGTCTTTTGGCCCCTCACAACAGCCAGCGATAAAAACACCATCCGTCGGCGTAGCTACAGGGTCAAGCTTAACGTGCCTCTCCAAGAAGAACCCATCGGCTCTCCGATTGAGGGTAAAAAGGCTGGCAACCTTATCGGCATCGGAGCGCGCTTCCAGAGCAGCACATAGTATTACCATATCCACGGGAACCCGTATCATCTTCCCCAGGAGAGTATCCTCAGTCACTACCATAAGCTTCCCTTTCTCCTCATCACTTATAGCTCGGTCAGTAACCTTAGCCACCTTTCCTCGAATAAAATTGACCCCTTCCTCTGACAGACGCTTGTAGAATTCCTCATATCCCTCTCCAAAGCAGCGCATATCAATGTAGAATTCATATACCTCAGCATTGGCAAGCTCTTTTATCAGATGGGCATACTTGAGGCCGTACATACAGCAGACTCTGGAGCAGTACTCATGATAGTTCTGGTCTCGGCTGCCAACGCAGTGTACGATGGCCACGCTCTCCGGCTCCTTGCCACTGTTCAATACAATTTTGCCGCCAGTTGGTCCGGCAGCACAGGTCATCCTCTCAAACTGCAGTCCCGTTAACACATTGTCATACTTTCCATATCCATACTGAGATATCACCGATGGATCGAACTGGTCATAGCCGGTAGTTACGATGATCGAGCCCACTTCCAGTTCAACAATTTGATCGCTTTGATTAAGAAGCGTCTCTGGAGTCACAGCTTCCGCTTCACAGAACTTGATACAGGCTCCGCATTTCTTCCCATCTGACTGGATATAAACACAGTGTTCTGCGTCCACTGTTGCCAGATTTGGGATAGCCTGGGCAAAGGGAATGTAAATAACCCCTCTCTTTCCCAAGCCCATCTCGAACTCGCTTGGCACCTTCCAAGGACACTTCTGCTCACAAACGCCGCAGCCCACACACTTGCTCTCATCTATATGCCGGGCCTTCTTGTTCACCTTAACCTTAAATTGGCCTATACTCCCTGAAACCTCCTCCACCTCACTATAAGCCAAAAGCTCGATAAAAGGATGATGGCCTACATCGGCCATCTTCGGAGTGAGAATGCATTCAGAGCAATCCAGGGTAGGGAAAGTCCTATCAAACTGGATCATATGCCCGCCAATTGAAGCTTCCCTCTCCACCAGATAGACCTTCTTTCCACCGTTGGCGATATCCAGAGCCGCCTGGATTCCAGCGATGCCCCCACCAACAACTAAGACATTTGGGTTAACCGGCGCCTCCTTGACTTCCAAAGCCTCATGGAAGTAAACACGCTTTACCGCCGCCCTCACTATGTCCTTAGCCTTTTCGGTAGCTACTTTCTTATCATCATGAACCCAAGAGCATTGTTCCCGAATATTGGCCTGCTCATATAGATAAGGATTTAGCCCTCCCTCCTGACAAGCATTGCGGAAAGTAAGCTCATGCATTCTGGGTGAGCACGAAGCAACCACAACTCGGTTGATGCCCAGTCGTGTAATATCATTCTTGATGAGGTCTTGCCCTGGATCAGAACACATATACCTATAGTCACGAGACACTACCACCGAGGGCAGACTGCCGGCATATTTGGCTACCGCGCTGCAATCCACCGTGCCAGCGATATTCAGCCCACAGTGGCAAATATATACGCCGATCTTTACGTCTTCCATATCCACTTTGGATCCTTTACATTGCCTCCTGAACCAATTCTGTAATATCCTTAACTTCGATAGCCTCACCTTTATCCACCGACAACTGGCTATCCTTGTACATACACATGCATACGGGGCAAGCAACAGCCAACACTTCAGCTCCTAGTTCGATGGCCTGCTTCAGTCTCAAATCGGAGAATCTTTCGCCCTTCTTGGTCTCCATCCAGATTCTGCCGCCACCACCACCACAACAAACGGCCTCTTCCCGAGAATCTGGCATCTCAATTAGCTCCAGCCCAGGAATGCTTTTTAGCACCTCACGCGGCTCATCATATATCCCATTGTGCCGCCCAAGGTAGCATGGGTCAGAATAGACCACCCTTCTATTCAACTCCTTAGTCAATTCTATCTTCTGTTCCTTGATAAGTTCTAATAGAAGCTGGGTAGAGTGAATCACCTCAAAATTGCCTCCGAAATCGGGATACTCATTCTTGAAGGTGTTATAGCAATGGGGGGAGCTAACAAGAATGCGCTTGACATGGGTTTCGGTAAAAACTCTAATGTTGCTTTCCACCAGGCTTTGAAACACTGCCTCATTTCCCGATTTGCGAACGAGCTCACCACAGCAGCTTTCCTTGACACCCAGGATGCCGAAATCCATCCCTGCTTTCTTGAGGATACTGACTGTAGCGAGAGCTATTCCTTTGTCCCTTGCCTCGTATGACGGGTAGCAACCGGGGAAATATAGCAGTTCAGTGCCCTCAGTAAATGGCTTTACATTTAGACCTTTTGCCCAATCCGCCCGCTTTTCCTGCTCCTCCCCCATTGGATTGCGTGTGCCAGAGATATTTTTCACTGACAGCCGCAGTGCATCGGGGACTTTGGCTACTCCTAACTCTGTTACGACTTTGCGCAGAGCCCTCATAACGTCAATTATCTCTACGCCCCGAGGGCAGCTCTGAACACAGGCCCGACAAGTAGCACAAAGCCATAGCTCCTCACTCTCAAAATCTGTGGCTCCAAGCTGGGCCTCGTGAATAATACGGCGAACAATAAAACTTCGGACCAGATTCCAGGGACAACTACCGGTGCAAATGCCGCATTGGTAACACAACCTCAGAGGCTCGCCACCGGCCTCCAGTATCACGTCTGTAGCTTCTTTGTAAGGGCTCAATATTTCCATTTCAATATAAACTTCATCTTCTCAAAAATTGGCAATAACAATAAAAAGAGGTGGCTAGTGTTAGAAATCTTGTAGCCACC